>Ga0080007_1039867_pt1 | contig 12048 bp, 9 predicted proteins | sample OctOCTMetagenome_FD_69210 | JGI IMG/M metagenome (GOLD analysis project Ga0080007, IMG submission 69210) | Hot spring and microbial mat streamer communities from Octopus Spring Streamers, Yellowstone National Park, USA - OCT_B (SPADES... | ecosystem: Environmental > Aquatic > Thermal springs >...
GGAGCTAATGTTACAGCTTTGTATGCTCCAAATAGAGTAAAATATCCTCTGAAAAGAATAAACAGAAAAGGTGAGCCGGGAAAGTTTGTAAGAATCTCATGGGAAGAAGCTAAAAATCTCATAGCTCAAAAATTAAATGAGGTAAAACAAAAAGGTGAATATATCTTGTGGCAAAAGGGAAGAAGTAAATCAAAGGCACTATATGATAATGCATTTACTAACGCTCTCAAAAACGCAGGATTCAAACTTTACAAAATAGGACACGGAGCTTACTGCTCTGATGCAGGTTATAGAGCTTGCGAATATACAATAGGACAACACGCCGTCCTTAACCCCGATTTCAAATATACAAGATACATTTTGAACATCGGAACAGGATTCATTGGAGCGTCGGGTGGGAACAAACTCTGCTTTATTACATGGCCGCAAATGCTAATCGAGGCAAAAGAAAAGGGACAAATAAAGAAAGTTGTAACATTAGACCCACAATTGAGATCTTCTGGAAACCATACAGATGAGTGGATACCAATAAAACCGGGAACAGACCTTGCATTCTTCTTAGGAATAAGCCACTACCTTATAAAAAATAGACTAATAGATAAAGATTACCTCAAAAAATATACAAACGCCGCGTTTCTGGTTATAGTTGAAAAAGGACATAAGAAAAGATACTATTTTGCCAAAAATTCAGATGGAAAACCTCTCATATACGATAAAAACTCAGGTACGGTAGTTCCGTTTGATCAAGCAGGAGCAGATCCAATTCTTTTTGTAGATGAGTCAGGAAAGACCGAAATAAAATTGAAGCTGAACAACGATGGAATTTTAGATGATAGCGGGGAAAATGTCAAAGTAAAGCCTGCCGTTGAGGTGTTTTTTGATATACTTGATGAAAATGGCTGGACAGCAGATTGGGCTGACAGAACATGCGATATTCCATCTCTTACAACTGCAAGAATTGCAAGAGAACTTTATGAGAACTCCGGAATAAAAGAGGGACTAACGGTGGAGATAGAAGGAAAAACTTTACCTTTGAGACCGGTAAGCTGTATGCTCTATCATCTTACTCAAACCGAGTTAAGATTCCAACTAACTCGTGCAGTTCTTTTAACATTTATGCTTCTTGGAGCTGTTGGAGTACCCGGAGGGGTTCTCTGTGATTGGGGAGCTACATCACCTCATGCTAACTTTACAAAATTTGGAAAGATAGATATAAAAAATCCACCTTATGATTTTACTCTTGACTCATCTAAATATTTCCCAATAACTTCCCCTAACCCATCTTTCCTTTCTCGTGTTCTTATTGACCCATCAAGGTATGAGGTTGATGAGAAAAAATTACCTCGTGTTATGTTTGTTCACATGTTCAATTTGGGAAGGAGTGGTCCAGATATACCTTCTATGGTAAATGGTTTTTCAAAGGTTGATATGGTGATATGGTTAGATCCTTGGCTTACAGAAGGAGCATCTTTGTTTGCAGATATTGTTTTACCCATAGCTACAATTGAAAAATATGAAGGACCTCTATCTGAAAGTGCGATTTATGAGAGTGCTTCTGCTTTGAGGGTTCCCCCTGTTCCGCCTCTTTATGAATCAAAAAGCGAACTTGAAGCTTATATTGAGATATGCGAAGCTGTTGGAGCACTTTACGGAGATAAAGGATATATTGCTGAAATTAACAAAGAACTCAAACTTACTGGAACAGGCTACGAACTTGATGTTAATAAAAAACCTACTCCGGAGGAAATATTTGATAAATGGGCAAGAGCTCAAAATTTAAAAGGTTCAAAAGGCGAAGAAGGTCTTGAATACATCAAAAAATACGGAGTTTCTCCTCGCAAAACCCAAAGTGCAAAATCAATTTATCCGATACTTTGGGATTATTGGGGAGGTTGGGATGACACTAATAAATTTGAAAAAAGGTTCAGGTTCTGGGGTGAATCTTTGAAAAAAGCCCAAGATAAGATGAAAGAAATGGGTCTTGATGAAAATAAATGGATTTATGTCAAAGATTATTTCCCTGTCCCACTTTGGAGACAACCTACTATGGAAAAATCTCCATCAGATTACAGTTTTTATCTTATAACTCCAAAGATGATAGAGTACAAGCAAACAAGGTCTGCGTGGATACCAATTATGGCTGATATGGCTCATTACCAACACGACCCTGATAATCCAACTGTTGGACAAGTTGCAATAATAAATAGGAGAATTGGAAAATCTTTGGGCATAAGCGACGGAGATGAGATATATGTTGAATCTATCAATCCTTTAACCGGAGAAGTAAGGAGAGTAAAGGTTAGAGCTTCCCTTGCTGAATATGTAAGACCAGATTGTGTTCTGATGTTCCATCACTTAGGAGATTGGGCAGGAACAAAGCGAGAACCTTCTCCTAATATGCTGTATTTTGCTTCCGAGGGTTTTGTTGCTATGACGCAAGATCAATCTTTCCAAGTGAAAGTAAAAATTTATAAAGCATAAAAAGGAGGTGAAATGAGATGGCAAGGTATGGTATGGTAATAGACTTAACAAAGTGTGTCGGTTGCAGAGCTTGTATGGTGGCATGTAAAATAGAAAATTCCACTCCTCGAGATGTCTGGTTCATGTATGTTTTCAGGTTTGAAGAAGGGGAGTATCCGAATGTGAAAGTAAGGTATTTGCCGCGCCCATGTATGCACTGCCAAAATCCACCTTGTGTCAGAGCAGATAACGATGGAGCAAGAATAAGATGGAGGGATTGGCTGGTTGAAACAGACTACGATAACCACAAAGGCGATAGGTCCTTGGAGTTAGCTTGTCCGTACGGTGTCAACTTTTTTATAGAAGAAGATCCAGATTTATATATAGATTGGTCAAAAGATGAATTCACCGCTGGGATTTTCGGATGGTTTAACCCCGATTTGCAAAAACCCTCAAAGTGGGATGGCGACCCTGAGAAAAAAGAAAGAAGACTTGCGGGTGGTCCTTATAGAGCGCAAACTGTTGGAAAATGTACATTCTGTATTCATAGGCTTGATAAAGGAATTGAGGTTACAGCTTGCCAGCAGGTCTGTCCAGTAGAAGCTATAATATTTGGAGACCTTGATGACCCGAATTCTGAAATATCAAAAGTCCTTGAAGGGAAAGTTGAAAGAAAGAAAGTGAAAGTTATAGGTCCGGGCAAAGTTGAAAGTGAAGAGGAAGTCGTTGTACCAAAAGAGGGTTCCGGAGTTTTCGTTCTCAAACCAGAATCTGGAGCTTATCCCAAAGTTTTTTATATAGGAGATCCGCCCGATGAGGATGCTCGCCCAATAGAGATTATTCCAGTAAAGAAAGGTACACAAGCAAAGGGTGATGAAAAATGGGGTAATCTTGATATACCCTCCGGTCTCCCAGAAAAAGAGAGGGAAAAGAAAAAATAATGATGATGAGAGAGAAATAAGTAGATTCTGGACAAAAAATTAGGAGAGGTTAAAAATATGATCGGGAATGGACAAATCAAGTCAGATGAAATTGTGAAACCAAAAGAACTTATGCAACAGGAAGAAGAAAATAAGTCTGATTTTATTGATGATGATTTTGACTTTGTTATTGGACAAGTTATAAGTAAGTTTTTGTCGGTGTTATTTGATTATCCAACGGAGGAGAAAGTAGAGAAGGCAAAGGCTCTGGCTGAGTTTTTGCGAGCTCACAAAGATATATTGCCAGATTATATCGTTGAACTTGCAGATGAAGTTTCAAAAATGAGATTTTCTGAAAACATTCAAGCAGATTATGTCTCAATATTTGATTTCCAAACCCCTCCATTCATTTCCTTCTGCACACAGGCAGAGAATCCAAATTTGATTCTAATTCTTGACTCAATATATGCATCAGAAGGAGTTTATGTTGATGAAACAAAACTCCCAGATGAGTTCTCTACAATTTTTGAGTTCTTATCTCTGCTATATTCAAGAAAAAGAAAAGATAAGATAAAGTATATGAGTGTGATTTTAAAGCTAGCTTTGCGCTTTCCCGAACCAGACCACCAGCTTTACGGAAAAGTTGTAAAATCTATGAAAAGCTTTGTCCAAAATTTTTTATTTGAATTTGAAAAAGGAGGTGAATTTTGAAATGAGATACATATTGCTATATTTTTTGTCTTTTGTCTTGGTTTTTGTTTTTGGTTTTTATTTGAATTCGTCTTCTTACGAGATGCCTGCTTTTGTTAAGTTTGAAAGAACACCTGAAATAGCCGAAGAAGCCGAAGAACCACCTGCTACTTTCCCTCATCTTGTTCATCAGGAACTGTTTTATTGCTATGTATGTCACCCAAGTGTTTTTAAGTTTGGAGGAAATGTTATGACTCACGATGATTTTGATAACGGAAAATTTTGTGGGGCGTGCCATAATGGAGTTATATCTTGGCATGTAGATGACGCCCCAGATTGTGAAGTTTGCCATAAATGAAAAAAGAAAGGAGGTAAAAAGGTATGGTAAAAAAAATCATTTTTTTGGCTTCTTTGGTTTCGGTTTTGTGTGTAGGTAGTGCATTAGGAGATGATGAAGAAAAGAAACCAGAGGGAACAGGGCGGGGATTTGAAATCTGGGGAATAATGATAAATGGAATTTTTGATTTTGCTCTTGAATCGCGCAAGTTTCACACAAACCCTTTTGATGGAAAATTCTCCCTTATTAATTACCACTATTTCGTTTTTCTTTCAAGGCGAAAAGCTGATGAAAAATTTTTCTTTTCCGCAGAAATAATTGGAAGAAACTTTTATGAATTCGGTGCAAAATTGGGGAGATTTACTCTTAAATTTGGAAAAGTCCTTATACCATTTGGGGCGGATCCTCTCTTTCACCACTACTACGGAGGACTTATAGGACTTGAACAAAAATTTGTCCCTTTTGTTTGGTCGGAGCATGGAGGAGTTTTTACAGCAAAGATATTTGAGGATATGAAAAAAAGAGTCATTGTGTCAAATGACTTTTTCGTTGTGAATGCTCCCGAGGGAGATCCGACCCAAGTTTTTGTGATGAGTAAAGCATCCCCATCAAGGTTTGCAGTAGGTGATAGGTTGAAAATAGGTTATTCACGAGTTATAGGGTACCTTTCCGGATATTTTACAGAGTATGCAAAGGGATATCCGATGTTTATGTGGGGAGGGGATTTGTCTTTCGCTCGTGGTTTTTTCCCATTTTTGAAAAATCTATCTTTGAAAACTGGATTTGCATACATGAATGTTAAAGGTGACCCAAAGAAGATAGGAACTTACTTTAACTTCGCAGACTACCTCAAAATAGATTATAAACTTCCCCTGAATTTAACTTTTAGTTTCCTCGTTGGTTCAAGAACAACTCAAAACTATAAATACCCCTTTTACGACAAATCTACTCCATCAAAAGATGATGAGACAGCTTACAACTTTGCTCTGATTTATAGAAGAGGACCATTTTCTCTAACTACTCGGTATGTTATAAAAGTGGAAGCAATAGAGCAAAAAGATGATTTCCTCAGATTTCATTTCAAATATGAATTTTGAAGATTTGAAAAAAGGAGGTGAGCAATTATGAAAAGTAATAGTGTAAATAACGGCATAAACAAAAAAATTAAGGTTTTATCAAGTCTTGTTTTGTTGTTAGGTGCGTTGGCTTTTTTTGGGAAAAACTGCGGACCGATAGAAAGGGGGAAAGAAGAAAAATTTTCAGGTGGGGATTCAAGCCAACAAACCCAGCCATCTCAACCTGGTCAGTGCCCACCTGTTTCTTACTCTAATGATATATATCCTATGTTGGAGAAAATGTGTTCTGGATGCCACACATCCGGACCCGGACCATCTTTCCTTTCAGGAAACAAAGATGCAGATTATCCAAAGATATCAAAGCTTGCAAAAGAAGACATAGAAGGTAAAGGAAGCAAATTATTACTTAAAGCAAGTGGTAAAGTAAATCATGGTGGTGGAGCTCAAATACCGGAAGGTTTGCAAGAATATACGAAGCTCAAATGCTGGATAGACGCAGGAGCCCCAAATAACTGAATGTAAGAAAGAAAGAGAATATTATTTTCTTTGAGGGAAATTTTTATTAAAAAAAACAAAATTAAAAAAGGAGGTGAAAAAGTATGATTGAAAGCAAAAGTAAAAGTATAAATGAAACCAAAAACTTGAGGCTAATCCTTTTGTCTTCATCAGTTTTTCTCTTCTTTTGTTCTTGCCAAAGCATGCAATAGCTCGATCCGGAAAGGATGTATTCCTCAAATATAAATGCAACAGGTGTCACACAATAAAAGCTCAAAACATAGAACCTATACTTAAAGAAGAAAAAGGAGAAGAGGAAGAAGAGGAAAAGTAGGAAAAGGGAAAAAAAAAGATAACGGACCTTTCGGGAGTTGGTCTTGAAAGGAATGCGGAATGGATAAAGGGTTAGCTACTCAAAAAAGAGAAAAATGAAGAAGGCAAAAAACACAAACCAAAATGGAAAGGAACTGATGATGAACTAAAAACTGTTGCTGAATGGTTAGCTCAACAGAAAACAAAAATATATGAAAGTGAAATCAAAAAATGGCTTGAAGAAATCATGAAAAAATCAAAGTAAAAAAAAAGAAGAGGAGAGGTGCTGAAATATGCAAAGAATGCTCAAAATATCAGGTAGCTATAAAAAAATCTACTTGTTCTTTTATCTTTCCTTTCTTTTTCTCTTTTTACTTTTGGTTTTACTTTGGGCAAGTTAAATAGGTTCCTGAATGCTTTTCGCAAAGTAAAACAGCCAATATTTTTCAGTCATAAAATACATATAGAAGTTGAAGAGTTAGAATGTCAAGATTGCCATAAGTTAGCGGAAAAAAGCCGGTGAGCAGGTATTCAAAAAATATCCGAATGTGCAGATTGTCACTCAGAACCGCCAGATGAGTTCAAATATCCTCAATTCAAAAATGAGGAAGCCAAAGTAAGAGAATATGTAGAAAATAATAAGGAAATACCTTGGGTTCGGGTGAATAAACTCCCAGGGCATGTTTATTTCAGTCACAAAGCTCATGTTGTGTGGGCAGAAATGAGCTGTGAGGATTGCCATAAAGGCGCAAAAGACAAGTTTGAACCATATCAAAAATCTGATATCGCCTATCTCACTATGGGAAAGTGCATGAGTTGCCACGAGAAAAAAGGTGCATCTTTTGATTGTATAACTCGCCACTGAAAAAGTAGGTGATTTGAAAATGCTCACTGATAAAATAAAGAAAAAAATAGTCAAAAAGAAAGAAGAAATTAATAAAAAAGTTGGTAGTAGCGGTAGAGATGTTGATCTGAAAAAAAGGAATTGATCAAAAATTCTGTAAAAGTTGCTCCATTTTTATCTCTGCTGACTACGGCTTGCGAAGAAAAAGACCCATTCTCTCTCCCCACAGAAAAACCCCACATTCCAGGTGCCGAAAAATGGTATGAAGGAGAAGAAAAATACCTGAAAACAACTTGCGGACAATGTCAAGTCAATTGTGGAATAATAGTAAGAGTTGTTGAAGGAAGAGCAGTTAATGTTTCAGGGAATCCAAAATCATCACCGAACAGAGGAGTTGTTGGACCAAAAGGGCTAACATCGGCTTTTGCTCTTTATGACCCAGATAGAATAAAAGCTCTCCTTTTGAGAAAAGGAAATAGAGGTGAAGGGAAATGGGAAGAGGTAAGCTATGAGGATGCCATCAATATTATCTCCGAAAAATTAAAAGAAAAGTTGAATTCTCCAGGCAAAATTGCTATTTTGTGTGGGAGACAGAAAGGATTCACAAAAGAGCTTTTTGAAAGATTTGCAAAAGTTATCGGGACTCCAAATTTTTACGACTTTTCTGAAAAGTCTTTCTCACCCAGAGCTATTTTTTTAGCCATGAAGGAATCATTCGGAATTTATGATTTACCCGGATTTGACCTTGAAAATACAAGGTATATTTTGAGTGTGGGAACTGCAATTTTTGAAACAACTTGTCATGGTCTGATGTTTTCAAGGTCTTCTTATAAAATAAAGTTTGGTGTTCCAACTCAAAGAGCTAAAATCTTACATGTTGATCATTTTTATTCTCACACCGCATCTCAGGCTGACGAATTTATTCAAATAAGGTTCGGCAAATTTCATATTTTCCTTTGTGGATTAGCCCATCAGCTCATAAAAGAAGGAATGTACGATAAAGAATTTATCAAAAATAAAACACAAGGCTTTGATGATTTTGCAAATTTTGTCAAAAATTTTGAGCCCGAAAAAGTGGAAGAAGAAACAGGAATTGAAGCAAAAGAAATAGTAAGAATAGCGAGGGAACTTTGGCTTTCGCGTCCAGCGGTTGTGGTTGTTGATGAGCGATCAACACTATATACCAACGGACTCCTTATAGCTTCACTCTCTTTATCTCTTAACGCTTTGCTGGGAAATATAAATAAACCCGGCGGACTTTTCATAAGAAGAAATATACCATTTTCACCCTGGAAAGAAATCAGCAAATCTCAAATCTCCGGAAACAAAATAGACTTTTCAGAACTTCCAGAATCAGAAGTTGATACCATATTTGTTTATTACTTTAACCCAGTATATTCTGAAACAGAAAATATGAGATGGAGAAAATTCTTTGAAAGAGCCGATTTTGTTGTTTCTTTCTCTCCTTTTATGGATGAAACTTCTGCTCTTGCAGATATAATCATACCAGATCACACGCCTCTTGAAAGATTTGAAGACGCCCAATCTTTATCATCTATACCCTACGCGGGATTTGGTTTGAGAAAACCAGTGGTTGTTCCTCTTTACAAAACTAAAAATACAGGAGATGTGATTTTAGACATAGCGAAAAAGCTCGGATTTGAAGAAGATTTTTACTTTGAGAGCTTCAAAGAGGCAGTTCTGGAAAGACTTAAAAACTTTGATTTAGAGCAGTTAGAAAAAGATGGCTGGTGGGAAGACCCAGAGAAAAAACCAAAAGATTTTGACAAGTTCAAATTTACTTCTCCGAAAATCTTTGAGGAACCAAAATGGATAGGTGATGGTGAATTTTACCTTTTCCCATATAAATCAATTGCTTATGCAGAAGGTTCAGGAGCAAACATCCCATTTTTGATGGAACTTTCCGCAAGGCTAAAAGGCATCCCAGCTTATCTATCATATGAGACTTTCTGTGAAATTTCTCCATCTGCTGCTGAAAAACTCGGACTCAAAAACTTTAAGAATGTGTATATTTCAACTGAAAAAGGAAAAATCAAAGCAAAAGTTCTTATAAAGCAAGGAATTCCAGACGATATTATATTAGTTGAGCTTGGAAAGGGGCATACTGAGTTTGGAAGGTTCGCAAAAGGCAAAGGTTCAAATCCACGCGACATAATACCTTATGTAAAGTCACAAGCAGGAAATGCAGCTTTATATGTTGCCCGGGTAAAAATTGAAAAAGCCTGAAAGAAAAAGAAATAAGGAAAGTGAAAAAGGAGGTAAGAAAATGGAAATGAAATCAAAAAATACGAGCAAAGATAAAGAAAAAGAGAAAGCGGAAGAGAAAAGGAGAAAGTTTTTAAAGGCAGCCTCAAAGCTCGCAATATCAGTGGGACTTACATCGTCGGCTATCCCATTTTTGGTCAAAGGAGAAAATAAGAAAAATTCAAAAGATGAAGGTAATCAAAGCAAGGAAAGAAAGAAAGAAAGAAAGAAAGTAAAATGGGGAATGGTCATAGATTTAGATTTGTGTACAGGGTGTGGTGGGTGTGTCGTTGCCTGCAAAGTTGAAAATAACATTCCAATAACAGGATATGAAAAGAAAGACTGGGGAACAGAAATAGAGTGGAAGACCCTGATACCATATCCTTTGGAAGAAGGCGAAGAGAAAACTCACCAATTTCTTATTCCAATTCCATGCCTTCACTGCGATAATCCACCTTGCACTAAGGTTTGTCCGGTTAATGCAACTTACATAAACGAGGAGGGACTCGTTGCTCAGATATACGACCGATGTATCGGATGTAGGTACTGCCAGGTTGCCTGTCCTTATTCAAGAAAGTATTTCACATGGGAAAAACCTGAATTTCCAGAGACTTATGTGCAGGCTCTCAACCCAGATGTGCCTGTTCGTCCAAAAGGTATAGTTGAAAAATGTACATTCTGCTACCACAGAATAAGAAAATTAAAAGAGAAAGCAAAAGATGAAGAGAGAGAAATATCAGATGAGGAACTTAGAAAATTACCTGCATGTGCCCAAGCTTGTCCGACCGGTGCCATTACTTTTGGAAATCTTGCTGATCCAGACTCTTTGGTCTCAAAACTTGCCCGTTCTCCGAGAGCTTTCACACTATTACCTCATCTTGGAACCAAACCAAAAGTTATTTACCTTTCAAAGTTCAAACAAATTTCATTATTATTAGAAGAAGAGAAAGGAGGTAAATCAGAAAATGAAGAGTAAGGAAGTTTTGCTAAAAATCTTTGGCGACCTACAAAAGGATTTCTACTGATCTCCACTTTATCAATAATACTTATCGGTCTCGGTGTTTTCTGGTTTATTCAGAAAGAAATATATGGAGATATTATTACTTCGCTTCGCAATCCGGGTACGGGTGGGGTCGCGTGGGGATTATGGATTATGTTTGATATATTCTTTGTTGGAGTATCTTTTTCTGGTATAACTTTTTCTGCTCTTGTGAGACTTTTTGGGATGAATGAATTGAAACCTCTAACCAGACCCGCTGAACTTATAACAATAATATCTCTTATCCTTGCAGCTCTATGTGTCCTTGCAGACCAGGGAAGAGTTTTTTATGCGCTTTTAAATCTGCCTCGTTATGCAAGACCTATGTCGCCCATGTTTGGAACTTTCACGCTTGTTATATCTGGTTATCTTTCCGCAAGTTTGATATACTTTTATCTTTCATCTCGTAAAGATGCTTTTGAACTTTCAAAATATTTTGAGAACTCAAAGTTAAAAAGGTTGTTTTATAAGTTGTGGACTGCTGGTTGGAAAGGAGATTTATCACAGGAAAAAAGACATGAGACGAGTTCATTCTGGCTTGCTATATTCATTTTACCTTTGCTTGTTACTGCACATTCAACTCTTGGGTTCATATTCGGAATTCAAGCTGGGCGTCCTGGTTGGTTTTCCGCTTTGCAAGCTCCGGGATTTGTTATTATGGCTGGGATTTCTGGAACAGGATTAATAATTCTGGTAGCTTACATTTTGAGAAAAATTTATAGATTAGATGAGGTCATAGGAGAAAAGGCTTTTTATACTTTGGGTTTTATGTTGTTCGTTTTGTGCGTAATCTATCTATATTTTACGATAGTTGAAGAACTTACGGCTCATTATGCAGCTCCCGAAAAAGATAGGTATATTGCTCATCAAATAACCACAGGAAAATTCGCTCCCGTATTTTGGATAAATGTTCTCTGTCTGATTTTACCCGCAATCTTTCTTTTTTACCAAACAGTTTCAAGAAAAGTCAATATTGCCTTAACTGCTCTTGCAGGAGTTGTAGTTAATGTTTCAGCAGTTTTGAAAAGGTTCCTGATTGTTGTTCCTTCTCAAACTCACGGTTTATATCTACCGTATCAAGAAGGAAGTTATTTTCCAGCTTTGAGTGAAATAATGATTCTTTTGGGAATCGTTGGATTTGGAATTCTGTTATTTGTTCTTTTTGCAAAGATTTTCCCTATCATTCCCCTTGAAGTTTTGGAAGAGAAAAAAATTGAGGAAAGAAAAGAAGAAGTTTTGTATGCTCCATCCTTTACAAGAATTATTTTTACTTTTGGAACTCTTGCGTTTGGATTTTTCCTTATGTTTGTTGGATTTATTTTCTCTGCACGCTTTGGAACAAAACCTTATCTTGATCCAATTTTACCTTTCTCTCCTGTCGTATTTATAGTTGGTGTTATTGTTGCTTTCCTTTCCGCTGTCGTATATGAAATTTTCCCCTCAAAAAGAAAAATTTAGCTTAAAAAAATTTAGCTTACCTTTCTTATTCTTCAAAATCTATGAGATATTCCGGCAGATATCAAGTTTTGTCCAAAGGAATGGAGTTCAACAGTAATGTATGTTTGTGGATTTAGGTAATAGTCTCCTCCTACGGCGACAAAAAATCTGTT
>Ga0080007_1050415_pt1 | contig 12030 bp, 13 predicted proteins | sample OctOCTMetagenome_FD_69210 | JGI IMG/M metagenome (GOLD analysis project Ga0080007, IMG submission 69210) | Hot spring and microbial mat streamer communities from Octopus Spring Streamers, Yellowstone National Park, USA - OCT_B (SPADES... | ecosystem: Environmental > Aquatic > Thermal springs >...
GAAGGAATTAGCAGGAAGAAGAATTTTTGTATCAGGTTATGTCTTTGGTATTTTTATGAAATTATTTGGCTCTTGGACAGCTTTGGCTTTTATTATATTCTTTACATTCTTTAATACAATTCTAATAGCAATACTTATAAATTAACTAAATTTAAATATTTTTCTTTCCATGGCGCTACTTACATTAGCTTTCTTTAATATATATAGAGAAACAACAAGTCTTTTGCTTGAGCCAATATCTATTTTCTTTCTATTATTATTTCTTATATTTCACTTAAGGAATAAATCATTAACAGCTTTAATTTTCTTAACCCTGTTGGCACTTTCAAGACCTGAATTTACACTTTTACCTATTATATATCTCTTTTATTTGTTTCATAAGAAAAAACTTTCAAAAATTTCTATCTTTATTTCTATTTTGCCTATTGCGGTTCAATTTATTACAAATAGCTTGTGTAAGGATATGTTTATATGGCATTATGCTGTATATTATAAGGTTAGTTATAAAAATATGGATTATGAATCTGCTAAGAAAGAAGTTTATAGTTGTGCTAGCAAAAGACTTGGTTATGAACTCAGATTTCATAGTATTGAAGCCTATAGTTGCAAAGCTTTTAATGAATTAGATAAATGCGCAAGAGAAATGTTATTAAATGAGTTTAAATTAAATACCCAATTTATTTTAAAAAGTGTTAAGAATACCATTTCAGGAGCATTTGCTCTTTTTATAAAGCCTACAAGTTTTAGAAAAAATGTAAATGATATAATTTTGAAAATCCAACCATGGACATTTGTAATATGGGGGTTATTTTTTACTTTTTGTTTTATTTATTCTTTATTGAATTTTAGGAAAATAGACAGTGAATTGAAAATTTTAATAGTCTTCTATTTGCTGTCTGCTATAATATTTTTTTCATATTGGATACTTGGTCCTTCTGATTATGCAAAAGCAAAAGCTAAAATGATACCTCTTGAATTAGTTGTAATAGCATTAACTATTAAAAAACCTTTAAAATTTTAAAAATGACAAAAAGTCCATTCTCAAATAAAATTTTTAGTGGAAAGTACTTATTAAAAGAAGAAATAGCAACAAGTCCATTATTTCATGTTTATAAAGGCATCCATCAGTTTTTAAATAAGGAAGTAATTATAAAAATTTTTAGAATTGACATTATTAGAGACCAAAAAGATATTCAAATTTTAAAAGAAACAGCAATTGAAGTTTTGGAGCAATTAAGACAAGTTGCAGGACTTGAAAGTCATCCAAACATAAATTGGATACTTGATATTGATAAGGAAATGGATGGAAAAATTTTATATTTTGTAATTGATTATTTACCTGAAGATTTAAGAACATTAATAAAGAAAAAAGGAAAATTGAGTTTGGAAGATGCATTTCATATAACAGAAGATATTTTAAATGGATTAGTTTATGCTCATTCTCATGGTATTGCTCATAAAAACTTAAAACCTGAAAATGTAAGATTTAAAGATAATAATGTAATAATTACGGATTTTGGACTTGGATATATAGCACAGAAAGCAATAAGGAGATTGAAGCTTTCGGGATTTTTATCTGCGCCAACTTGGATATCTCCAAGAGTTTTAAGAGGTTTAGATATTACACCTTATGAACTTGATTTATATTCTGTTGGAGCATTACTATATTACATGCTAACAGGAAAACCACCTTATGATGAAGAAGACATTGCTAAAACTCATGCAGAAAAATTATCTAATAAAATAGAGCTTCCAACTTCACTTAATCCAAATATTCCAAAAAAATTAGAGAAATTTATATTAAAAGCACTTGAAATGGAAGATGATTTATTTATAAGTGCACAGCAAATGCTTGAAGAATTATATGAAGCATTTTCAGAAATTCAAAGTTTTTCTTTATTTATTGTAAATGAAATTAGAAATGATAAGAAAATTAAGAGAGAAATCCAAATGAATGAAACATTTAATGTAAAATTAACTGAAATTTATGCTCCAATTTTTGTTTCATCAGGTAGTGATGGTGAAGTAATTTTGAAGTTTAATAATAATTTTGATTTTATTTTTGATATAAATTTCAATCCCAGAACAAGTTTCCAAACAAGTTATAAAAATAATGAGTTTTCAATTAGATTTCAAATACAAAAAGATTATTATGGTGTCCTTAATTTAAAAATTCAAATAAAAGACAAATCCTCAAATCACTTATTAAAAAATCCAATTGAAATTCCAATTTTAGTTCTTCCAACAGAGAATATAGAAAAGGAGGTTAAGTTTTAATGCTGGATAGTATATTAAGAAGTTTCATTTTATCACTTTCAAATAACAAAAATTTTGAAAAGTTTTTAGTAAATTCTAAAATTACAAAAAAATTGGTAGATAGATTTGTGGCAGGTTATGACTTAAATTCCGCTCTTGAAATTTTAAACAAATTAAATAGTTTAAATATAAGAGTTACATTAGATTATCTTGGAGAAAGTGTTTTGGATAAAAAAGAAGCAGAAAAAACATTTCTTGAATATATGAAGATATTAAATAATATAAAAAATGAAAATTCCATATCTGTCAAATTAACAAGTATTGGTCTTGATATTGATGAAAAATTAGCTTACAACTATCTTAAAGAACTTGTTCAAAATTCAAATTTTATAGAAATAGATATGGAAAGCTCAAAATATACGCAAATAACAATTGATTTTTATAAAAAACTGAAAAGTGAATTTCCAAATAAAAAAATAGCTATTGCTATTCAATCTTATTTAAAGAGAAGCTTAAATGATGTTAAAGAATTATTAAATTATAATCCAATTATTAGACTTGTAAAAGGAGCATATAAAGAGCCAAAAGAGATAGCATATGAAAAAAAATCTGATGTTGATAAGAATTATATTGAAATTTTAAAATTGCTTCTTGAAAAATCAAGTTATACACTTATTGCTACACATGATGAAAGAATTATAAATTTCGTTAAGAAAATGAATGTTGATAAAAGTAAATTTGAATTTCAAATGCTATATGGTATAAAATTTGATTTATTATTACAATTAAAAAACGAAGGTTATAGAACCGCTATTTATTTACCTTATGGAACACATTGGTATCCATATTTCATGAGAAGATTAGCAGAAAGACCTGCTAATTTAGGATTTTTAATTAGAAACTTATTTTCTAAATAACCTTTATCCAAATTTCCCTATCTCTTGGACCATCAAACTCAAAGAATAATATGCCTTGCCATTTACCCATTTTTATTTCTCCATTCTCTAAAATTAACATCACTGATGAGCCAATCAAACTTGCCTTAGCGTGAGCGGAAGCATTATCTTCAATATGCTTATAGTTGAAATCTCTTGGAGCTATTATATTTAGAATTTCCATAATATCATTTCCTACATTTGGGTCATAACTTTCATTTATCGTAATAGCAGCAGTCGTATGAGGAACATAAATTAGAATAATTCCATCTTTCTTGTTTAGCTTATTTACAACACTTTTTACATGCTCGGTAATATCTATAATTTCAACATTTGATGTTGTTTTTATATTTAGCTTTATCATAAAGCCTTTATTAAAGATGTTATAATAAGGTTTATTAAAGATATTGGAATTAAAAACTTCCAAGATAGGCTCATTAATTGGTCATATCTAAACCTTGGAAATGTCCATCTAACCCAAATAAAAATATAGCAAAGAATAAAAACTTTTATAAAGAACCACCAAAATCCACTCTTAATAGGACCATACCAACCACCCAAAAATAAAATTGTCATAATAGATGATGAAATTATAATATGAGCATATTCACCTGCAAAAAACCAAGCAAACCTCATAGATGAAAATTCTGTATGATAACCTCCAACTAATTCACTTTCTGCTTCTGGTAAATCAAAAGGTGCTCTATTCGTTTCAGCAAATGAAGAAATTAAATAAATAATAAATGCTATCGGTTGAGTAAATATAAACCATAAATTTTTCTGGGCATTAATAATATCAACAAGTGATAAGCTATTTGCCATTATAACAACAGATAATATACTTAAAGCAATTGGAATTTCATAAGAAACAACTTGGGCAGAAGCTCTTAAACTTCCAAGAATTGGATATTTTGTAAGTGAAGCAAAACCTGACAAAATTACAGAATAAGCAGATAAAGAACTTAAAGCCATTATGATTAAAATACCAATTTCAGGATTTGTAATAATGAAATTTGGATCTACTGGAATTAAGGCAGCTGCAGTTATAACACAAACAATTACAATACCAGGTGCTAAAAAATGAATAAATTTTTCAGCAGTAATAGGAACAATTTCTTCTTTAAACATTAATTTAATAACATCAACAAGTGGTTGTAATAAACCAAATGGTCCAACTCTATTTGGTCCAATTCTATCTTGAATCCAAGCTGAAACTCTTCTTTCAAGCCAAACCATATAAGCAGCACCTGTTAAAACGACAAAAATTAGAGTAAAAGCTTTTAAAATTTCTACCATTTTAATTTCTTAATGGTTTTCTATTTTTTAGGAAATAAAAAATTCTTTCTTGGGTTTTTGGATGTTTAACAAGCTCAATAAAGACTTTTCTTTCATTTTCAAGAATTTGCCATTCGTCAAAAATTGTTCCAGGAGCAACATCTGGTCCTCCTGTCATAACATAAGCAAGCTTTTCAATAATGAATGAATCATGCTCAGTTATGAAATTCCCTCTCTTTAAATTTATTAAGCTTGCTAAAACTGCACTATAACCATCCCATCCAAGCATTCTAACTCTTTTAGGACCATAAAATCCTTTAAATCCAGCATTATATAAACCAATTACCAAATTTTTAGCATAATATGTTAAAAAATCTCTATTTGAAATAATAATATCTCCATCTTTCAAAATACCCATATTTTTTGCCTCATAGGCAGAAGAGCTAATTTTTGCTTTTCCTATATTTTCAAGATATAATCTAAAAATTGGTAAAACATCATAATTCTCAGCATCTTGTGGATAATTTAATGCTCTTATTGTAAATTCTTTTGTGCCACCACCAGCAGGAATAAGCCCAACTCCAACTTCAACAAGCCCCGTATATAACTCACTATGAGCAACAATTCTATGAGTATGTAATAATAACTCACAACCACCACCAACCGCCACTCCAAATGCTCCCGCTACTATTGGCTTTTTAAAGTACTTCATTCTCATATTAACTTTTTGAAAGTTTAAAACCGCTCTTTCAATTTCATCAAATGCCCCCTCTCCAATTGACATAGCAATAAGACCTAAATTAGCACCTGCTGAAAAATTTCTTTCATCATCATTTGTTATAACAAGTCCAATAAATTTTTTCTCCTTTTCAAGAATATCCAAAGCACTATTTAACATTTGAATTGTTCCTATACCAATAGTATTAGCTTTTGAATGAAATTCTAATAATAAAACACCATCATTTAAATCAATTAAACTTGCTTCTGAATTTTCAAGAATAACCTTATTTTCTTTTTTTATTTCAGAAATAATAATAATTTCCTTTCTTCTTTCAATTGGCTTATAACTCCTTGAATTGTAATCATAAAACATTTTATCCTTATAAAACTTTTCAGGAATTTCCTTATTTAATGGAAAATTATAAGAATTAACTAATTTTTCAAAGTTTTCTTTTGAGATAACATCAATTGTTTCAAATGGTCCTAATTTCCAATTAAAACCCCACTTTAATGCATTATCTATATTAACAATATCATCAGCAATTTCACCAATCCTATTTACGCTATAAACAAGAATTGAAGTTAGTAATTTTTTAAGAAATTCTGCATGCTTTGTATTCAAACTAAATATAGCCCTTATTCTATCTTCTAACTTTTCCATATTTTGAATTTGGAAAAACTCAGGAATATTTACATTAATTGCTTCTCTGTATTCAAGTGTTTTTAAATCAATAACAAAACGTTTATTATTTTCCCTTTTATAAAACCCTGATTTAACTTTATCACCAATTAAATTTCTACTTACCATTTCATTAAGAAATTGAGGAATTTTAAAAACATCTTTAAATTCATCGTTAGTTAAAAGATTTTCTAAATTCTTAGCAACATTATATAAAACATCAATTCCAACCAAATCAGCTAATCTAAATGTTCCTGTTCTGGGTCTTCCAATTAATTCTCCTGTTAAATAATCTACTTCCTCAATTTTTAAATCCATCTCATCTATAAGTTTAAAAACCATCATTATAGAAAATGTTCCTATTCTATTAGCAATAAAGTTTGGGGTATCTTTTGAAAAAACAATTCCTTTACCAAGAACATCCTCACAAAATTCTTTTATTTTTTCTATAACTTCTTTTTTTGTCCATTCAGTTGGTATAATTTCAAGCAATTTCATATATCTTGGAGGATTAAAGAAATGGGTTCCAAGGAAATGCTCTTTAAAATTATCGCTTCTATTTTCAGCAAGCAATTTTATAGGAATTCCCGATGTATTTGAAGAAACAATACTATTATTTTTTCTATATTTTTCAACTTTATCAAAAACCTCTCTTTTAACTTCAATTTTTTCAACAACTGCTTCAATTATCCAATCAGCATCTTTTATTAATTCAAAATCACTATCAAATCCTCCAATTTTTATAAAATTTTTAAATTCCTTATCCATAAAGGCAGGCGGATTTATTTCTAATGCTCTTTTTAAGCCATTTTTAGCTATATCTTTATTTAAATCAAGTAGAATAACTTCTATTCCATTATTCGCTAAATGAGCTGCTATTTGAGAACCCATCGTCCCTGCTCCAAGAACAGCAACTTTTCTCACAATGCGAAAATTTTAAAGTCAATTGAAGCAAAATTTGACAAATCAGAAATTAAAAAGTAGAAAAAATTATTAGGAAAGGATATTTATTAGCAAAGCTATCTTCTTCATTAGCAATAATCGGATTTATATCTATTTCTTTTATATCTTCCAAATCAACAATAATTTGAGAAATTCTTTCTATACTTTCTGCCAATTTTTCAATATTAACACCCTTCTGTCCTCTTGCTCCTTTTAAAATTTCATAACCTTTAATTTCTTCAATTATTCTATAAGTGCTTTGTCTAGTAAATGATATTAAGTCCTTGATAATCAATAAGCTATGAAAGATTTTCTGAAACTATTGACTTAACGGGGGGACTATTAGGGGGGCGAAGCCCCCAAGTCAAAAAATGGGGTTTTTTTAAAGCCGAAGGCTTGATTTGAGGGTGGGTGGGAAAAATAAGGAATAATCTAAATTTTAGAATTACTAGACAAGGCATTCTATAAGCACTGAATTCTCTAATATGAGCTAATCTAAATGTTATATCTTTTAAAACTTCTACATAAATACCACCAAGTCCAAATAGTATAATTGGACCAAATTTCTCATCCCTTTTAGAGCCAAGTATCAATTCATAACCTTCTTTAATCATTTTCTTTTATCCTTAAAACTTCTTTCTAAATCTAAATAATTTTCTTTTAAACCTTTTTGAGATAATTTTTAAAACTAATGGAAATCCTAAATTTTCAGAAATAATAATAGCTTCATCCAAGCTATGTGCAATACCATATGGAGCAACATTAAACCCATAAATTTTTAAAATTTCAAATGCTTTATCTTCTGATATAAAATCTTCTTTTGAAGTTTTTGAAAATTTCAAAATTTCTAATGCTTTCATTTTATTTACATTAAATGCTTTGATTTTTGTTCTTGGTCTTTCAAGCCATGTTCTATATTCATATAATTATGTTGGAATTTTAGCGGATTGTAATTTCTTTAAACCTTCCTCAATTTCAACTATGCCCATAAGACAAATCATTAGAGGTTTTTTAAATTGACTATCCTCATCCAAAATTTTTAAAGCCACTTTATATTCATTAGGATTTATATTTGCTGTTGTATCTACGGGATTTTTAAGTGAGGCAAATTTTGGTAAAATTTTACTCAATTTTTCCTTAATACCAGGACCACCAGCATTAGTTAGAATTACTACTCTATTTGACTTTGGAATATCAATTAGTGAAAGAGCCAATCCATAATTAAATAATTCCTCAACACTTTCAACTCTTATAACACCACTTTGTCTAAAAAGTGCTTCATATAATTCATCTGAGCTTGTTAATGAGCCTGTATGAGAACTAACCGCTTTTGCTCCCTCATATGTTCTTCAAGATTTTATAGCTAAAAAATGTTAAATTTTTGGACCAAGAATTCTTATATTATAGCTTTTTGCTATTTCAATAATTTCATTTTCCAATTTTAAACCTTCATGCCCAATTTCCCTAAATCCCGAAAATCTACTTCATCCTCTATTTCTTAATACCCATTATAGATTTGGAATAACATTTCTTAATATACCAAAGCCAACACTATTTTCATCTCTTGAAGCTCCAATAATTGCTATGGATTTTGGCTCAAGAATTTTGTTAATCATAGAAAAATATTAGTGTTTGGATATCTTCTATCTCTATAAAATGCCCTTTTTGTTATTTTAGGACCTAATGGACTTTGTTTCCTTTTAAATTCATTTTTTCTTATCATTTCCAAAACTTTATTTAAATAACTTTCATCATTAACAAATTTCAAAATTTCTTCTTTTGATAAATCATCCTCAACAACAAATTTAATAATTTTATCCAAAATTTCATAAGAACCTATTTCATCTTCATCATATTGATTTTCTCTTAATTCAGCAGAAGGCCTCTTTTTAAAAATCCTTTCAGGAATAACATTATTTTTTTCATTTCTCCATTTAGCAATTCTATAAATCCAAGTTTTATAAACATCTTTTAATGGAGCATAAGCACCAACCATATCACCATAAAGTGTAGCATAACCAACAGCATATTCACTCTTATTACCTGTTGATATAACAAGAGCATTAAATTTATTTGATAAACTCATAAGAATATTTCCTCTTATTCTTGATTGTAAATTTTCCTCTGTTTTATCTTGAATATAATTTTTAAAGCTCTTTTTAAGTTCAAGAATATAACTTTCAAAAATTTTGTCTATATTAAATTCTAAAAATTCTATATGTAAGTTTTTTGAAAGCATTTTAGCATCCTCATAACTTTCAATTTTATTATATTTACTGCCCATCCAAACACCAATAACATTATCATTTCCAAAAGCATCCACACACAAAACAGTAGTTAAAGCAGAATCTATTCCTCCTGATATTCCAACAATAACTTTATTAAAACCACTTTTTAAAACATAATCCTTCAAACCTAATAAAATTGCTTTATAAACTTCTTCTTCAAAAATTGGATTTTCATTTAAAAATCCCAAAAACTGAAAATTATTTTTTAGCTCTTTATTAATAAAAATCTCCTTAATTTCAACATCTAATTTATGCTCATTTAAACGATTTTGATGAATTTTACTTTTTAGTGAATAACTTTTAGGAATATCTATAATCATTAAATCTTCTTCAAATGCTTTTGCCCTTGAAATAACTTTTCCATCATTTACTACAAAACTCCTACCATCAAAAACTAAATCATCTTCTCCACCAACAAGATTAACATAAATTATTGGAATTAAATTGTCTATATTTCTTGATATAATTAAATGCTCTCTTTCTTCTTGCTTTGAAACATGATATGGAGAGCCATTTATAACAATTCCCAAGTCTATTCCATAAATACTATATTTTCTCATTGGTCCATCAGGATGCCAAATATCTTGACAAATTACAATCCCAACTTTATATCCACTTATATTTAAAATTTTATACTCATGACCTTCTTTAAAAATTCTTTTTTCGTCAAATGTTAAATAATTTGGAAGATGAAATTTTTCAATTGTTCCAATAATTTCCCCTTTATATAAAATTCCAGCAGAATTGTAAATAAAACCATTTTTTTCATTAACAAATCCAATTATTACAACCTCATTATTTACATATTCACTTATTTTTTTTAATGTTCTGATGCTTTGATTAATAAAACTTGGTCTTAATGCTAAATCTTCAATTAAATATCCTGTTAAAGCAAGTTCTGGAAAAACAATTAAATCAGCATTATATTCTCTTGATTTTTCAATAAATTCTAAAATTTTTTTCATATTATATTCAAAGTCTCCAATTTTTGGATTAATTTGACAAATAGCAACTCTTAAATTCATTAATTCACACTTAAAATTTTTATATTTAATTTACCAACAACACCCATAATTTCAGCTTGTTTATCAATTGAGCCTCTTTGAAGCATTAAATGTCCTACATTTGCGGGAAATTGTCCAAAAACAGGGTCAATCCAAATCCATTTACCATTTATATAAGAAGCATTCCAAGCATGATAATAGAATCTACCATTTTCATATATAAGTCCAACAACAATATCAGTTGGAATTCCAGCAGCTCTTGCTAATGCTGTATATAAAACTGAATGCTCATTACAATCACCATAACCCATATCCAAAACTTCAATTGCATTAGGAACACTTACAGTAGGTTTTTTTTCCAAATTAGTCCATACCCAATACATTATTGCTCTTGCTTTTTCTAAACTTGTTTTTTTATCTTTGGTAATTTCATAAGCAAGCTTCTTTATTCTTGGATGGTCAGATTGAGCAAATTCATCAGGTTTAAGATAAATTTTTATACTATCAGGGATAATTGTATCTTTTTCATTTAAAAGAGATAAATTTTGTTTTACTATCTTTATTTTCGCAGAAGAATTATTTTTTTCTAACAAGCTTTGAGCACCAAAATCCAATACTAAATTTCCTCTCAAACTATCAAGTTGTAAAATTAAAATTGTATCTTTTTCAGGATTAAATGAGCCTTCTGGTTTTATGGCAAACACTAAAAGAACATCTAATTTTTCTTCACCGATTTTCGTTGCTTTTTCCATAGGCTCACTAATTAGTGTTATATCAAATGGTGATTCAACTTTAATGATTTTATTATTATAAATGTAAATTGTTGTTTGAGCACCAAACATATTAGTTCTATAAGCTAATGCCTTAACTATATTTCCATTATATTCAGTTTCAATAATTCCAAGTTTTTCACTTTTGGCACTACCTAAGACAAAATTCGTAGGGTCATAAACATCCATTTCTTTTGGAGGCTCTTTTCCAAGCAAAATTACAGCCCACCAACTTTGAGGTAAATAAAATTCATGTTTTAATTCATAAGTCCTTTTTGTTTTAGGCATATTAGTTCCTTCCAACTCAACTATTAGCTTATTATTTTTAACTTCTCCTTTTGCTTTTACTTGAACATCTGTTTTAAGCTCAAAGGAAAATTCTGTTGTCTTTAAATTCTTATCTAATTTTACATTAGTAAATGTTATAAGTTCTTTATCTTGACCAAGCATTTTAAGTTTTAAAACTGCTTTTTCCTTAACTTCATAACGATTTAAAACCTTTTTAATAGAATAGTAGTTATAACCAACTTTTACGCCTCTAATATAACTTGAAAACCATTCTTCATATTCAGTTTTTAATTTATCACCTTCCACAAATGAGCAAGCAAGAATAAATAGAAAAATAACATTTTTTTTCATTTTGAAAATTTTAAAGCATGAAGTATATGATTTATGCGTTGTCCAATAATTCTAAAACTATTTATTTTTCTATATTTTCCCCACCCACCCTTAAATTAAGCCTTCGGCTTAAAAATGCCCATTTTTTGCCTTGGGGGGCAAAGCCCCCCTAATAAAACCCCCCATTAAATCAATAGTTTCTAAAAATCTTTCACAACTTATTGATTATCAAGAACTTAACATCATTTAATAGGTAAAGCAAATGTTTTTTTAGATTATTTCTTATTTTTACCGCCCGAAAATTCGCTCCATTAAATTAACCCTCAATAAAATTAAATAGTTTAACTAAAATTCTATAAGTCCTTATTTATTTTGGAAAGCAAGCAAAATTTACTCTTTCAATTCTTCAACAATTTCAATACCAAGACTTTTAGCAATCTCAATAGCTTTACTATTGGCAAATGGTGTTAAAATAATTTTCTTGTCAATTTTTATATTGAATTTCTTTTCATATAATTTAACCTTTCTTTCAAATGCTGAAAC
>Ga0080007_1114415_pt1 | contig 12017 bp, 16 predicted proteins | sample OctOCTMetagenome_FD_69210 | JGI IMG/M metagenome (GOLD analysis project Ga0080007, IMG submission 69210) | Hot spring and microbial mat streamer communities from Octopus Spring Streamers, Yellowstone National Park, USA - OCT_B (SPADES... | ecosystem: Environmental > Aquatic > Thermal springs >...
AAGGATGGCGGTTCATCGCCTTTCATATTTACTGATTTCATGGCTCTCAGCATATCTCATAGCGTTAAGAGATCTCAGAAACCAATGAACATGAGCACTACAAATAATAATGGAAGCTGAAACAGCCCCACAGAATTTTCAGCTTTATAGCACTTATAATGGAGTTAATAGGTATTCTTTTGGCGGTTGTTCAGATAGATCTTTGGCCTTACCTTTCATCTATATCGATCCTTGTGCTTGGGAGCATATATATATCTAAAGGTCTTGGGACTTCTTGGCAGAAGCTGCCAAATACCTTAACAATCCTTGGTATAGCTCATGCGTCGCTCTCACTTCTACTTGGTCTGGATCCTCTGTACAGTATATCTTTTCCCCTTCTCTCTGCTATAAGTATGATGATCAGGGTTGAACCTTCGATGTTTAGATATAATGTTTCGAAAGATCTTCTAGCTATCTATATATTGATCTCAGGATTCCTGCTTCTACTCTCTTTTTATCTCTCATTTAAAATAATAATGCTGATCCCCGCGATGCTGGTGTTAATACTCAATAGAGTATCTTTTAAAAACATATATGGTATAGGATCTACAGTAGCTAAAGCACTAGGAATAATAGGATCTATATCTATATTTTTGAACATGCAGATAGATTCGCTACACATAATTTTAGTAGGCTTTTTAGGGGTTATCATGGGCTCCCTCTGCGGCCCCCTCATAGTGCCCGGTATATTGGGTAGATCCTATAAAGAGTTTTCCCCAGGATACGCTATAGCAATAGCTCTAATAGCAATATTAAGGGCTATTTATAGGGAAATTTCTATGCCTTTCTATATAGAGGTAATATAGTTCTCAATGATTACATTAATATTTGTGTACATATTAAAAATTATGACGTCGAAAAGAGTTGTCTAGCTTTCTTCTCATCCTAAAAGACGAGACTTTTCGGATCTGACCTCCTCGCCTTGAAAAGGCAGGGGTTCCCCTTAGAGCGAGGAGGTTTGGGCTATATACCCTTTAAAGGGTTTAGCCTCGCGCCTGGTCTTGGACGTGTTACCCCTACCCCGGTTAGTGCGGGGTTCGGGGTTATGGCTTTCTTCTTAACTATCACGCTTGGACGTTGGTGGGTGTAGGGATAGGGATCATCGCTATATGGCAATCGCTGGGGGTTAGCCCGCCAAGACCCCAAAGAGATGGGAATAAAAGCTTATAAGCCTTAGCCATCCCTGCCTTAAAAGGCGAGGCTTTCAGTTGTAAATCTATTTTTTACTAGCTAGCATCAATATTGTTGAGAGATGTGGCATGCCACGGTTAGCCATAGTGCTAAGAAGCCTGTTTAGAGGTATCCTCAGTAGATGGGGGAAGAACCGGTTTGAGAATGGTGTGTATATCTGGAGAAACGGCTCCTTCGAAAAGGTATCATCGTGTGAAGAGCTGTTTAAAAACCCCGGCAACTATATAATATACTTTCATAATAATCTCTGCCCCCACTGTAGGAGATTCCACCCCCTTTTCATCTCTACCTTAGAGACCCTAGGCGAAATTCTGGGGAGGGCTATAATTGTGAGGGTTGTGTGTGACTGGTTCACATCTAAGTGCAGCGATCCAGATGCTCGTAAGCTGTTCAGCGAGTTGAGAGTAGCCGAGTCTCCAAAGCTTGTGTATGTGAAGATAGATGCCGGTGGTGTGAAGAAAATCTTAGATCTCTCTGAGGATATATCGATCCTGAGGAGCCTTGAGAGACTAAGGGCAGCCCTTTTAAACCTCTTAAGAGAGGAAGCAGGGGTTGTGGAGAGTGAGGGTGTTTAACAAGCTCCACTTCGGAACTGCTGGGATACCACTGTCAACACCTAGGAAAACATCTGCTGAGGGGATTAAGAGGGTGAGGGAGCTGGGCTTAGAGGCTATGGAGCTGGAATTTGTTAGAGGTGTTAGGATGAGCAGAGCTTCAGCATCTGAGATCAGGGCTATAGCTGGGGAGATAGGGGTCGTGCTAACGGTTCACGCACCCTATTATATAAATCTCAACTCACGCGACCAGGCTAAGTTGAGGGCTAGCATAGATAGAATTCTAGACTCAGCTAGAATAGGAAGTGAGGCAGGCGCTTTCTCTATGGTATTCCACCCAGCCTACTACGGCAGTGACACACCCCAGGAAACATATAACAGAGTTAGAGATGCTCTAAAATACATTATTAAGACTTTGAGGGACGAAGGTATAGAGATATGGATCAGACCTGAGACCATGGGAGGCTTAGCAGAGTTCGGAGATCTGGAGGAGGTGATCTCCCTCTCGGAGGAGCTCGAGATGGTTCTTCCAGCAATAGACTTTGCTCATCTACATGCCAGATCTCTCGGCAAGTACAACACATATGAAGAAATAGCAGGCGTGCTTGGAGAGATAGAGCAGAGACTGGGAAGAGAAGCCTTGGATTCAATGCATATACATATATCGGGGATCGAATATGGGAAAAAGGGAGAGATTAAACATTTAAACCTAGAGGAATCAGATCTCAACTATGTGGAGATCCTCAGAGCACTTAAAGACTTCAGAGTAAAGGGTGTTGTTATATCAGAGTCGCCTAACATAGAAGAAGATGCAATACTTATGAAGAAGAAATACGAATCGATCTAGAAGATATTAGGCGAAAATATATAACCCTTTGCTACTACGGGTTTCACAGTTTGAAGCCTCACACCCTTAAGAGAAGGAAAGGATTTTGACAAATCCACCCTAGATAGTAGGGGCTGTTTTCTCTTTTCTCGATATTTTCTATTACTTCTAATGGCTTTTAATTACTCCTAGTTGCTATGGAATATGCTGAGGCTGTGTATATAGGGCTCTGAGCAACAAATAAAATAGTGACCTTGGGTTTCCGAGATCCGTGGGGCTGGGAGTCTCCAGGCGACTGGGATAAGCTGCCGCGGTGAGGGGGACCCAAGGGCAGTATAATAACCCACCCACTGTGACTTCTCATCACTTTTAATTGTTTTAGTCACAGTGGGTGGGGCTGTATCCTTTTTCATGGTAGTGGGGATGCTTTTATATTTGTTTGTTCTCCAGCTTAAGCTTATGGGTATCCAGTTCATAATTGTTTTGATGTTGAGGTGATATCTCTGCTAGATCTCGGGAGACCTTGGGATACTATGATGCTCAGAGCACCCGAGACCGAAGCCCTTTATGAGGGCTATGCCCAGAAGGGCTTCGGTGTTTCAAGCATAGATGGGAGCTTCTTTCCGCGGGCTCAACAGCCACCAATGAACCCATAGAGATCCCAAGATCTCTTTGGGGGGTGGAAACCCCCGATGACCACAGGGATGTAATAACATCCCTGTGGATCAAGAGATAAAGCAACCCTAAACAAATGAATACCAGCGATAACCAACAACCATCGAGGGACAAGCGGAACGCTAAGCTGCTGGGTTATTTCTGAAGGGATCTCGAGAGTTCTTAATAGCTCTTGCCACCACTCGATCCCATATTCTCTTTAAAATGACCGGAAATTAAATATACTGCTTACAGATAGTAGAAGATCTACAAGATTCGTCGGATCGTCGAGATTGGGACGATCCTCCGCCCAAATGGAATGCTAAATGATAGCTACCTCATATGTTAGTTAGGTGATTATAATCATTGTTCGTGGAAGCTATGTTATAGGCTGCATAGATTCACATAGCTCCATATACCCTTTCCTCTCTATGGGGGGTGATCTAGAAGATGGCATCCTCAAAGAGTTTTGATCTATATATGTTGACTGGGACATCTGTGCTAGGCATTGCATCAGTGGTTCTCTTACTAATTATTATAAATAGCTGGAGATCTGCTCTCTCGACCCAGCCTATATATTATCCTATAGCACTGCTGGCAGTTGCAATAATCCCGCTAGCGCTTATGATAATGATCTTGCTATTTGAAATTGGATTTACATCATTTAAAAGGCTTCCAATATCGGTAGCAAGGAAGAAAGAGATATTAGGCGAGAGTAAAGAGAAGATCGAAATAAGATCTGTAGAGACCAGCGCTAGCCCTGGAGAAGCGGCTATAGCTATAGTTGCACCTAGCAGCAGTATGCCAGGAGTTAAAGGAGTTAAGGAGGTAGAGGCTACCCCTATAAATACACAGGCTAGAGATGCATCTTTGAATGCTGAACAAAAGGTCATAGGATCGAGCCCTAGTTCTATAGAAGTCGACATAGCTGGGATAGTTAAGGAGGAGGTGTCTAGGGCTGTTTCGAATGTGACATCAACTGTTAATAGGATCTCTGAGGAGATAGAGAAGATTAAGAAGGAGTTTGAAGAAACCAAAGCAGTGATCGAGGAAGGTATGATGGATATCAGAACCTTGTTATCTGAGATCTCGAATCCCTTCAACTATATGAGAAGATTTATGTCGGAGCTCGAGCTGGATGAGATGGGGATCAAAGGTGAGAGGATCGCAAGGCCAGAGATGACCAGCGCTGGTAGTGAGCAGGGCAGTAGCGGGTATGGAGGCTCTGAGATACAAGACGTTATAGCAAGACCTTCCCCAGCATCTAATGCTATATCGGCGAACAGCGTGGGGGAAAACCTGGCAGAGCTCCTCATCGGTAGAGCCGGTATAGCGAAGATTATGAGGCTTGTAATATTTGTTGGGGATAACCTTCCGAAACTCGGTAGGGAGGGTCTTCTGGGGCTTGTCGAGCTCGGAGTTGCTTCCAGGGTTCTTCCAAAGGATTCCATGCACCTCATAGCAAAGATAGTATCCCTTATAGAGGGCTCTAGGGTTCCACCTAAGAGACTCGCTATCACAATCTACGAGCTTGCCAGATCTATGGGTGTGTATGACAAAGATTCAGAGTTCCTCTCAGCAGCTCTCTCGGGGGTGTGAGGGTTGGTGAGTACACCCATAGTCGAGGGTATACTTATAGTTGCATCGATAGCTATAGCGTCTATCCTCTCAGGCGTTGTGCTGTCAAAGGTATATTCCATAGAGTCTGTGTTATCGCAGATAGCCTCTCTAGAGAAGGCAAATGCTCAAACGAGAATCAAGCTTGTATATCTAGTATGTGTGAGCATCTCTAACTTCATAGCGTATGTAAAGAACACAGGGATCCTGTCTGTTAATATGAGTATGATAGATGTTCTAGTAGGACCTCCAGGGTCTGAGGAGCCCATATGGATGCTTGGTGGGAGTGCGCATCCAATAACACAGAGGGGATCCCAGATCCTCATGCAGGGCGAGATGGGAGGCATAAACATAACGATTCAGAGCCCTCTGAATACAACTATAATAAGTGTTAGGCTGATATACCCCAACGGCATATCGGAATACGCTATTTGTTCTCTATGAGGTGGTGAGATGGGTCTTTCGAACTCTCTATCTTCGGCTCTGTTGATGGTTACTATGATCCAGATCTTTGTGATATTTGGAGGAATATCGGTGGAGAAGATCTCTGAACTTTCTAAGGAAATGTATGGGGTAGTCTCAATCGATATGCGTCTCATTATGGATAGATGTTCTATAGTGGGTATCAGCATAAACCCTATGCCAAGCGGCTCTATTATATAAGTTAATATAAGCAATAATGGGTCTATACAGTGGTGGTACTATAGAAAGATCTTCGTGATTCTAGATATACTCCTCACCAGTGGGTCAAAGCAGAGCTATTTCGCATCAATAGCCTCTCTACCCTATACATTATATGGAGACACTATGAATGCAAGGGTCTGTGTATCGCTATCTGTTCCATATATATCTTTCTTTATAACACCTGGCACTGCCATACCTGGGTATGCCTGGCTGAATTGTCTAACAATCTCGTCTGGTATTGGGACTAGATATAACTTCGACCCCCTCTGGCTAAGGGCTCTTGAGAGCTCCACTATAGACTCTGTTGGGAGCCCTCCTGACTAGAAGTAGGCATCTATGGATCCATCTTGTAAGGCTCTAGCAATCTCCTCAGCCCCAAGTCTCTCCCATTTGGCGAAGTCCTTCGCAGGATCTATCCCCACCAGCTTTAGCAGGAGCAGGGCCTCGACCTCTGTACCGCTGCCTGGAGCTCCTGTAGATGCTCTCTTACCCTTGAGATCATATACAGTTTTGATCCCCTTATCAGCTGTGGTTACAATATGAAGGTGATTTGGATACATAGCCCATAGAATCGATATCGGTGCTGTGGCATTCCTAAATCTCTCGTGCTGCCCTGTATATGCTAAATAGGCTGAGTCTGGTAGCACAGCAGCGTAGTATGTAACACCCTTGCTAAGATCCGTTCTATCTCTTATCAATATAAGGTTATCTATTGAGGCAGCTGTCTGAACGCTTGTGGCTATTATATCTGTATAGTTAGATATGATCCCAGCTATTGTTGCCCCATAGTAATAGTATACACCTCCAACACCGCCTGTGGCAATTATAATATTGTATTTAATACCGCTAGGAGTTGTAGTAGGGGAAGTAATCGCTGCAGTAGCTTGTGGTGTTGTTACAGCCGTAGTAGGCGTGGGTGTTGTTATGGGTTGTCTTGCTAGCTGCATCCATGCTATAAACCCTGCTGCTATAGCTATAACAACGACTGATATAACTATGTACAGACCGGCTCTAGAGAGACCCCTCAAAGAATCACCAGGATGTTATTTGCTATATTTGCTAAAAGAAATATTATATTTATCTTGCATGTTTTAATAGAGGTGTTCAGGCTATGATTGTCATTAGTAGGGAGGAGGTAGACTCTATAGTTGATCCTGAAGAGCTTGTGAAGGATATAAAAGAGATCTATCTATCCAGCTATATGGCGTTCGAACGGGTTTCAAGCATTATTAACGATACATGGGTAGGCGTTATGAGAGGCTATCTAAAGAGCCTCGGATTCCTAGTCAAAGTCGTCGGGGTATATCCAAGAGCCTCTCCAAGGGTTAAAGGGGTTGTAATTGTGATAGACATAGAGAGCGGTGATATAAGGGCTATAATAGATGGCTATAGCCTAACAGGTTGGAGAACAGCGTGCGCCTCGGCCCTAGCTCATGAGATCATGGGAGGTAGGAGAATAGAAACTCTTGGAATTATAGGTGCTGGAACACAGGCACGATACCACCTAGCTGTCTTTTCAAGGCTCTTTAGAATCGAGAGGATATTGGTCTCTGCCAGAACTCCTGATAAGGCATATAGCTTATCAAGAGAATATGGAGCTGAAATATCAGGGCTTGAGGATCTCAATAGAAAGTCAACAACTATTATTGCTGCTACCAACTCAACGGAACCGGTGGTGAGAGGGGATCTCTTGGTTGAGGGCTCGATAGTGATCTCTGTAGGGGCTCCCAAGCCTGTTAGGGAGCTCGATAAAAGGGTTTCTGAGAGGGCTGGCTGTGCGCTTGTAGATACTAGGAAGGGTGTGTTGGAGGAGAGCGAGGATGCCGAGGGGATCGAGCTTGTCGAGCTTAGCGAGGCTCTTAGGGGTAGGGAGTGTAGGTTTAAAGAGATAAAGCTCTATAAATCTGTTGGCACATCTGTTCTCGATATGGCTGGCGCTTACCATGTTATTAAGAGGAAGAAGCTGCTTTAACAGCTTCCAATGCTGCTTCGTTATCGTCTGTGAAGTATCTGATCCCGTTTTCCACCAATATCTTCCTACCCTCCTCCTCTCTTGTGCCAACAAGTCTTACAAAGATCTTCTTATTGGATCCTGTCTCGCGTATAGCCTCCACAATCCCCATAGCAACTTCATCGCATCTGGTTATGCCGCCGTATATGTTTATGAATATACTTTTTATATCTGGTCTTCTTAGGAGTATTGTGAGTGCGGCCTTAACCCTCTCCCTGCTAGCCCCTCCCCCAATATCGAGGAAGCTTGCAGGTCTTCCACCATATAGCTTAACAAGATCCATGGAGGCCATTGTAAGCCCAGCACCGTTTCCCATTATCCCTACATCGCCCTCTAGCTTTACATAGCTGAAGCCGTGTTTCCTCGCTATAACCTCATCCTCATCCATGTCCCTGGGATCTTTCTCCAGGAGTGAGGCCAGGTCTTGGTGTCTATAGAGGGCATTGTCGTCGATCGTTATCTTGGCATCCAGAGCCACTAGATCTTGGCCTTCTGTGAGGGCTAGTGGGTTTATCTCAACTAGATCTGCGTCGTAGTCGATCATTATTTTGTAGATGGCAGATACTATAGATCCTAGCTTAGATGCCAGCTCCCCCGAGAAGCCCATGAAATCCGATAACGCTCTTACGTGATAGCTTCTAAGGCCTACCAGGGGTTCTATATAGATCCTGGCTATGGACTCGGGCTTCCTAGCAGCGATCTCCTCTATATCTACACCCCCCTCTAGCGAGCCCAGGATCACATATTTCCTAACACTTCTATCTATAGTTATCGATAGATATATCTCTCTTGCTATCTTGATAGCCTCCTCTATGAGGAGTCTCTTAACCTTGACACCCCTTATTTCCGATCCCAACATATCTCTTGCTATCTTGATAGCCTCCTCCCGACTCCTAGCAATCCTTATACCCCCAGCCTTTCCCCTGCCGCCAACCAGCACCTGCGCCTTAAGGACAGCTGGCAATCCCACGGTATCGATGACCTTCTCAACCTCCTCAGGCGATGATGCCACAGCTCCTCTGGGGATTTTTATACTATATCTTGAGAATATCTCCTTGCCCTCGAACTCATATAGTCTCAAGCTAGGCCCCACTGATGTATATATAGTGCGGTATAAATCAGTTAGATCCTATGTATATGTTGCTGGGCTAAAATACCTCTATTGCTTACAGGATATTTCTCTGATCCGCCTTACAAGCTTCACAGCAGCTTCAACAGCTCTTCTAGCATATTCCTCAGCCCTTTCAAATGCCTGGAGCCTCGTAACCCCAGGACCTATTATCCCCAGGGTTACAGGTTTGCCATATTCTACGCTGAGATCTAGGATCTTCCTCGCTGCCTGGTGGGTCACCACCTCGTCATGCTCAGTTTCACCCTCTATAACAGCTCCGAGGGTTATGACTGCGTCTACAGCGCCTCTCTCCAGGATCTTCTTTACCAGGATTGGTATGTCGTAGCTTCCTGGAGCCTTCGCAACGATCTTCACATCTGCTCCTAGAAACCTAGCGTGATCCTCCGCCTTTGCAAGCATTATACTTGTCACATCGTAGTTGAATTCTGAGACAACTATAGCTAGCTCGATCTTCTCTTTCCCACACTCGCTACTCCCTGATAGGGCCGACATCTGGGTATCCCTGCCTAATACCCTTGCCAGCCTTTTTAGTTAGGGCCTCTCTACCCTTTGTGAGGAGGGCTACTAAGTTTTCTGCGTGCTTTCTAGATCTCTCAATAGCTATTCTATATAGCTCCTTCTCATCCTCAGCCTCATCCTCGTGGACTGTGACGTCTATTATATGCCTGTTGGTCATGAGCTGTACATTTATAAGCCCTATGCTTAGGGCTAGGTAGCTGAGCTTGTCTGTGAGGGTTTTTCCGACCCAGCCTAGGGTTATCACTATTTCGCATCCCTCCTCCTCTATCAGCTTTTTAGCAGCTACAGGGATATCCTTGATCCCTGGCACTGTGTATCTCACTATCTTAGCATCTGGGATGCTAGATTTTATAACGTCTATCACCTCGGAGGCCATGTCTACTCTCGCGAATGTTGTATCAACTACTCCTATCTTCTTCACAGCGATCCCACCTCTCTGAGGATCTCCTCTCCTTTTAACAGCATATACCCCATTCTCAATGCATATTCCTCGGCCTTATCAAGACTCATAGAATCTCCTTCATCGAGCATCTCAGCTATAACCATGCTTGGCACCAGACCCAGCTTAGATGCAACTGCTATGCTAAGCTCTGTATGACCTCTCCTCTTATCAAGCCCCCTGCTGATCAGTATTGGTACATGGCCTGGGAACACGAACTCGCTATAGAAGATCTTCCTCGCATCATCGACTCTGCCCGAAAGTGCTAGGCTGACAACCTCATGGAACCTCTTGATCGTTGTCGCCCTATCCCTATCAGAGATCCCTGTTCTCACAGATATATGGTTTATATAGAGGGAATATGGTGGTGTATCTCCATACCTCAACCTCCTCTGGGATAGCTGGGGCACGCCTGGGAGTGATGATATAAGGTCGCTTAGATATAGAAGCCCCAGGCGATTCGCCGCATCCCCAGAGATTGCGTGGCATATCAGCCCCCCAGCTTCTCTTCTAAGCATATATATGCTTCGATAATCTATAGAACCCGCATAGAAAACCATGTCAACCTCCTCTTCCCGCCCTTTGAAATCATATATAAGTATAGGTCTCCCCAATAGCAGGTCGGTTTTAACCTTCTCCCAGTCTATCATGTAGTTCCTCTCTTATTTTTCTCCCGTGGAGCCTCTTATAGGCATATCTATATAAAAACCCGGACGCGATCAGAGCTAACCCAATGATTAGCCCTATAATTGGGGTTAAGATGTCCTTGGATATTCTAGGTGCGATATAGTGTTCCACACTTCCCAGCTGGGTGTTCGGCTTCACAGGTCTCGATATATAGCCTGTCACTGTAGTAGCTTGTTGAAGGGCAGCCCCTCCTAATTGACTGAGTGGAAGGATCTCTAGAAAGCTTTGGAGGACAGATAGGAGCAGTACGGCTACAGCTATGTAGTGTCTCATGGGATGTATATACACCTACATGAAGTTCCTGCTAATAACATGTCTCTCTCTGCCACGCTCAAAAACAACCTCTGCCGACACCAGCATTTCTGGGAAGTCAAAGTCTATATCTATAAAGGAGCCGGGATCTAGATCCCTCATCAGAGAGCTCTTCTCAGAACCTATCTTAGAGGCGTAGGGCTGATCAGGTCTGCTGCCGGTCGAGGCAACAGTATATCTATAGCTAAGGGTTACAGAGATTATCCTAACACGATCCCTAGATCTATTGGTTATCCTTACACCACTCCCAGTCCTCTCAATAGAGATCTCCGGAACACCCATAGCATCCCCCACATATTGTTAAGAGATCATGGAATATAAATACAACTCCATTCAGAGTTAAATACGAAGGGCTATACAGTCTTTACAACAGAAAGACACGCCTTTCAATGCGAGGATAATGTCTATAAACTCTGTAGCCTCTGTTATTCTCAATGATGATGGTTATGCTTATGAGCCTCGGAGCTGACCTCTAGCGATACCCAATAGAAATGCTGGATACGCTAAACTAAACCTACGTCTCCGAAGCTATGATAATATCCATAGCCCCAAGTCCCCAAGAGGGGATAGGGGTAATGGGTCGGAGACCTTGGCAAAAGATCTTCTATAGAATTGAAAGCAGGATAGGAAAAAGCCTGATGAAACCTGAACCCCTAGCTCTTTTCCTCCTTCCTAGGAGGCAATATGCCTTTCTTTATCAGCCTTGCCTATGTTAGGACTATGAATGCCCTTAATCTGCCCACATAGGCTGCAAGATCTCTTCTATTGCTCTTCACAGCCTCTTTCATTATTAGCTCAGCTATCCTCTCAAGTTCGAAGACATGATCCCATGTATACTGATCAGGATCCATCTTAAGAAGCTCTCCAAGCCTTTCATAGACCTCCTTAGTATAGTACTTAGATTTTACAACCTGAAAGCCTAGCCCTTTAGGGCGGGGATGGCTAATGCTTATTGGCTTTTTAGGCTTTTGATCTTTTTGGAGGGGTTATATGGCTTCTGGTGATGAGGGTTTGCTAACCATCTCGATCGGGGTGATGGTTAGTCCCGAGCCAGAAGCCATAGAGCTCCTCAAGAGATATAACACAGCCCTGAACTACGCTATAAACAAGATTCTGAGGCTGAATCTAAAGAAAATCGGAGAGATTCATAACGCTCTATATAGAGAGCTCAAAGAATGGTTCGACCTCCCATCCAGGGTTGCCATTGACTGCTATAGGGATGCTCTAGCCAATGCCAATGCCTGGAGGAACAATCCTAAGAAAGGAAGGAGACCAAGGGTTAAGAAGCTGAGCATGCTATTGCACCAAGGCTTGGGATACAGGGTTAAAGAAGGCTACGTGGAGATCATAGG
>Ga0080007_1060069_pt1 | contig 12011 bp, 11 predicted proteins | sample OctOCTMetagenome_FD_69210 | JGI IMG/M metagenome (GOLD analysis project Ga0080007, IMG submission 69210) | Hot spring and microbial mat streamer communities from Octopus Spring Streamers, Yellowstone National Park, USA - OCT_B (SPADES... | ecosystem: Environmental > Aquatic > Thermal springs >...
GCGCTAAGACGATGTAACCTTCCCGCACTAATCGGAGGGCGTAAGCGTAATTGTGGGCGCGGATGGAATGAACGCGATGAAGTTCGCCGTGCGTGATGCCGCAAACATCGTCCTTACCGTTGCCGTGCCCGTGACAAGCCAAAATCGCCGCTCGCTTTTCGCCCTGCTGCAAATCTTTCGGCAAAAGCAAATAGGCAGGCACGGTCATGTCGGGTTCGCTTTGAAAGAGCACTTTCTCCCGCCAGTGGTCGCCCATGTCGGTGCGGTCAACGATGATGGGTTCTAAGGGGCACTTTTGTTCGGGCAGCAATCCCAACCCTTCCCAGACTTTCGCCCGAAACTGCGCCTGCCACTGCCGCAACTCGTCGGCATTTTCCGCCCGCAGCGGCAACAAAGGTTGGCGTTCCCGATAACGCCGCAACAAATATTCGCCCATAGACCAATTGCGCGTCGTCGTTTCGTCCCGCATCGCTTTCGCCTCCTTTTCGCTTTTTTCCGCCACGCCAATTTTGTCATCGGGTCAGTTTGCATAACCCAAAAGCGGTTTGATTTAACCGCTGTGAGCCAGAGGCTTTCACCGATGGCGGCGGAACTTGGCGAGCAAAGTTTGCTTTTCGGGGAAGGGGGCGCGCCAAAGGCAAAGGGCGTAAAGGCAAAATCCTGTCAAGGCGGGGAGCAACACCCGCATCGCCCGCCAAAGCCATCCGCCTTCTGGCAGCACGGAAAGGCAACCCCATGCCCCAACCGCCATCAAACTTGTCGCAGGCAAAAGCCAAAGGAGCATTTGCTTTAACGCTTGCCCTTCCAATCCCTTCAAGCGTTGGCGCAATAGCAACGCCAACAAAGTGATGTTGAACCAAGCCGAGACGGAAAACGCCAATGCCAAACCGCCTTGCTGAAGGGGCGAATGGACGAGGACAGCGTTGAGGGCGAAAGCGAGGGCGAAACTGAGTAAGCCCACCCAAACGGGCGTCCAAGTGTCTCGCAACGCATAAAAGCCACGCGCCAAAACTTGCTGGCACGCCATTGCGGGCACGCCCGCGCTGTAAAAGAGCAATGCCAACGCCGTCGCTTGCGTATCCGTCGCCGTCCATCGCCCATACTGGAAAAACAAAGCGACCAACGGCTCGCGCAAAATCGCCATGAGCACAGCGGATGGGACGGTCAACAGCAAAACCGCCCGCAACCCGTTGACGGTTTGACGGCGCAGTTCGCCCAACGCTTCCTGCGTCGCCAAAGCGGAAAGGGTAGGGAACAAGGCAATGCCCACGCTGGCGCCGAAGAGGGCGACAGGCAATTGCATGATGCGATTCGCCATTTCCACTGCCGTCGCCGCCCCGTGCGGAAGGAGGGAACTGAAACTGCGGGGCAAGATGATGGCGTTGATTTGGGTGACGGAAAGACTGAAGACGACAGGGATGACCAACTTGAGGACTTGCCGCGCCCCTTCGTCGCGCCAGTCAAAGCAAGGACGAAAATCCATCCCGACCTGCCAGAGTTTGCGCGCCTGCACCAAACCCGCACCGACGGCAGCCCCCGTCAGTGCGCCTATTGCCATCCCTTCAATCCCTTTGCCCAACCACTGGCTGCCCCAATGCGCCCCAACGATGCCGCCGAAAAGGATGCACAAGTTGTAAAGCACCGATTGCACCTGCGGTTCGGCGAAGTAGCGCAGGGAAATCAAAGCGCCCGTGAACAGGCTGCCCAAGACGAAAAAGAATTGCGATGGCAACAAAATGCGGACGAGGCGGACGGTGAGGGCGAATTTGCGTTCGTCGCCGACCATGCCAGGGAAAAGCAAGGCAACGAGTTGAGGGGCAAGCCACTCAAAGAGGACGATGAGGGTGAGGAGGGTGATGCCGAGGTAAGTCATCAACACGCGGAAAGTTTTGATGGCTTTTTCGTCCTCGCCCTTCGTCAGGTAGCCCGTGAAGACAGGGATGAAACCCGCCGACAAAGCGCCGCCTGAAGCGAGGAAGTAAATGAGGTCGGGGATGCTGAAGGCGGAGACATAAGCATCCGTGTGCCAGTCGCGTCCAAAGAGTGTCGTCCGTCCGATGTCACGGATAATGCCTGTCAGGCGCGATAAGCCGATGAGCGCCATGACGATGAGCGTGGCGCCCGCCACACTCGTCCGCTCATTGCGCCGCAATTGGTGGCTTGAGGGCGATTGCGTCCGCACCGCCACTTTCTCGCTCCCCTTCACTGGAAGGCTTTTCCCTCGCTTCATTCCTTGCCTCTCGTCTTTTCACTGCCCTCACTTTTCAGGCGTTGACCACACGGATTCAAACAGGACGAAGCCTGCCAGCACGGATGCCCCCGCATATGCCGATAAAAATCGCAGGGCATCTTTAGCGTCGGGTGCTGCGCCGAAGGAAGCCGCTGTCGCTTGCAACGCCGCCGCAAGGGCAGGGAAGAAGAGAGGGAAAGCAGCCACACCCAACAAGGTGGTGCGACTTTGGGCTTTCGCTAACATCGCCCCGACCATCGTCCCCAACGCCGCCATCGCCACCATCGCCACGCCGACGGCGATGACCAGCCAACTCAAAACTTTCACCGTCACCCCCATCACCGCCAAAAGCAAGGGGACGGTGACCAAAGCGATCAGCATCAGCAAAAGCAGGTTGAACAGGAACTTGCCCGCAAAGATGGCGGATGGTTCGGCAGTCAATCGCAAGAGGTTGGCGGTGTGGGCGTCTTCTTCTTTCGTGAACGCCCGACCCAACGCAAGGCATGACGCAAAAAACAAGATGACCCACATCACTCCCGCCGCCAAGTTGGGCTCATCCCGCAGCGACCCAACACTCAAACTCGCCGCCGTCAGGGAGACGACGGCAAAGGCAATCGCCGTCCCAACGGCGTGGCGCGTCCGCCACTCTATCAGCACATCCTTGCAGGCGATCGCCCCCACCTGCCGCCACCAGCCCGCACGGATGGGCTCAAGGGCGATGTTCGTCGGTGTCATTCGCTCCCAAGACGATTTGCTCTTCGCCATAAGCGATGTCCCTCTCATCGTTGGTCGCCACGATGACAAGCCCCCGCCGTTTCTGTTCGGCGATCAGTTCGTCCACCAATTGACGCCCCCGCACATCCAGCAATGCCGTCGGTTCGTCCAGCAAAAGGATGGGTGGCTCATGCAACAACGCCATCGCCAATTTCAACCGCCACCGCATCCCTGACGAGAAAGTGCCGACAGGTTGACGGGCGGCACGGCTCAATTGCACCCGCTCCAGCCATTCGCCGATGCGCTTTTTGTCAACCCCTCGCAAGTTGGCGACCAGCCACAAATTTTCCATCGCCGTTAACTCGTCATAAGGCTCACAATCGGGCAACACCGCACCGATGAACGGGCGCATTTGCGAAGGCGAAAAGGTTTCGTCCTTCCATTGCCAACGGATGCGCCCTTCCGTCGGCGTTAGCAACCCGCAGAGCAATCGCAGTAGCGTCGTCTTGCCTGAGCCGTTGGGACCGAGGATGACGATGCCCATCCCTTCCGCCGCTGTCAGCGACAGATGGCGGAACACCCATCGTCGCCCGAAGGCTTTGCCCAAGTTTTCGCACCGCAATCGGATGGACGCCATCGCCTTTGCCACGCTCCATGAGGGACGATGAGGCTGGCACAATTTTGCGGCGCATCCGTCAAAGGCGTCTTTGGGGGTGATTTTTGTGGCGGGACGGCTTTACACCCGACGGGGCGATCACGGCGAAACGGACTTGATGGGCGGGCGGGTCCTCAAAAGCCATCCGCGCGTGGCGGCTTACGGGACGCTGGACGAACTGAACGCCCTTTTGGGTTTGCTTCGCACTCAACTTCCCGACCGAACGCTGGAAGATTTGCTGGATGCAATTCAGCGGGATTTGTTTGTCGTGGGGGCAGAATTGGCGACCGCTCCTTCCCACCGCCCACCCTTGCGCCTTTCAGCGAAGCGCGTGACGGCGTTGGAACGACAAATTGACGACTTCCAGCGGGAAGCCCCGACCCCTCCCCTCTTCGTCTTACCAGGCGGGACGCCTGCCGCCGCGTTGGCACACCTTGCCCGCACCGTTTGCCGTCGGGCGGAACGAAAAGTCGTCGCCCTCACCCAATCCGAACCCGTGCGCCCGACCATCCTGAAGTATCTCAACCGTCTTTCGGATTGGCTCTTTGCTTTCGCTTTGCTCCTCAATCGGCGGGCGGGCGTTGCCGAAATCCTTTGGCAAGGACGACGAAAGACCGAGAGGGCGAAAACAAAACGCCCTAAAATTTCGGGTCGGAGGTGAAAACGATGCGGAAGGCACTTCTCGTTGTCTTCGGGCTTTTTGTCTCGCTGTCGCTGTTTGCCGCTCCGCCCCAGAAGGCTCAACCCCCCAAAGGGGTTCAACCGCCCCCGTCGCAAGTCCCGCCCCTCATTCAGTCCACACCCCGTTTGGAGGAAGGGCTTCCTGTCGGCGAATTTTTTGCCGTCGCCTTCAGCCCCGACAGCCGTTTCCTCGCCGTTAGCACCCGCTGGTCCGCCCGCTTTGGCGCCCACGAACAGCGGACGGTGGATATTTTGGATAGCGCGACGGGCAAAGTCATCGCTTACTACCTGCCGCCCAATCGTTTCTACGAAGGCATCGTCAAAGCCTTAGCCTTCAGCCCCGATGGGCGCTTCCTTTGTGCGGCGGGGATGGACGGGCGCGTTTACCTTTGGGATGTGCGCACCGCCACCTTGCAACGCACCCTCACCTTGCCCAACGGCATTGATGCCGTCGCCTTCAGCCCCGACGGCAACTGGCTGGCAGTCGGCATTTGGACGGGACGGGTTTACCTGTATCGCCGACAAGGACGAGATTGGCAACGCCCGCAATTGCAACGCACCGTCCAAGTCTTGACGGGCGATTTTGTCAAGCCCCTGCCCAAGTTGCCCGACTTCGGGGTGACCATCAAAGAGCGGGAGCAACGGCGCTTGGAGCAACTGCTGATGATGTTTCGCTTCCAAAATCCGCCCTTCGTCAAAGCCGTCGTCTTTGACCCCAAAGGGCGTTGGCTGGCGGTGGCGGGCACGGGCGATGTCGTCGGCGCTAAGGAAGGCATCGTCATCCTCTCGTTTCCCGATGGCAAACGGTTGGCAGCGTTGCAAGGGCACGGGCGAGATGTGACTTGGACGGTGCGGGTCGGCAACGAACGGCGACCCCCTCGCCCTTGGGTGAACAGTCTCGCCGTTTCTGCCGACGGTCGTTGGCTGGCTTCCGCAGGCTGGGATGGGACAGTGCGTCTGTGGGACACAACAACTTTCCGCCAACTGCGCAAACTGGAATCTCCCAAAACGCCGACAGGGCGCATCGCCACCCGCGTTTACAACCGCGTCAGCCTCAGCCCCGACGGGCGCTATGTCGCAGCGGGTGGTTTTGGGCATCGCGTGGATGTTTGGGAGACGGCGACAGGACGCTTGGTCACTTCCTTGCCCACGGACGGCATCGTGGAAGCCGTCGCTTTCAGCCCTAACGGTCGGCTTTTGGTCGCAGGCGGTTGGGATGGTCTTTTGCGGGCATGGCAAGTGGGCAGTTGGCGCTTGCTCTGGCAGCAAACTCACACCTTCCTTGAACGCCAACCGCCTGCCCCTCAACCCTTGCGTTGAAAAGGTGGTGGGCACGAGAGGGCGAGAACGCCCTTGATGCCCTGCAACTTGACACCTCAAAAACGGAGGGGAGCGAAAATGGTCACCGAAGTGCGGGAGATGCAGGAGCGAAGCCTTTGGGCGATGGTGACGCAGCAGTTGGATCGGGTGGCAGCGTTGATGCACCTTGACCCCCGCCTCCACGAGTTTTTGCGCCACTGCAAACGCACCTTAGAAGTCTCCATCCCCGTCAAGATGGATGACGGCAGTTTGCGCGTTTTTACGGGTTGGCGCGTCCACCACAACCTCGCTCGCGGTCCTGCTAAAGGCGGTATCCGCTATTCGCCCACGCTGACGATGGACGAAGTGAAGGCATTGGCGATGTTGATGACTTGGAAATGCGCTGTCGTGGACTTGCCTTACGGCGGCGCAAAAGGCGGCGTCGTCTGCAATCCTTCCGAGTTATCCGATGGCGAGTTGGAGCGGTTAACCCGCCGCTTCACCTCCGAACTCATCCTCTTGCTCGGTCCCGAAAAAGACATCCCCGCCCCCGACATGGGCACCGATGAACGGGTGATGGCGTGGATGATGGACACCTTCAGCATGAATGTCGGCTACTCCGTGCCCGGCGTCGTGACGGGCAAACCCATCAACATCGGCGGCTCGCGGGGACGACGGGAAGCGCCAGGGCGCAGCGTCGCCATCTGCGTGGAAGAAGCGGCAGCGAAGTTGGGGATGCGACTGGAAGGGGCAAGGGTTGTCGTGCAAGGGTTTGGCAAAGTCGGCAGCGTCGTCGCTTTGCTCTTGCACGCCATCGGCTGTAAAATCGTCGCCGTCAGCGATGTCAAGGGTGGCATCTACAACCCGCAAGGCTTAGACCCCGTGCGCCTAACCGCCCACAAACGCCAGACCAAAACCGTCTCGTCTTACCGTGATGGCGATTTCGTCACCAACGAAGAGTTGCTGGAATTGCCTTGCGACATCCTCGTCCCCGCCGCCGTTGAGCGCGTCATCACCGAGCGCAACGCCGACAAAGTGAAGGCGAAACTCCTCGTGGAAGCCGCCAACGGTCCCATCACTCCCGAAGCCGATACCGTCTTGCGCGATAAAGGCGTCTTCATCGTCCCCGACATCTTGGCGAACGCTGGCGGCGTCATCGTCAGTTACTTTGAGTGGGTGCAGGACATTTCCCAGTTCTTCTGGACGGAGCAGGAAGTCAATGAGCGGTTGCGACAAGTCATGCGCCGCGCCTTCGGCGAGGTTTGGACGATCGCCCACGACCGCAGCGTGGACATGCGCACCGCCGCTTACATCCTCGCCGTCAGCCGTGTCGCCGAAGCCATCCGCCTGCGTGGCATCTATCCGTAATGTTTGGAGTGGCTATCAGCCACGATTAAATCGGCGACAAAAAGTAACCGACGGAGGCTTGGGAGATGAACGAACGACCGTGCATCGTGGCGATTGGCGCTCACGCTGCCGACATGGAATTCACGGCAGGCGCCACCTTGCTCAAACACGCCCGTAACGGTTGGGATGCCCACATCATCCACTTGACACTGGGCGAAAAAGGCAACCCTCACCTTTCTCCCGACGAATATGGGGCGCAAAAACGGCGGGAAGCGGAAGCCGCCGCCCAAATCCTGCAAGCGATGCCTCACTTTTTGCCCTACCGTGATGGCGAATTGACCGTCGGCGACGACATCGCCCGCGAACTGGCAAAGTGGCTGCGGCGCTTGCGCCCGCAGGTCATCATCACTCACTGGCGCGACAGCATCCACTCCGACCACACCGCCACTTACTTCCTCGTCCGCCGCGCCCTCTTTCTCGCTGCCAACCCGCACTTTGACTTGGACGGTCTACCGCCTGCTCGCGGGATGCGCCTTTACTACGCCGAAAATTGGGAGGACGCCGAAAACTTCCGCCCCTTCGTCTATGTGGACATCAGCGAAGTCTTCCCCGATTGGGAACGCGCCTTCAAGTGCTTCGCCATCGGTCGGGGCGAAGGCGGTTTCCCCTACTGGGACTGGTATCAAGCCTGCACCCGATTGCGGGGCATTGAGATCGGCGTCCCTTACGCCCAAGCCTTCGCCATAGACGAATGGCGGATGCGCCAACGACGAGAAACCTTGTGATAACTCCCCCTCCCTTTCCCGCCCAACAATCCCTTGCCAACTTTCCTCACCCGCTTCAAAGGGCTTTGTTCGTTAAGCCTCGTTTTGTCTCCGAAAAATTGGCAGGCGTCAATGACAACTCAGAGGGGTTATAATGTCGGGCGACTCAGGTCAGGAGGGGAAAAGGGATGCGAAAAAAGGACGGGAGCGAACCGACCTTTTTGTCCTTGCAGAGGCTTGGGTGAAAGCGTTCCTTCTCCTTCCGCCGCTACCTCGCTTTCCTCGCCTTTCTCGCCCTCCTCGCCCTTTCCCTCGCTCCCATCGCCCCACAAAACGAAACCTCGGAACCTTCCTACGAAGAACTTCTGTCCCTCTTTGGCACCGAAGACCTCTCCGCCTTGACGACCGATGACGCCGCTTGGGATGCCCCCTTGGGCGTCATGGGCAAATGGATAGACTTCCTCATCTATCACGCCTACGACCCGACCCAACATCTTGGCTTTTCCGCCTTCAAACCCTCGGAAAACTCCTCTCCCTAAGAACCCTCGCCCAAGCCGGGTTGGTCTTTAGCGAAGGGGACGAGTGGGCTTCCTTCGCCCAAGTCTCCCAGACCCTTGACGAAACCGCTTGGGCAACCTTAGAGCAACTCATCCTTATCGGGATGGCGTCCCACCGACAAACTTCCCTCCTTCTCCCCGCTGGCAACGGCTACCTCGTCCAAATCCTTCGCCAAAGCCATGGTGGCTCTTCGCCACCTCCTTCTGGCGACGATGGCGGCTCTTCTGCTGCTTCTGGCGACGATAGCGGACTAACCCCTGGCGGCGGAGAGGAAAGTTCCAGCAACCCCTCACCGCCTTCTCTTTACTCCGCTACTTGGCTCGTCATTGACCCACAAGGCAACCCTGTTGAGACGGCTTACCGCTTGATGGACATCTCTGAGTGGATAGAGCCGCAAGTGTTGATGACTTGGGACACCCTCATCCCGACCCCCGCCGAACTTTGCGACTGTCAAAACGACTTCCCCTTCGGCGAAGAGCAAGACGACGGAAGTTACTTGGCGGATGCATATTCCTTCTCCTTGACGGCGGAAGTCGGGAAAGTCATTTGCAACCCAGAAGCGGATTGGTATTGGTTTTTCGTGACTTTGCGGACGACGGCTCACAAACAGGGGCAGGTAACGAAGGAGGGGCGCACCCTTGTCGCTTTTCCCGTCCCTGATGGCGTTTATGCCGAAGGCGCTTTAGACCAAGTTGGGCGAATCCTTTGGGATCAAAAGGGAGCGACTTGCCAGAGGGTCAGCACCGAGAGACAACCGACTTTTTGGGTCGTGGAGATTTCCTTCAACGACGGGTCAACGCAGACGGTGCAGGTTTCAGCGAAGTTGGAGATGGATCCCTACGAACCTTATGGCGTTTTGTGCCACTGCCCACCGATGGATCGTTCGTCCGTGTTTGTGTATGGACCGATCGGTTGGGATGAGACAGGCTGTAAGGCGACGCCTTATGTGGCGGAAGGGTTGAAAGTGACGGGATGGTTGGATGGGGTAGCGGAGATGGCGATGGGCTTTTTGCCTTGTGGTGGTGCTGTGGTGCTGATCAAGCGCTACTGGATGGGGCAGGAAGTGGGATGGTTAGAGTGGTCCGATGCCGTCTTAAGTTGCATCCCTTACTTGGGGAAGATAGGTGGCTTAGCCTTACGAGGTTTTGCGGGGGCGGCAAAGTGGTTTCTCCGTTCTCGGAAGTTGCGCCATCTGGCTGAGGGGAAGGAATGGATAGAGAAAGCCCGCAGGTTAGGCAGGCGAGTTGCCAAGGGGTTAGCCGACCACGAACCAGGCTCTTGTGGCGTCGTCTCCCAAAGCCAACGGCATCACATCGCCACCGACAAATATCGGCGCAGAGACCCCAAATGGACTGAAAAATTTGAGCGCCTCTTCAAGGAGGCAGGTATGTCCTTGCAAGACCCCGATAACTTGGTGTATTTGCCCAACCACACAGGACCGCATCCCCCTAACTATCACGAATGGGTGTATAATAACTTGCTGGATGCCCTTCAGGGCAGGCAAACGATGGCAGAAAAACAGCACGCCCTAAAAGAACGGTTGGAGAAGATAAGGCAATGGTTGTTGGAGAACCCTGACAAACTTAATTCGGGAGAATACCCAGGGTTGCTGCGATAAGAGAACCAAAGTCTCTCAAGGGACGGTGAGAGGAATGAGACGGAGGAAATGTGAAGGACCGAAGAGGATGAGGATTGTCGCCTTGCCTGTTACCCTTTGGTCAGAAGAGATGGCAGAGAGGGTGCAAAGGGAAGGGAGGGAATGGTTGAAATTATTGGAGGCGGTTGATTGGGAGCGATACAAGAAGCGGGTGGCTCAGGCTGTCAAAAGAGCCGTCCAAAAGTTTCGTCGGGAGCATCCTGATGAACCCGTTTTCACTATCTCCATCTTCACCGACCCCCGAGTTCAATGGACTTGCATCTCCTTTGACACCAAAGAACATGTTTACGAGCAAGTGCGACGCTGGAGGGAGAAGGGGTATGAAGAGTTAGCGAAGATGGTTGAAGAGTTAGGATTTTGTGACAACCCTGCAGGTTTCAAGTATTACAAGTTCTACGAGGTTTATCATCCCGAGTTGGCACCATTGTGTCAGTTAGACCATGAAGATGTGGAGCAGGAGGGGGCGGCGTTTGCGTGGGTAGAAAAGCATTTGGCGGATGTCGTAGCAAAGTTGGTAGAGGAGGGAGTGTTTACCTTTGAGAATCGGGAGGAAGTGGTTCGGATTGGGATCAATTCGCCTTACGATTGGTTTGACAGATACATGGAGATTTGAGTGGGGGAAGGGCAGAGGGAAGGCATAGCCTTGTGCGGCGGGAGCGGCAAAATGGTTCTTGCGTTCAAGGCACTTAAGGCACTTAGCACAAGGTTCAAGATATTTGGACGACGCAAGAAGGCTGTATAGGAGATTTGCAGGGTGGATATCAAACTGTGAGCCTGAAGACAATCACCACCTTTGGCCAATTTACCTTGGAGGGGATGCCGATGGACCTACAATTAGAATGCCACGAAGAGACCATCGGCTTTTTCATGGTGAGTTTGATCGTAAATTCCCTAACTTAAGTCGCAACAGTTTCCGCCGACCTGCAAGGAGGGGTTTTTGTGACCTTTACCATTAAGGTAAATTGACTTATATTGACATTTGGAACGCTCTTAATCAACATTACAAAGAGTTCAAAAATGGAACTTATTACCCTAATTGGGAAAGGTATTACATTCAAAAGGGAGAACCGATTTTCGTTCCAATTTTTCAATGTGGTAACTACTGTAATGTTGGTTTATCTTGTGGCGGTAGGAGGTGAATAGTTATGTTTGTCAAGAAAGTGATTATTCGATATGATCTGGCGAAAGACCAGAGCGAACTGACCTGGAGAGATTTTGAACAATTTCCCGTATGGGTGAATTGTTTGGAATTGGAGGACATCGGAGGAGAGACAATGTTTGCTCCCGTTGACCCTCCCCTTTTCGTCCCAGTGGATGCAGGTCTAGCCTTTGTCAAGGCAGAATTTCGGTTGGCTGACGGGACGACTTTCCAAGGCATTGTTGAAGTTGAGGCTTACGCGAAATCTTTGAAAGGCATTGCCTTATTGTTAGATTATCAGGAATTTTTCTCGGTGGAGCCCCCTCCTGTGGGAAAGGACATCCCCGAATGGTATCAACGCGAATTAGAGATGTATGGGCATGAAGCCTTATGCTGCAGACTTGGTAGATCGGAAGGACAAGTTTTTCCCATCCGTTTCCGCTGCCCTGTCGGCTTTGAGGGAGAAGAGGGGGTAATAGAAGGCGAATATCCCATGGACTTTCGGATAGATAGACCTATCAGACTGGTGCGTTGGCGCGAGCACATCCTTTATGAGGCGAGCAAGAAGGCTTCTGAAATGACTTGGCAAGATTTTGACCACTTTCCCTTCTTCTGGGAAACCTGCGGTTTCCTCGTCCCTATAGACCTTCCTTACATTCCTACAGATGCTGATGAAGTTTGGATCAAAGCAGAATTCTTTCTTGCCGATGGGACATTTTTGAAGGGCGCTGTGAAAGTGAACACATGGAGAAAAACTTTAGAACACATCATGGTGATAATTGGAGACCAATTGAAATGGATCCATGAGTCCCGTCAACTTTGTGAGGTTTTGGGGAAGGGAGTAAGGGAAGTTTTCCCCGTTCGGTTTCGCTGCTTTATTGGTTTTGAGGGGGAAGAAGGCGTGATAGAGGGCGAGATACCCAAGACCTTCCATTACGACCGACCCATCAAGTTGGGCAAAGGAAGAA
>Ga0080007_1081840_pt1 | contig 11995 bp, 11 predicted proteins | sample OctOCTMetagenome_FD_69210 | JGI IMG/M metagenome (GOLD analysis project Ga0080007, IMG submission 69210) | Hot spring and microbial mat streamer communities from Octopus Spring Streamers, Yellowstone National Park, USA - OCT_B (SPADES... | ecosystem: Environmental > Aquatic > Thermal springs >...
TGAGGGAGCTTTTAAAAATTTCAGACCTTGAAAACCTTGCCAACCTTTTCTACACTGCCCGCTTTGTAGCAAAGGAGAGGAGGGAAAAGAAACATGAAACTGCTGGAGCTAACACCTGAGGATGCATTAACTTTTGGAAGCTTGAAAAATTTCACTGCCGGTGAGTCCCACTATCAACAAACCACCTTCCCACCGCCCATAATGAGGTTTTTCTCCTTGGGTAAAGAACAAGGCTTAAAGCCTTTGAAGATTGCGGGGGTTTTTATAAAACATCAGAATGAACTGTTTCTCCTATTACCTGCCGATTGCTTGAAAAAGAGAAAGGAAAAAACAGAAAAAATTTACGTGCCAAGATGGGATGAAGAACTAAAAAGACCCTTTATAGAACCTTTTGAAAGGGAAAAGGATGAGGTAGAACTTTTAAACCTAGAACAGGCAGAGGGTTTTTGCAGTTTTTCGGACTTTCGGGACCACTACGCCAAGGGTAAAAACTTTGAGGTGAAATACGATGAAATTTTCCAAGAAGAGGAGAGGGTGGGAGTAAAGCTAAACTACGACAAAAGAGTTTCGGAGGATAGGCATTTATACTCAAGGATTTACCTTAGGTTTAAAAACTCTTGCATTGTGCTTTTAGTGGAAGACGACATAAACAAAGCTTTCCTTTCTACCGTGGGAGGAGAAAGAAAGTATGCTAAAATCAAACCCGCTAAAGACGAACTTATAAACTTTTTGAAAGAGTCTGTTGATATCAGAAGAGACAAACTTTACAAGTTCTACTCCACCACGCACCTTTATGCAGATTTGAAAAGTGAAATCAAGCTAAACGGAAATATAAAGTTCAAGGTTGAATGGGTATCCTCCTTGCCACCTGAGTGGGTCTCTGGCTACAGAAAACCTTTCCTTTACATGCTAAGACCGGGAACAGTGCTGTGGCTTAGGGCTTTGGAGGATGGAATGTGTGAAAGGTTGTGTCAGGTTTCTTCTGGTAGTGAGGTTATTAATTACAATGGAGGAACAAAAGATTTACTTAAAAGAGGATGGAATAGTGGAATACTTTTGGAGGTGGAACCATGAGTAAGGGACTTTTGGTAAGTATGATAGGAAGGGGAAATTATAAGAAAACCCGCTACAAGTTTGAGGATGGCACAGAAATTGAAAAGTTCCTTTTTGGTAGTGCCCTGTATAGCTATCTGCTAACTAAGGGATACAACTTAGACCTTCTGTTTGTTGGCACTGTTAATTCAGGTTGGGGAGAGCTTATAGACCTGACGCAGGATATAGAGGATCAGAACCTTAAGAAAAAAATAGAAGAAGCCTTTGGAAAAATATCAGGTAAAGATAAAACAATTGAAGAGAGTGAATTGAAAGAGTGGGTTTCTTTACTAAGTGAAGCCTTGGGAACCGACATAAATTACGTACTTTTAAATGATCCACCGCAACCTGAGGAAATCTCACAGAAGCTTTTAAGCCTTTTCGGTGAAAACGATTATTCAAAGGTAATCTTAGATATAACGCACGGATATAGGTTCATCCCATATGCAGTATCTCTTGGCATACTCCTACTGAAAAATCTGAAAGACTTTGAGCTTGAAATATACTACGGTTTTCTTGAGTTTCAAAACGAAGATGGAACAAGACCTGTTTTGAGACTAAACCACTTAGAAGAACTGGTGAAACTTTCCCAAGCTTTGGGCATCTTGGAAAACACCGGAGACTTCAGACATTATTACAAGCTTACTTCAGACAACCAAGAAGCACAGCAAATTTACTTTAGAATAGAAACCAACGCACAGATAGGAGACAGTAAAATAAGGGAACTAATTAACACTCCGGTCAATTCTGAATATGTAAAGCCTATACACGAAAAGGTTAAAAATAAATACTTGAAGCCACTCAGGGCAGACCGAACGGAGGATAGGCTAAAAAACAGGGCGAGGTTTTTCTTTGAAAGGGGACAATATCTAAAGGCAGTGTTGCTATTGCACGAGGCTTTGATATTGCTTGTTGGTAGGCTTAAAGGAAAGATCGGAAGTTCTGGTTTGGAATACAAGGAAAGATGGAAGGTAAAAAACGAATTAGATCAGCTAAACTATTCCGAGTGGAAGGTATTAAAGTACTTGAGAAACGCCTGTGCCCATGGCACGCAACCACAACTTCAAGATAGGTCCGATCCTGATGCGGAAGCAATCGCAGAAGCAAGACACGCATGGGAAAACGAGGAGAAATTTAAAGAAGTTATGGAAAGAAGCTTTGAGTTTTACGAAAAGATAAAAAACGGTGAAATAAAGGTATAGGAGGGCAAATGATGAGAAAAGAGTATTATTTACTTAAGGTGCTAACTCCACTGCACATAGGTGCGGGTCAAGGGCTTGGGCATGTGGATTTGCCAATAGTCAGAGAAGCCCACACGAACTTTCCTTACATTCCCGGCACGAGCCTAAAGGGAGCTTTGAGGAACTTGGAGATTAACCAAGTGGCAAGGGCAAGAGGAGAAAAACCATCTCAAGTGGAAGAAAAACTAACAGACAAAGATAAATTTGACCCGGAAGATATAGATATTCTTAGGCTTGCAAAGATCTTTGGCGCTGCAGGAGAAGTAGCAGAGCGAGACAAAGAAGCATTAGAGAAAGTTAAAGAAGTAGGAGCAGGTAAAGTCCTATTCTCAGATGCTTTCATTGTGCTTTTCCCTGTCAAATCTGCAAAGGGAGTATTCTCTTTAACTACATGCCCTTATGTTATAAACCGGTTTTTTGAACTTCTGGGTATTGATCAAAGAGTAAAGGATATACCAGAGGGTAAGGTAAAGGTTCTGAACATAAATGGTCACAAAAATCTAATAAAAGATAACAACGAATACAAACTATTGCTTGAAGAGTTTGCGTTTGAAGCAGAGGAGTCTGAAGAGCTTAAAAAATTTGTAGAACTTGTGGGCGCTTTTGTAGGGGAAGAGAATAAACGAAGGATCGTATGCGTGAATGATACGGACTTTATGGACTTTGTAAGCAACTACACAGAAGTGCGAACTCACATAAAGATAAATTTAGATACTGGCACCGTAGATCGTGGAGCATTATGGACCGAAGAGTATGTGCCCGCGGAGTCTGTTTTTGCCTTTAGCCTTGTATTCTTGGAGGAGGAAATTAGCTTTACTCCACCTCCCACTTTCCACCTTGGAGGAGATATTACTACCGGCAAGGGCTTTGTAAAGGTTCAAAAGTTGGAGGTATAACAATGAGGAGCAAGGTTCAAGAGCTGGCACAGTTGGCTTACGAGTGTGTAAAGCAAGTAAAGGGCAAAGCTAACGAAATGGACAAAATTAACAAAAAGGGCAAAGATTTTGCATCAAGATATTTATCTTACGCAAGAAAACTGCCGTCCATGATAATCTACAATGGGCTTTTGACAACGGTTGCCTTTGCGAAAGCCAAAGCTAAAAAAGCCTCTACAAGAGCTAAAGTTGAAGAAGGAGAAAAGGTTAATATAGAAGGGTTGGCTTGGGAAAAACTGCTGGAGCATTTAAAAGAATTCCTTAGGAGGGAAGGAATAAACCAGGACAATAAGGATTTGATAGAGTTTCTTTCTGAGCGTGAGGTTCAAGAATACAGATTTATAACCAAGAGAGTTTTAGACTTTTCTCTGTGGTTAAAAAGAATAGCAGAAGGGGAGATAGAGGATGAAGGTAAAGGAGATTAAAGATCTTTTATTTGAGGTTGATAATAAAGAACGTTCATCTAATGTTGATAACAAAAAGACCTCATCTCAGGTTGATAATCCTGCACTGCTTTTTAACAAGCTTTTAGTTTTAAAACACATAGATAAAATTTCCCAAAATCAAGATGTAGGAAAGGGAAAATACATAGAATCTTTCATAGAAACTTTTAATGGAAAAAACCCTTTTGATGATCTTGAGGGAAAAAGACCTTTTCAACCACCCGAGCTGGATTGTGTTATACAAGAGAGCTTTAAGCTTAAAACCGCCTACAGACTTGTAATTGGGGCAGGTTATCCGTCTTTTATTGAAAATGGCTTTCTGTTCCACCATGTTTATGGTATTCCTTACATTCCCGGAGAGACTCTAAAAGGACTTGCAAGAGCTGTTTTTATACTCTCAGTGGCAGAGGCTATAAAAGGAGAAAATAAGCTTTCTAAGATAGAGGAAGGGCTTTCAGAGGAAACCGAGAAAGAGATTTCAGAGGAAGCCAAAGGCATACTCCACCAAATCCCAGATAGAATTAACATAATTTTAGACAATTACACCATAGAAAACCCAGTGGAGACCTTTAGAAAAATCTTTGGTTCTAAAGAAAGAAGAGGACAGGTAATATTCTTTGATGCTTATCCTGTTAAGTTCAATCCATCAGAGCATTTTGAAGCAGATATTATGAACCCACATTACGGAAGGTATTACCAATCCCAATCGGAAAAGGAGGCACCTGCTGATTGGCTAAGTCCTACTCCCATACACTTTTTAGCATTAAAAGAGGGAATAGACTTTGAGTTCAACTTGGGACTTGCACCTCTTGAACCGATGGAAGATGATGAAGAAAAACTTTTGTTGGCAACCACAAGGAGATTGCTTGAGGTGGGACTTAAAAACTTTGGAGTAGGAAACAAAAAGCGTAAAGGATATGGATGGTTTTCAGACAAAACCTTAGGGAGGTAAGCCATGAGTGTTAAAAGGATAATTTATCAAATTGGAAGGTTTGAGAGTTCTATTGATGAACTAGTGAACTTTGAAATTGATGGCAAATCCTGTTCAGGAGAACTATCTTCCTTTGCACTCAAGAAGTATTTTGGAGAACCCACTAAAGTTATCCTTGTTTATCCTGTTAGTATTTTACTAAATGAAAACGCCCTAAAAGGAATAAACGATAAACTAAATAAAAGCTCTGCAGAAGAAAGAAAGGATGAAGTGGATCTTAAAAGCTTTTATGAAAAAATAGAAGGTATTGTAAAAAAACCTGAAGAAAAGGAAAAATATATAAAAAATCCCTGGGAATATCTGAGAGAACATCCACACTCAAAGAAGGCTAATGATTTTGTAGTAATTCCAAGTATCGGAGAATTTTTAAGAGAGAAATTTTCTTCTCCCTTAGGAAACATAGTCCTAAGAATCTTAATTGACATGATTGAAAGATACAAAAATGAACCCTTTGATGAAATGTATTTAGATATTTCAAGCGGGTATAACATATACAACTATGCCTTAGCTGAAGCTGGTAGATTGTTTTTAACTCTTATGAAGCTTGAGGACTTCCTAAATGAAAAAGATATAAAAGTTTTTATAGCTATAACTGAGCCGATATTCGGGAAATCTAGTCCAGACAAAAGGTATAAGATATTCAAGGATTTTCAATTAGATGCTAAGGGATTCTTCTACTTTCCTGAAAAGCCACAAGAAAACAATGAAAATGCATTTTCAAAATACGCTAATAAATTAATTGAGACTATTAAAGGTAAAGAGGATAGAGAACTTAAACGAAAGATAATGAACATGCTTTACAAAGCATATTTGTTCTATTCAGCCCTCAGGAATAATTTACCACTAGTAGTTTATTATTTGTGCACCCTTGAAGAATATAGATATACAGAAAATGATGTTAAAAACTTGCTTGAAGAAATAGTAAATCTTTTGAAACAAAAATTAGATAGAAATCTAAAGGAATCACCCACTGATTTAAATTTTGAAGATTTAAGAAAATTCTTTATAATTTTAGGATTAGCTATAGGAATTATAAGGGTACTGGAGAAACGTAGGTTATGTAATGGAAATAAAGAAGGAGTCCGATTGAGTTATATAAGAGAATTATTTGTTGAGGACAAAAGTAGTATTTACAGATATTTTGGGCTTAAAACTAACATTCCGTATCTACACCAAGAAATTCAGAATAACTTCTTAGACGAGAGGAGAATAAGTTTAATTACAAATGAATGGAAACTGTTAAAATATATATTAGATAAACCCAGTGTCTGGAAATATTGCAAAACAGAGCTTGGAAAACTGTTGAAATATATATTAGGTAAATCTAAAGAGAGTAGCACAAGCATCAATCCACGCAATGTTTTAGCGCACTGTGGCTTTGAGAGAAACATAACAGAGGTGAGAAAGACTGATGATGGGGATATTCTAATAAGATATACGAGTTATTATAAAGAAAATGACAATGAATACAATAGTTTAGAAAAGATTTTCAAGGAAAAGATTGTGAAAGATGTGTTGCTTAGGTATGGAGAAATAGATTAGGGAGTGATAAAATGGAACTACTAATTCTTCTAATCATCGCTTTAATACTCCTTGCATGGAGGATAAACAGCGAGATGTCTGCCATTAAACCGCCAAGCTATCCGTTAATTCAAAAACAGCAAGAAGATCAATCAAATTTTGTTCCTACTGAGGAGGAGGAGGAAGACAGGATAAGAAAGCGTAATTTGGCAGATGATAGCTATAATAACTGGTTCGCTGATAGTTCCTCCAGTTCAAGCTTTTTGGATAATGATTCAACAAGTTCCTACGATATTTACACAGATCCATCTTATTGTCATCTTCCGGGAAACATATACTACCATATATGCCACGATGACGATGATAGGTCAAGCATTTTTGACGACCATTGGAGCGGTTCTAGCTGGGATGATTGGACTTCAAGTGGCTTTGATGATTGGGGAAGTAGTTCGTGGGATAGCTGGAGCAGTTCCAGCTGGGATAGCTAAATTTGGTTTATAATCTATCCATAGTTTATTAAAGGAGGTTTGCTATGAAAAAATTTATGTTGATTATGGCACTTTTTATAGTTGCACCAGTGGTTAAGTCTCAGGAAAACCCTTTCCTTGTGCCCGAAAGGGCAAACATGCGTATAAACGTGGCAGTCCAGATAGCAAAGCAGTTAAAAGATAGGGGCTACGACAAGATAGCGGTGGTTTATATGAACACATCTGACCTTTGTGCCTTGACCGCAGCTTCTTTGGTGGCAAGCCTAAAGACCTTGGATGTAGAGGCATACTACCTTAAGGGTGCAGACCCTGACCTTCCTTCAAAGATAAGGAACCTAGGGGCAAACTGGATATACCTTGCCTACTTTGGAGAAAGACCGCACGAAGAGGTTCAAAAGGCATTAAACCAAGACTTGCGAATATTGGCTTCTAGTTTTGAAAAGGCAAACCTTATAGTGCATCCTTCCACCTTAGGGCTTGGCTTTCTTGCGGGAGCTTTGGTGGATGATAAAATCGGAGAATTCTTGAGCAGGTCCAACATAAAGGGTTTTACTGTTCAACAGGGTAAAGCTGAGATGGTAAGCGTAAAGGTAAAGGACTTGGAGATAACAATAGAGCCCGAACCACTACCTAAAAAGGAAACTCCAAAAACTCCAACAAGGAAGAGAACAAGATAAACAATGGAGATAGCATACAAAGACTTTCACAGAAAAATGGCACCCTTCAGAGAGGAAAGTTTAGAGGATATTTTGGAAAATCAGGTTAATCAGTGGATAAGGCTAAACAACATCCAGGTTATAAATGTGGAAACCCTTTGGGAGAGAAACAGCCACGTTTCGGTAGGGGTGAGGGTGTGGTATATCAAAAAGTAAAAAGACTGTCAGGTTTTAAGGTCTCGGGGAGTTATTAAATAAATAAAAAAGCGAGGAAATAAAGTAGGGGGGCGAAGTATGAAAGGCATACTAACTTTAACCATCATAACCCAGAGGGCTACAAGCCTAAACTACGGAGAAAACATAGGGAATGTATCCATCCTTAAAAAGCTTTCCTTAGGGGACAACTCTCAGATCACCTATGTGTCCGACAAGGCACTCAAATATGACATAAGGAAAAAAGGTAAGGAAGAGAAAGGATGGAGACTTTTGGATGAAAAGGTGAAGGAGCTTATTGAAGGTTCAATCGTTCAGATGCCTAAGGAGACAAAAGGTAAGAAAAAGAAATCAAAAGAATCCGCGGAAACCGAAATGCAAGACGTTTTGGATGTTGATGAATTTGCAAGAAAATTAATACGGGAATACCAAGAGTTTGACTTGTTTGGTGGGCTTTTTACTAATCTCATAAGGGCAAATGGTGAAAGCATAGGACTATCTTACGGAGACAGCGTCAAACGAACCGCACCTGTTAAAATCTCCTACGCCTACTCCATCTCCAAATTCCAAGGAGACATGGACTTCATGAACAATATAGAAGCTTACAACAGATACATAAGGCATATAGAACAAAAAGATGCCCAAGTAATAACCCAATCCGAACAACATACCGCACACTACTACTACACCATAGCGGTAGATTTGGACAGAATAGGAGTTTGGGAAGCTGAAAATGGAACTGAGGATGTGATTCCGGCGGAGGAGAAGGCTAAAAGAGTAAAGGACCTTTTGGACATAATAAGAACCCTTTCAAGGCAAATAAGAGGAAGGTATGAAAATCTCTCTCCCATCTTTGTTATAGGTGGGATTTATAAAGTAAAAAATCCGTTTTTTATGGGATGCGTAAGTGCAAAGGAGACTGAAGACGGAAAACTGCTTTTGGACATTAACAGACTTCTTGACTGTAAGGGAATAATACCTGAAGAAGAAAGAGATAACACCCTTTGTGGATTACTTTCTGGATTCTTTGCCAACGAGCAGGAGATAAGAGAAAAGCTAAATTGCAAGAGTGTAGGGGAGGTCTTTGAAGAGCTAAAGAATAAGGTAGGGGAGATCTATGGAGTGTTTAAGGGTTAAACTCTACACTCCCACCGGGATTTTCAAAAATCCGCTTTCCATAAAAGGTATAGAGGTCTATCCGCTTCCGCCCTACTCCACCATAATAGGGCTGATCTACCGGGCGATGGGAAGAAAGTGGAACGGAGAGTATTTTCAAATCTCCATTCAAGGAGATTATCAAGCTATATACAGAGATTATGTGTGGTTTAAAAAACATAACTTCAAAGACAAAGAGCTTGGCAGACTCCCACTGCAGGTTCCAATTCTCTATAACTTGTGGCTTTTGGTCCACATAAAGGCAAGCGAAGAACTTTTGAATGAAATCGAGAACGGTTTAAAAGAACCAAAGGAACTTCTCTTTCTGTCGGGAGGAGAGTATCCGGTGAAGGTGGAAGAGGTAAAAAGGGTAAAGTGCTTTGAAAAGAATCTTTCTGAAGAAGAAACAGTAACGCTAAACTATAACGCATACATACCAAAGGAATTTAAGGAAAAGATTAGTTCCTCAGGCACCGGTGAAGGAGTACTTTTTAGCCTCTCTTACTTTTACAAGAATTCCCAAAAGCCAAAGACCTACTCTTGGGTTGATGCCTATTACCTTCAAAAGGGAACGGAAATCTACGGTTCTTTAATCCTTGATGAAGATAACAATCCCGTTTTCTTGGCTGAGCCGGCAACAGAAGAACCAAAAAAGTCTGAAGGAAAAGAATACGTTAGGTTTTATGCGGGAAATTGGCTTATGGCAAGTGCATGTGTGGGAGTTTTGAAGGTTTTGGAAAATGCAGGGGAGGATATAAAAAAATACGTGGAAGAGAGAACTCTAAAAATACCAAAGGACTTGTGGGAAAAACTACCTGAGCTTTACGTGGATTATCTTCTAAAGGACAAGGAAAGTGTTAGGAAATTGTTAGAGGATTCATACAGACAAAGGGGTAATGATATCAATCCATACAATACACTTATATACAGCGGATTAAGAGATTTCCATAACAATAGCCCATTTACAAACCAATCTCACGAATATATAAAAAGGCTTAAAGGAGTTTATTCAGAAAATCTTGAAGAAGTCTTGGAAAAAGTCAAAGAAAGTTTTTTAGAAGCCTACAGAAAACTACTTGCTACAACCAAAGACCTTTCAAGCATATGCTTTTTCTGTCATGAAAGACAAGCAAAAAACTATGTAGATGCTACTACTTTTACTCCACTGTTTGCAAGCCTTGAAACGGTTAGAAACTTTATATGGGACCCAATACCTATATGTAAGGAGTGTGAATTTCTACTTTACTTTGCAAGCGCAGGATTTTACAGGTCCGCAGGAAAGTATCTTTTCGTCTATGTTCCTGATGACCTTTTGGAAACTTACAGGTTAAACCTAATTTTAAGCACAGGAAAGGAGATAGAACAGGAAAAACTCGGTAAAGTGTGGAGTATTGTGAAGTATGTTTTAGACTTGGAAAAACAAAAGAGCAGTTGGATTTTACAGAACATTTACTTTGTGGAAATAGAAATGGTGGGAGACGCTACCGCAAACATATACTCCTTTCATATAAGTCCAAACTTAGCCAAAGCCATCCGTGAGTTGATTGACAATTATCCCAAAAACCTTCAAGACATCTTTTCTGAATTTCTTTTCTACATCTACACGGGGCGGTCCCTTTATGAATTTTTGTTTCTTCTACTGTCAGGATTTATCAGAAAGGACAGTTATAAAAATTTACAGGGAGGAACCATTGAAAGCAAAATTGTGCAGGCTGGAAGAAATATGAAATACATAAGTCAAAATTTGCTTTTCTTTATAAACTTTCAGGAGGTGTTAAACATGAATGAGCAAAAAGGTTACATTGATCGGGCTTTTTGGGCAGGAAGAGAACTAAAGAAACTCTACAAAGAAAACGAAAGCACACAGAAAAAGCTTGAACCACTTACATACAGACTGCTTGAAGCTATAAGAAGAAAGGATAAAGAATACTTCATCCACAATCTGATAAGGGCATACCTTGAGGTGGAAAAGGAAATTCCTTATCTTTTCAAGGAAGCTTTGGATGACAAAAACTTTAGCATGATTGCCTACGCCTTTTTGATAGGGCTAAACTCTGAGGAGAAAAGCAAAGAGGAACAAGCTAACGGTGATGGAGAAAATTCAGAGTCTGCTTAAAGAACTTTGGGCAAAGGATGACGGAACCACAATAAGAGAGCACACAGACAAGCTTTTAGAAAATCTACAAAAACTCAAGGATTACTACAGAAAGGAAATAGAAGAGCTTATTCCAAAGGGACTTCCTACGGAGCTAAGAGAAAGATTTTGGGAAATCTTAGAGTTTGCCTGTGAATATCACGATTATGGCAAAATACACTGTAAATTTCAGGAAAAGATTGGGAACAAAAACATAAAACCTATAAAGGGACTTCCAGAGGTCAGGCACAATCTTTTATCTCCTGTATTTGTGAATGTAGAGAATGAACTTATCCGAAAAATTGTTAGGCTTTTGGTTTTGCACCATCATCCCGTAGAAGTGGAAGAGGTGTCTTTGGAAAGTGTAGAAAGAGTGTTAAAAGAGGAGTTTAAATTTGAGAAGAACCCTATAAGCTTTATGCTGAGAAAGAGGGAGGAGGATTATTTGAGGGACGATGTTGCAAAGATGTTTAAAATTCCCGTGGATGGGCTTGTTCTATACTACCGTCTTTTAAAAGGGCTACTTCTTCGCATAGATCATGCAAGCAGTTCAAAGCATGCACAGGACGTAGAGGATATACCGCCTGATGATACATTAAGCTTTGTGGATGAGTTTTTCAGACAAAAGGGTAGTTCTCCCAATGAGATGCAGACCTTTGTCCGAGAAAACAGAGACAAAAATCTTGTGATAATAGCACCAACGGGCGCAGGCAAGACGGAAGCGGGCTTTATCTATCTTCAAAGGAAAGGCTTTTTTATGTTGCCTTACAGAGTTTCTGCCAATGGCACTTATATGAGGGCGGAGGGAATGTTTGGAGATTATGCAGGGCTTTTACACTCAAGTGCTTTAAGCTATGTGCTTGAAAGGGAAGAATACAGAGAAGACATCCGAAATAATCAAGAAGGCACAGCTTTTCTTAACTACTTCCTTTCTCGCAACTTTGCCAAGCCCATAATCATATCCACTCCAGACCAACTTATGCACTTTGTCTTTAGGTATAAGGGCTTTGAAAAATACTATGCAACTGCCCTCTACTCAAGGCTTGTAATTGATGAACTTCAGTCTTACGATCCTATCACATTGGCTTTTATAGTGCAAGGTTTGGAGGTTTTAGCCCAAAATGGG
>Ga0080007_1056303_pt1 | contig 11994 bp, 17 predicted proteins | sample OctOCTMetagenome_FD_69210 | JGI IMG/M metagenome (GOLD analysis project Ga0080007, IMG submission 69210) | Hot spring and microbial mat streamer communities from Octopus Spring Streamers, Yellowstone National Park, USA - OCT_B (SPADES... | ecosystem: Environmental > Aquatic > Thermal springs >...
CCACGCCTACGGATACGCCGACCCCCACGCCGACGAGCGCGCCGACGCCGACGGGGACGCCGACCCCCGCCTTCGCGCCGCCTCCGCCGCCGCCCACGGAGACGCCGACGCCTCCGCCGACGCCGACGGGGACGCCTGCTCCGACCCCGACCCGGATCCGGCCGACCCGCACGCCGACGCCGCCTCCGGCGCCCACGCAGACGCTTCTGCCCTCGCCCACGCCGACGGCGACGGGGACGGCGACGCCGTCCCCTCCGCCCGCGCCGACGCCGACGCCTTCGGCGATCTGGGGGGTGGTTTTCGGGGCGCAGCCCCTGCGGCGGCCCCTGTGGCTGCTGGGGCTGGGGCTGGGGCTGCTGCTGCTTTCGCTTTCCTGGGCGCTGGATCCGCGCCCGAGGGAAATCCATCGGATCTCGGAGCGCTTGAGGAGGACGCCATGACGGAGATGGACCTTTTCCTGGCCGCGCTGCTTCTTTGCGGCTTCGCCCTTCTGGGCGCCCTCATAACCTACGGCAACGCCCGGCAGGCCCGGGCCATCCGGGCCCTGGAGGAGGCCTGGCGGGACTGGGCCGAGGCGGACCTCCTGCTCAAGCGGGAGCGGGAGCGCCGCGCCCTGGTCCCGCCCCCCGACCCGGACGCCTATCTCAACCGGGTCGCCGCGGCCCTCGCGGGCCAGCAGGCGGTCCGCTGGGAGAAAGCCCCCGAGGGCTTCCGGGGGATCCTGCGGGACGGGGGGACGCTGCTGATCTCCCCCCTTCCCCCGGAGGCCGTCCAGCGGGACGGCCTGCGCGCCCGCGCGTTGCGGGTGGACGCCGCCTCCTTCGAGGACCCCTGGGTCTCCGAGACGCTGACGCTGCTCTTCGAGGGGGTCCCCCAGCCGCGCCGCTGGCGGCTCTACGTCCTCTCCCCCTCCCGGCGGCGCCTGCCCCGGGCGCTGGCGCGGGTGTGGTCTTGACAGCGGCGGCGGAAGGGGCTATCATAGGAGGCGAAGCGTGACGCGGGAAAAGCGTGACGGCATGGTCCGCGGAGGGCCATGCCGTCTTTTTTTATTCCCACCCTCTCAAAGGAGGACGGCGATGGTCCGGCTCTTCAAGATCTTCCGGCTTCCGCTTGAGGCCGCCCAGCGCGGCGGCATCTTCGAGCAGTATGGGTTCATCCTTTTGCTGGTGGTTTTTGCGGCGGTGGCCGCCTTCGCCACCCTGGGCTTCAACATCGCCGAGTTCATCACGAAGATCGCCAACATGTTCTGAAGGAGCCTCCATGCGGCGCAGCCAGCGCGGCGACGTCTTCGCCGAGACGGCCTTCACGCTGCCGGTGGTGCTGCTCGTCACCCTGGCCCTCATCCAGGGGGGGCTTCTCGCCTACGCCGCGTCCGCCGCCTCCCAGGCCGCCCGGCATGGAGCGCGGATGGCCAGCGTCGCCCAGGGCGGCCTGGGGGCGGCCGTGGCCGTCTCCGAGGCCTACCAGACCGCCCGCCAGCTCTTCCCGATGGACTCCAGCCCCGCGGTGGAGCTGCTGGCTCCCGGGGGAGCCCCGGGGACGGAGATCACGGTGCGCGTCACCGTTAAGACACCAAATATTCTTTCTCCCCTTTCCGCCCTCTTTCCGGTTCTCCCCCGGGGGCCGATTCCGGTTTCGGCGACGGCCACCTTCCGCCAGGAGGGCTGGTGATGCGGGAGCGCGGCTTCTCCTACGCCTGGACGGCGCTGGTGATGATGTTCCTCGTGGTCCCCCTCATGTGGATGGGGATCCAGATCGGGCGGCTGCAGGCGGCCCAGGGGGAGCTGCAGAAGGCCGCCGACGCCGCCGCGGAGGCCGCCGCGGCCATGGTGGACGTGGAGGCCTTCAAGGCCACGGGGGCGCTCGTCTTCTCCGGGGACGTCTACGGCGTCGCCCAGGCCTACGCCTGGCGGAACGCCGGCTATCTGCCTTCCCGGGGGATCTTCCCGCAGGTGACCGCCATCGTCCCCGACAACGCGACCCGAACGGTGCGGGTGGAGGCGCAGGCGGATCTTTCGCCCCTTCTGGGGCTTCCGGTTCGGGCGCGCGCGTCCGGGACGGCCCAGGTCCGATCCATCGTCCGGTAGGTCCGGCTTGGGCCGGGGGAGCAGGGCCCTGCTCCCTCGACCGGAGCCGGTCCGCTCCACGGGGAGAGGGACGCCCGGACCTTTTGGGGGCCGGCCCCCGGAAAAGGGGGCCCGATGCGGTCCTTTCCCGCGCTGATGCTGCTTCTTGCGGTGGAATACGCCGCCTACGCCCTGCTGCTTCGTCCCATCCTGGGCGCGGCGGCGGAGATCCTGCAGGCCGTTGCGGATCTTCTGCAGACGACCTACACGATCCGGTAGCGGGGAGGGGGATTTCCCCCTCCCCGACAGGAGGCGGCAGATGAACGAGGTGCACATCAGCGGTCGCGTGATGAAGGTCTGGGACTTTCGCGGGGACCGCTTCGCCCGGGTCTCCGTCCCCCGGGACGGGGACCGCCCGCCCAAGGAGGACGGGGACCGCTTCGACTACATCACCGTGAGGTTTCTGGGGGGGCGGGACCGGGGCCTCGAGATACGGGTCGGAGACGACATCGAGGTCCACGGATTCTTGCAGTCCAGGGATTACGCCGAGAGCCTGGCCGACTTCCTGAAGGACGCCCGCCCCCAGGTGGAGGTGAGGGTCGAGAAGGCGGATCCGGAGGAGGTCCGGGCGGGCCGGGCCACCACGGAGGTGGTGGCCGAGCGGTGGCGGATCCGGCGGGGCGGATGAGGCGAGACGGCCGCCGACAGGCGGAACACGAGGATTCCGACACACGAGGCGGACATGACGCAGGCGCGTCGTGTCCGCCTTTTTGTTTCGCCCCTTCAGGCGAAGGCCGGTTCGAGTCCGGCGGGGGCGTTTCTTCCGCGAGGCTCCGAAAGGGGGCCTCCGGGAGGAGAGCGTGACGCGAGGGGACGGTCCCCGGCGTGACGCGAAAGAAAACGTGACGGCACCCACCTTAACAACCGAATCACAAGATCCACATGAGAGGAGGTGCGACATGAACGAGAAGCAGATGAAGATCATCGACACGATTGCGGCCCGATGGGCCGCCCGCCTGGCGGAGGAGGAGAAGGCCCGCCTGCAGCGGGCCGTCGAGGCCCTCAAGGGCGGAGCCGTCCGATTCCTGCGGGCCGGAGACGAGATTCGGGTCATCAACGGAGAAGGCCGCAGCTACACGATCAGGCGGTCCGAGGACCGCTGGCAGTGCTCGTGTCCTGACTTCATGAATCGCGGGAAGGTCAACGGGTGGCGCTGCAAGCACCTGCTGGCCTACTTCCTCGCCGAGCGGGCCGGCCTCGTGGCCGAGCCCTCGCCCAACGGACACGAGCCCGAGGAGGCCTCCAGCCAGCCGGAGCCGCCCCAGCCGCCGCCCCAGCCGCAGCCCCAGCCGGCCCAGGCCGCTCCCACGGGGGAGGGCCTGAAGGACCCGGTGGTGCCGTGGGGCAAGCGGAAGGGGCAGCGGCTCTCGCAGATCGCCCAGGAGGACCCGGAGTATCTCTTCTTCTTGGCGTGGCGCATGGAGCCGCGGTCCGATGAGGACCGCGTCCTCCAGGAGGTCGCCCGGACGCTGCTGGCGGATCTGGTCGCTGAGGCCGTCGAGCGCGCCTTCGCCGACCCGGCGGCCATGCCCGTCCTCCCCTTCGGCGAGGAAAAGGGGACGCCCCTCACCAAGTGCCATCCCAAGTGGGTGGCGGTGCTCGCAAAGAAGGGGACGGAGGACGCCAGGTCCTTCCAGGACCTGGTCCTCTACGAGGTGGCCCGCCGGATCCAGGCCCAGCGCCAGGCGAAGAAGCGCCAGGCCAGGGCCTCCCTGGACGCCGAGGTCTTCCTGAGGGCGGTCCAGGAGGTGGCGCGGGAGACGGCCAGGGAGGCCGTCCGCGAGGCCGTCCTGGCCGCCCTGGAGGCGGTCCGGGAGCGGGAGGCCGATCAGGAGGCGATCCTCACGGACCTGGCCGACCTGCGGCGGCGGGTGGAGCGGTTGGAGCGCGCGCTCGGCGCGCTCCGCCACGTCGCCGAGCGGGAGGCGGCCCTGGCGGCGCGGTAGACGACCCACACGAGGGGGCCGGGATCTCTCCCGGCCCCCGCCTCATGACACGAGAGGAGGTGTGACATGACGGAGATTGAGTTCTTCGACGCGATCGATATCCGTAGGTTCTACACGATTGTCCGCTCCGGCTCCTCCCTGGAGCGGGCCATCCAGATGGCCGTCCGGCGGGAGGACGGCTATGAGGCCCGGGTGGAGCGCCGGGACGGCGTGCTGGAGGTGCGGATGCGGGGGCCCATCTGGGGGCGAGCCGTCAAGACGTTCGAGGTCCAGGAGGGCGACGTGCCCCGCGCCTGGCGGTGGTGGGAGCCCCCCGAGCGAAGGCGCGCGTGGCGGATGGTGTTCGAGGAGCCGGACGGGACCTTCGCATACGTCGAAGGTCCCGTCATCTCGGAAGTCTACTGCGACACATGCGGGACCCTGACGGAGATCCGGGTCCGTCCGGTCCCCATCCTGCTGGGGACCGACGCCGTCTGCCCGCGCTGCTTTGAGGCCCTCACAGGCCTCCCCCTGGAGGAGGCGGCCCGGATGGACGGGGTCGCCCTCCGGGAGGTCAGGGAGGCGCAGACATGACCCGCATCAAGATCAAGCGCTGAGGAGATTCAATGATCCGATGATCCCCCGCGCGGGGGGACGCTTTCCCCCCGCCGGGGGCCCATGGCGTCCCTCCGCGCAGCGAAAGGAGGAGACGCCATGGGGAAGAAGATAACGCCCCTGAGCAAGCTCATTGGCGAGTATGTCTACCTCGGGGGTAGAAGGTGGAAGGTGGAGGATCTGATCGAAGCCGCCATGCCGCGCATCCGGGACCGGCGGCTTCGGGAGGAGATCGAAGCCTATCGGAGGGGCGGCCCCTGGCCGTCCCAGGAAGCCCTCGAGGTCCTGAAGGCGGCCATCCTCGAGGTGGCCATGCTCTGCCGCGAACAGTGAGGGGGCCCGGATCTCCGGGCCCCCTCTGCTTTTTTCATGCCTCCTTTCGTTCGGCGTATTCCCAGAGGGCCATCAGGAGCGGGCTGGCGGCCGGCTCCCGGATCTGCACCTCCCCTTTCCGGTTTCGATCCTGCCAGAGCAGGAGGCATGTCATCAGCCGATCCAGGTCCATCTCCGTCCGAACCGCCTCCTCCGCTCCTTCCATGACCTCCGGGCTGGCCCACCCGATCTCCACCCACCGCCCGTCCTTGCCGGCCAGAAGAACCCAGCGCTTCCCCCTCCGCTCCATGCGCCCCTGGGTTCCTCGAACCTCCTGCTCCCAGAGCAGGCGGACCGCCTTCGCCACCGCCTCCGTGGCCGTCCAGCCCTTCAGCCGCCGCAGCCAGCGGATCTGGGCCAGCGTCTCCGCCGGCAGCCGGAACGAGACCATCCGCCGCGCCGTCCGCTTCGCCATGGAAGCCTCCCCGCAGTGGGATGCCGGCCCCATCATAGCACGCATGGCGCTTTTTGTCAATACGCTGTGTATATACAGACTCCGGCCGCCTTCCGGGCGGCTTCCGCGACGGAGACCGGGATGAGCACGGTGAGCGGGGCCTCCGGGCCGGGCTCGATCTCCCGCAGCCGGTCCCGCAGCCGCGCCAGGGCGTCGGGCCGTCGCATGTCCCTGCGCTGCCCGACCCAGATCCACTGGTCCAGGACCGGCCGGCGCGGGAGGGACGCCCACACCGCCTCCGGATCCTCCCCCAGCCTGTCCTCCCCGGGCAGCGGGCCGAAGCGGCGGACGATCAGCAGGAACGGCCCGTCCGGGAAGCGAAGGATCCGCTCCCGGACCGCCTCCGCCAGGGCCGCCGCATTCTCCTCCCCGTCCTCTCCGTCGTCCCCTTCCCCGAGCCAGGCCCACCAGAAGGGGGCGGCCCGCTCCGCCTCCGCCATGATGGCCGCCAGGCCGACGGCGGCCGGAGCCAGGCGCAGGAGAAGCGAAAGCAGCCTCCGACGCCGCAGGATCCCCAGGCGGACCATCCCGGCCGCCAGGGGGACCGTGACCCGATCGTGAATCCAGGCCTCGATCCGTCCCATCGCGCGCCTCCTCCATGCGAGTTTGGAAACAAAAAGGGCTCGCCATTTTCCGGCGAGCCCTTTCCAATGCCGCCGCGGCGTTCCTGCTTCGCTGTTTCTTTTCGCCTGCGCTTCGAGCGTGTCAATGCCGCTCTGGCCTTCCGCCGCCATGATAGCCGGAGCCGGGCGGTCCGTCAAGCCAGGCCGGAGAGAACCGCCCGCACGGCCTGCCGCAGCGCCTCCAGATCCGGCGCGTCCTCCCGGCAGACCCGCAGATCCGGATAGGGCGCGATCCACTTCCCCCCGGCCCGCTCACAGATGGCGTCCAGGACCTCCGGGGAGACCACGGGGCGTCCATCCCTCCCCCGCCGGGCTTTGAGTGCAGCTCCGATCTTCGAGGCGGCGACGTAAAAGTCGGCTCCCGCCTCCATGGCGGCCTTGAGCAGGTTCTCCTCGGTGGGATTGAAAGCCGCCAGGAAGGGGCCGATCTCCTCCCACTCCAGGCGGGCGGCCAGGTCCTCGCGGCGCGCCCCCTCCAGCGCCTTCTGGGCCCAGGAGCCCAGCAGCGGGTCCGCCCGCAGCCGCTCCGCCAGGCCCTCGTGGAGGGGAAGATCCGGATCCTGAAGGATCCGGATCAGCAGGCGCTCGGCCAGGGGCTCATAGAGGGGGCCGGCGTGATCCCGCAGCGTCCACAGGAGGCTCTTGAGGGAGCCCGCCCCGGTTCCGGCCGCTCCGCCCCAGGCGGCGCGGATCAGGTATTCCGCCACCTCCCGCTCCCGGGAAGTCCGGGCCTTCGCGCGAAGATGCGCCCGGACCGCCCGGGCCTCCTCCTCCGGATGGAAAGACGGCGCCTCTTCCCCGCGCCGCCGGGCCAGGATCCGGGCCAGGATGACCAGCGGCGTGGGCTTCATCCTTCCGCCTCCCGATAGCCCCGCCGGATTTTTGCCCGAACGATCCGCTCCGCCAGCGCCCGGGCCTCCGCCTCCGTGGCGCAGGGGATGAGCCGATGCCGCTGGTAGGCCATCCGCCGCGATCCCCAGAAGCAGGCCACGGCCCAGGCCCCGAAGAGATCCCGCAGCGTCAGCACGGCATACCAGCGGTCCATGCGCTTTGCCGGATTCACGCGGATGAGCTGCATCTCGATTCCCCTCCCCTCTCCCCCTCTTTTGTCGCCCGGATCCATCCCGCCGACAAACTGCCTTCTCCTCGCCGCTGAAAACACTTGACAACAAACGAAAACAGCGCTATGATAGGGGGCGGAGAGGCGGTCCCCGTCCGATGGGGTGGGGCCGATCCCATATCGCAACCCGGCCCCCGCCGCAGGGATCGGAGGCCTCTCCGGGAGAAGATGTGGGAGACGGGGGCGGCGGGGGAAACCTTGAAAATCCGGGGGTGGAAGATGGTGGTGTTTTGTCCAGACTGCAAGGGCCTCCAGGAGGCCCGACTGGAGTGGATTGGTCAATACGGCTGGGGCACCGCCCGGTGCGAGCGGTGCGGTGCGCCGGTCGAGGTCAAGGTCGCGAGCCCGACTCGCGACATCTATATCGCGCCACCCACGCCACCTACGAGGGCGAAGAAAGGAGGCCGCCATGGCGATGGCAATTGAGATCAAATGCGGGGGGTGCGGGGAATGGATCCCGATCCCGCGCCTCGAGGTTACGGAGGGCGGGATCGTGGCGCTCTGCCGAAAGTACATGTGTCCGGTGTGCCGGACGGTGCTCTATGAGGAAAGCCCCTCTTTCCGGGACTGGCTGGCAGAAGAACTGGCGGCCGGGAAGGACAACGTGCGGGTCAACGATGACCCGTTCTCCAGGTTCCCCCCATGGGGGACCGCGGAGATCGGGTTGGAGGACCTCCAGCGCGTCGAGGTGATCTGCTACCGCTGCAAGCGGTGGATCCCTTATCCGAGGCTGAAGACGGAATACACCACCTCAATCTCGGTGGGTTGGCGCCTTACCTACCACTGCCCCAATTGCGGAACGCAATTGGGGTCAAGCCACGGCAGGGATCCCAGCTACAACATCGCCCCCGCTGACTTCGAGGATCTTGTTCTGGAGGCGGTCCGAGAGGGGCGGGGCTGGGCCCGCCTCATGTCGGAAGCGAGGTGAGATGGCCGCCCCGGGACGCTTCCGCCGTCCCGGGGCTTTGCTGCTTTGAGGAGGTGGAGCATGGAGGAGTTCAAGGAGTTTGTTGAGCGATTCGGACGCTTGTTTTCCCGCGCCGAGCTCCGCGAGATCCGCGAGGCCTGGGATGACGAATGCCGCAACGCAGTCATCCTGGGCATCTATGATCGGCGTGAGTTCTATTCCCACGAGGACCGGGAGGCCCTGATCCGGTGGCTGGATGCCCACCCGGATCGGTGGACTCTGGAGTTCCTGAAGGACAGGGGCTACCGGCCAAGCCTCCGGGAGGCCCTGGCCATCCCGGAGGACAATTGATGGCCCCGCGAGAGCCTGTTCCCGTTTTGGAGATCGGAGAGGAGGGGGCCGGGCCGCGGCTGGTGGCCCTGGCCGATCCCGGCGATCCCGCCGGCGCCTCCTGGGAGGCCTTCCGGAAGACTTTCCGGGAGGCGCTGGTCGAGCAGGAGCTGCTGCCTATCCCCATCGGGGAGGCGGAGCGCCCTCGGATCGCCGCCCGCCTCGGCGACGCCGTCGTGTGGGGGGTGGGCCTGGGACGGCGGCTGGGCCTGGCCCTGGTCCGCCCCCGCGGGATGCGGGCCGCCGACGCCCTGCGGCAGGTTGAGGCGAGGGCGGCAGCGGCCGGGCTGGGGCTGCTGCCGGCCGCCTGGGCCGCCCTCTTCCTCCTCCTGGAGCGGCTGGGGCCGCTGCCGGCCGACATTTCCGAGGCGGAGCTCCTGATGGTCGGCCGGACCCTGCGGGCCTTCGCCCTGCTGTTGCGCGAGCATCCCTCGCCCGATGCCCCCCGGCGGCCCGAGCGCCAGACGCCGCTTCTGCGGCGGATGGAGACGCGGAAGCGGCTGCCGCTGCTTTGGGCTGCCCCGGGGACGGAGGATCCGCCCCAGATCCTCGGCGGCATCCCGATGGGCGGGGTGGACGCGGCCCTGGCCTGGATCGAGGCCGGCCAGAACCTCTGGCGGCCCGAGGAGATCCCCGAGGAGACCCCCACGCTGCCCGGGTTTCTGGCCGCCGCCACCCTGGCCGAGGCCGCCGGCGGGGCCGGGCAGGGGCTGCTGCCCTGGGCGGTGTGGGACTGGCCCCTGTGGTGGGAGATGGTCCGCGCCCGCCGGGCCGGCCGGCCCCTTCCGCCCTCCGACTGGGGCCCGCCGCAGATCCTGCTCCTGCGCCGGTCCCTGGCCCAGCGGACGCTGGAGGAATCCCTCGACGAAGCCGCCCGGCTGGCCGCCGGCCTCTTCCGGGCGCTGATGGACGTCGCCGCTCGGGAGGCCCGCTACGTCCCTCAGGGGCGGCTGCGGGTGCGGGCGGATCTGCCCCCGCTGCAGGCCCGGGGGGTGGCCGCCTTCCGGGTCGCCGCCGACTCCCACGGGCTGTGGCTGCGGCCTGTCGATCCGGAGGGGCGGGAAGGGGAGATCTTCCGCCTGGACCGGGCGCTGCCCCCCCGGCCCGATTTGGCGGAGGTGGACCCCTTCTGGCTGGCCGCGGCGGCCGCCCTCTGGCACGACCTGGTGGTGGGCGTTCCCCGCCCGTCCGCCGGCCGCCGCCGATCCCCCACGCCTTCCGGGGAGCCCCGGGAGAAGGAGGCCGGAGCGGCTCAGGCCGCGACGGCACCGGCCTGGGAACGCCGGCTGGTTCTGCCCCGTCCCTTTCAGGTGACGGCCGGGGAGGGGACGGAGGAGCCCGAGGCGGAGTGGGGGGAGCCGGAGGTCCGGCGGCGTCTGGCGAAGGCCGCTCACACGGTGCGGGGACACCTGCGGCGGCTGCCGGAGGGGTGGAAGGCCAGCCCCGAGGCTCGCCGCCTCGCAGAAGGATTCGGGCTGGTGGTCCCCGATGGCTTCACCTTCGTGCGGCCCCATGTGCGGGGCGGCCGGGAGGAGGGGCGGGCGGAAGCCATCCCCCCGGAGCCGGAGGCCGTCGCCCGGGGCCTGGCCAGCCTCATGCTGCTGGCAGGCCCGGGATTCGATAGCCCGATTTCCGGAAGTGGGGCATGAAGAGGACGCTCGGCTTGGCTGGACTCTGAAAACGGTTGTATAACAACAGAAAACACCCGACGTGGAGAGGGCGATGGCTCGTAAGACGGAGCTCAAGAAAACCGGCGCCACCAACTTCGTGGGCCTCCGGGCTTCCCCGGAGCTCCTGGCCTTCCTGGATGCCCGGCGGCGTCCAGGAGAGGCGCGTGGGACTGTAGCCCGGGAATGCCTGGAGCGATATGCCGCCCTCCTGGCCCATGGGCTCCGGGAGATCCAGGAGCTGGGGCTGACGGAGGACGAGGTCATGGAGATCATGGGCGCCCTCAATGGGATCCTGCACACGGCCCACACAGCCCACCTGGTGTGGGCCGATCTGGCGGATCGCATCGGCGAGGGGCACCCCTTGACGCAGAAGATCCGCTCTCTCTCCCCGGCCGGCCGCTTCGCCTTGGTGGATGCGGCGGAGCGGTTCTGGCAGGGAGATCGGGAGGTCTTGAAGGAAATCGCTCGGGGATGAGCCAGATGGAACCGCTTTCTCCCCCATCTCCTCCTCCCGCCGATCCAGCGGAGCAGGCTGTCCGCGGCGTCCTGGATCGAATCGCCGACTTCGAGACCGAAAGGGCGGAGAAGATCCGGGAGTGGTTTGGAGATCAGCTTCTTCCCTGCCTTCGTGCGGTCGGCGTGGAGTGGCGGCTGGCCCACAATCTGGGCGTTGTCCTGCTGCGGCGCGGCTGGATTCCTCCGCGCGGCCCTCTGGGGGATCGCCCGGAACTGGTGGAATACTTCCTGTGGTGGGTCATCAAGGAGATCTGCGATCCGCTCGTCGGACTGTCCCCCACAACGCCCTGGCACATTCAGATCCTCGCCGCCCTGGTGGGATCCGAAACGCTGCTTTCGTCCCTGGCGGAGGCCATGGGCGCGCCGGGCTGGGGCGCCCTGCGGATCCGGGTTCTCCGGGAGGCTCGCCGCGCCTTGCGGCCCATCCGGGGGAGGGGGCAGGAGTTTCCGTTGCTCCTGGATGCTCTGGAGATGGCCCGCCTCGGCGGCTGGCAGGTGGTCATCCTGAACTGGCCCTCCGGGACGCCCGATTTGGTCCTTCTGCGCGGCCCGGAGGTCCTGGCCGTCGAGCTGAAGTCAGGGCGGGGGCGTCCGAAGGAGCGGCAGCGGGAGATCCTGGCGCGGCTGGCCGCGGCGGGCCTGGAGGTTCACCTCTGGCGGCCGCAGGATCGATCGGCCGCCAGCGCTCGTCTGCGCGGAAGGGATTCAGTGGAAAGAGACCGCTTCTTCCATCCAGAGACCGGGGAGGAGATCCGGCCGCTCGTGGTCATCCCGCCCGATCCGGCGGGTCCACTGCGGATGGAGGAGATCGATGAAGAGGGGGATCCGGTCCGGATCGGGGATGTGGAGGTCCCCGTGGTGTTGCGCGTCTTCAAGGTCCCCGAGCCGCCCCCTCCGGGAGAGGCCGTGATCGTTTCGCTTCCAATTGCCCAAGCGTGGGCCTGGGAGTACGTGGCGCCGGAAGGGATCTATGTCCCCGACACCGGCAGCGGGGCGGTGAGGGACCTGGCGGGGAATGTGGTAGGGACAAAGCGGCTGATCCGGGTGATCGGGTGAGCGGCGATGGGGGGCTTGGGTCGCAACATAATTTCGCAATCCAAGGCCCCTTGACTTGACAAAAGCCCCCGGATCCCCTACCATAAGGGCGAGGTTTCCGGGGCGGATCCCCGGAAATCTTCGCAAGATAATTTCCGGAGGCTGGCGGAATGCCCGCTTCGCACCCTCTGATAGAGGCCTTCCTCCAGGATCTCGCGCGGGCCGGCAAAAGCCCGCGAAC
>Ga0080007_1063177_pt1 | contig 11994 bp, 10 predicted proteins | sample OctOCTMetagenome_FD_69210 | JGI IMG/M metagenome (GOLD analysis project Ga0080007, IMG submission 69210) | Hot spring and microbial mat streamer communities from Octopus Spring Streamers, Yellowstone National Park, USA - OCT_B (SPADES... | ecosystem: Environmental > Aquatic > Thermal springs >...
TGGTGGGCTTCCACAAACACAAATGGTCTCTCGTAATGAAATACGGCGAAAGCGGCACCGGCTGGCCCTTCTACGGCAAACACGGCTTTAAACAGCCGGAGACCATAACCGTGGAGTGGAGACCTATTAACGTGGGCAAACTCGCCGAAATCATTAAGGAGCTGAAGAAAGAGGGCAAAGCCAAGGAGGAGGCGGGCAAATACGTCATCAACCTCCTCGACATCGGCTACAACAAGTTGCTTGGGGGCGGCGAGGTCGACATCCCCATGGTCGTCTACACGCCGGTTGCCAGCCGACTCGCCGTGGAGAAGATCGAGAAGGCAGGCGGCGAGGTGAGGATTGTGTCTACAGTTCATAGGTGATTTTTTCAGTAGGCTTACGTTGTTTGCTATCATGAGAAATAGTTCAGCGTTGGCGGCTTCAGAGAGGCTAGAGTAGTCTCACATACTCCCTCGCCGCTAAGGTGAATGCTAGTAGGTCCTTTGGTCTGTATATCTCTCTTAATCTTGTCTTCAGATGTCTCGTATCGTTTAAACTCCATCTCCAGCCGCACCTCCTTCACGGCTCCGTCCCGTGCGCAGAAAGCCTTCGGCGGGTTTAGAGATAGGCAAGCCTCAGACCCGTCTTTTGCCACGTAAACCTCTATCATGTACGGGTAGAGGATGCTCATCGGCCTCTGCCTCACCACCTCCACCATCCACGGGAATCTGCGCATAACCTTTGCAATCTCGATTAACCTCTCTCTAAGGTCTAGCCACTTCCTAACCCACTCCACGCCGAAGGATTGAAGCTCCGGCCACTCCTCAACAACTCTTCCGCCGGGTCGGGCGGCCGGGGCTACTCACTAAGCCTCTCCATCGTCTCTCTTCTAATCCTCAGCTTTTTTCTTTGGCGCAGTTGTTTTTAAACCGGCGTATGGGGGTGTGGCGTAGACGCGGAGCAACCGCCTCAGCCCGGCTCTTGGCAGCGCTTTATTCTGTATACAGCGGCCTCTACTTGGAGGCCGTGGTTTCCTCAGTTGCCTCTGCCATCGCCCTCGCCGAGGTTGGGCAGTTTAGAGAGGCCGTTCAATACGTCCAGAAGGCGGCTAAGGCGCTTTACGAGGCGGCTAAAGAAGTGTTTGAGCGGGTTAAGGTGACGGTTCAGCGCCTCGTGGAGCTCTTCGTTGAAGCCGTCGCGAGGGTGGTGGCTTGGATCGACGAGCACAAGGCTTACCTCTTCTTGATGGCCGCAGTCGCGGCCGGGGTAGTTGCGCTGTCTGCGTTGAACTTGTGGGGTATAATCGAGCTGGAGAAGCTGGCGTATGCCGCTTCTGCGCCGTTTGTGGCTGGGCTGGCGGATGCCGGCGGGAGGGCGGCTGAGAGGTTTAAGACGCTGGCTGAGATGTGGAAGGTGGACGATAAAGAAGAGAAGAAGATAGAAAATATCATCAAGGAGATTATCAACGCCCCTCTGAGGGGCGAAACCTCTCAGAGTAGCAGGAGGCCGTATGCGGCGTTTCTAAAGCTGGCGGAGTCGGCGAATCTGCCCAGGCCTCTGGCGGAGCTGAGGAAGGCGCTGGATCGTGTCAAGGGCGAGGTGGAGAAGGACGCCGCGGTGGTCGCGGCGCTTGTGCTCTATAAGGCGCTTGTGAAAAATGCCAAGGCCTGCGGGAAGTGGGCTGGGTGGTACGGGTGGGCGAGGGGTCTGGTCAAGAGGCAGGCGTTCGCTGTGACGGCCGAGGAGGTGGCGAGGCTCCGAGAGGCGCAGAAAAGGCTAGAGGAGATGGCTGAGGAGGTGAGGAGGGAGCTGAACGCCGTGTTGGCGCTGTACGCGTCGCACAGCCGCGACCTATACGAAAAACTCAGACCCCACCTAGAGGTGGACTGGGTCATGGCAGAGGAGCTGGCGGAGGCGAGGCGCAACGAGTTGAGCAAGTACTCAGACGTTAATATGGGGACTAAGGCCTACGCCGCCCTCCTCTCAGCGGCGAGAGGCGGGATATACGGCCACGCGGCGATGTTGCTTATGATGGAGGGCGCTCTGGCGGAAATAGTGATTTCGGCGCCCGCGACCGTCCACGTGAAGGCCAAGGGGATCGCCAAGAGGCGCGGCGAGGCTGTGGATCCGTCCCGCTCGCCTAAGGTGGCGAAGGCCGGGAAGGCCGCTGGAGGGCACGACGGGGCGGCGGATCAGTCGCGTAAGGAAGAGGTGGATTGGGAGGATAGAGCCGCCTCTGTGCTTCTGCGGTTTTTGGTCGGATACGGCGAGGCGGAACTCAAGTTTAGACGCGTCGAGAAGGGCGGCAGAAAGGGATTCCAGATGTTTAGGACCTTCGGCGGTATCGAGGCTCCCGTCGGCGAGCTGTGGATAGGGGAGGTGACTTACTTCAAGGTCGACAAGGAGGGGCTGAGGCGTCTTGTGGAGGAGGCGAAGAAGACGGCGCCACACCTATCGGGGATGGACAGGTCGCCGCAGTATCTGGAGTGGCGCGCCACAGACATGACAACATCTAAGGGGCGGATAGTGGCCGCCACCGCTCATTCTTGGCAGTTGAGGTGGTACTTCGGCCTCCTCGGCGATGAGCAGTCGATCAGCGGTAGCGCCAGCGTCACTAAGGAAGGCATCAAGCCCTTCGTCACTGCGTATTGGCCACGCGAGAGGGAAGGCCAGATCCTGGGGGAGAGCGGATGGCTGGAGTCTCTGCTGGGCCGGCGCGTAGAGAGCTGGCGGGAGCTGGTAGACGCCGTAGACTGGAGCTGGGTCTTGAAGAGGGTAGAGGAGCTGGCCGACGAGTTGAAGCCCTGGATCGGCTCCGAGGATACAAGCGATGCCGTGAGGGAGGGGCTTATGAGGAGGATGCTCGGCGAGCTGACACTCCTCGTCCACTTCGCCGAAGCGAGGAGAGGTAAAAACGACGACGAATGGCGTGAAGAGCACATCAAGAGGCTGTTGAGGGCGGTGGAGGCGATGAGCGGCGGGAAGATAAGGGACGAACACGCAGATAGGCTGGCCAGACAGATTATTTACTGCGCCGAGGGATATAAGAAAAAGGCAGAGAGGCGCATCAAAAGCCTAGCTAGAGAGATCGGCATCTCTTGGGAGGAGGTGCGGGGCATGGTCGACTTCGTCCTAAGCGATATGTACTGCCTCGTTAGGGACTGCGCCAACGATAGGATCGTCAGGAAGTTCGTAGCCCCAGCCCTAGAGCTGATGATGCTGGACAAGGTGCTGAACAACGAGTTCAGCAGAGAGGAGGCGTTGCTCCGCTTTGGCGAGATGTACGCAACTGCAGAAGCGGGAGACGGCCACGTGGGGCCAGATATGGTCATATTGATCGTCGGTGGGGAGCTGGGCGGAGGCGCTACGCTTCTGCGCCTAGCCGCGTTGTATCTGCTTAACGAGCTTCTCTCAAAAGAGCTGAAGTTCGACGTGCGAGTGTACGTGAGGAACGGCAGTCTTTACAACATAGCCGCAACCGGCGAGAACGCAACGATGTTTATGCGCCTCCTCGCCGTGACGGCACCCTCCGCTGGCGGAGAGTATTTAAGCGAAAAGTTCAATGAATTCGTGAAGGAGGCCAAGGTGGAGATACAGCTCAACAAGAACAGCATAAGGCTGACCGAAAGCGGCGTCGCCGCCGACTTGACCATTTCGGAGGGCGGTATCGAGATCAAGTACAACATACATCTGCGTAGCGATACAATTGAGCTTGAATTCCACTCAACAGACCGAAGCCGCGTCGAACTCGCGGCCCGCCTTCTGAAGCTAGCCGGAGTCAGCGCAGAGGTGAAGAAGAAGGTAGGTAACAAAGACGTATGGCGCGTCAGAGCCTCTATCGGCAAGCTTGCGGCTGGGCACGAGAAGCTCAGGAGTGCCATCGCCGATTTCGTCAGGGAGGCCATCGCGAGGGGCTGGGTGGACGCCGACAAGGCGGAGCGGTGGCTGGAGAAGCTGGAGGGCGGCGTCACGCTGAAGGAGGGCTGGTCGGAATATGAGGTGGGGCTGACAAATGGCGCGCTTGTGGTAAGATATCGCTCCACCAACCCCGACAGCATTCAGCGGGAGGCGCAGAGGCTTAGGGAGATGGGGCTTGAGGAGGACAGGCACTTATCGGTGAAGATGCCGGAGGGCGGGAAGACAGGCTACATCTCGATCCTTAGGAGGGGTCTTGAGCGTGCCGCTTGGCTCTCCGTACACGGCAAGGGGGAGCGGCAGAGGCTGGCGGCGGAGTTCATAGAGTATATCCTCCAGAGAGCAAGGGAGGAGGGCGAGGAGGTTTACGAAAAAGCCAGAGAGATCGTGAAAGAGGGGAAGGCGAGAGGCTCTCTAAAACTGGAGGGCTTTGAGAAGGAGGTCGAAGTGAATGGTAGAAGACACAAGGTGAAGGTGATAGGCGGAGACGCCGAGATTGAGGAGAGTCGGCGCGGTAAGAAGTTGTTGAGGATTAAGATTACGGCGGAGGTGGACGGCGTAAGGCGCGACTACAAAATTACATATGGCAGATACGGGAGCAACGAGGCTAGGGGCTCCGCCACGGCTAAGGCCGACGCCCCCGACCGCAGAGAGGCAGACGCCGAGAGACACGCCGCCGTAATAAAGGCCCTCACGGGCAAGGAGCCGTGGATGATCAAGAGGGGCGACGGCCGGGTAGATATAATATACGGCAGGGAGCATCTAGAAGGCTTTAGGCGCTACACCGAGCTTGCAGACGCCATAGAGAAGTGGCTAGAGGAAACGGGTCTGTGAACCTGATGCGTCGCTTGAGGTGTCTCTTAGATGTACACCTCCTTAGAGCCGTGATCAAAATTTGACGACGATGTATGCGGCTGCTCTATAACTAGTCAGCAACACGTTGCCCTCCTCAAACCCCGCGGCCGAGGCGGAGATCGCCGACGGTACAACCACATCCAGCAACACCCTATACAGAGGTCCCCCCCGCCCCTCAAGACTAGTTATGTTTAAATAACTAACGACTCCGCCAGCTCCGTGAATCTACGCGCAACGGCTGGGCCAGCCACAGCCAGATCAAGTGAAGAGCGTATCATCTCGTTCCTGACTATAATACCTACCGTATCTAGACCTCAACGTAAAATACCTCTCTCCAGGAGGCTTTTCTGGACTGTCGTTGTGGCTACCGTATATATACTCATGACGATTACGCCGCTCTACGGCGTAGCGCATGCACAACAACAACAAGGTACCCAACAAGCCCAGCTACTCTTGTCAATAATCTTCGGCACTGCATACGGCACTTTGGCTCATTTGGGCATCGGCCCCATCGTCATCGCGGGCATACTCCTGGAGGTTTTCGCCTTCTCTGGCCTATTGAACCTAGATCTCAACAAGCGAGAAGACCGTCTTAAGTTTACCCTGTTGCTGAAGTGGACGGCCTTGGGGATAGCCGCGCTGGAGGCCGTGGCCTATGTGCTGGCGGGTCAGTTCGGTGAAGTTACGCCGCTCGGCGGAGTTTTGATAATTGTTCAGTTGTTGATAGCTACAGTGATCATAATACTGCTTGACGACTTGATGTCTAAGGGCTGGGGCATCGGCAGTGCCATAAGTCTAATAATCTTCCTAGGCGTCTCGCGCCAGATATTTCTCAGTCTGTTCTCCTGGGACTTCGTCAAAGATGACAACGAGTCGCTACACCTCTATGGGCTCTTGCCGGCTCTTGGAGCGGCTTTGTACGATCTTTTCACAAGGGGAGACGCCACGGCGCTTGTGGGTCTAGTGGATCGACCTGTAGTACTTAACGGCCAGATAACGTATCTCCCAGATTTCGTTGGGCTCTTATCTACTTTGGTCTTAGCCTTTGTTATACTTTACCTGGAGATGATGAAAGTGAACATACCGGTGACGGCTGGTCAATACAGAGGGATAAAGTTCACTATTCCGCTTAGATTCGTCTACGTCTCAGTGTTGCCGATTATATTCACCACCTACTCCCTGTTGCTTGTCGGCCAGCTCCTCCTGCCCTTCGCAGAGAACCCCGTCATCAGTGAAATCGTTCAGGTGATCTTCCTACCGCATAGATTTTTCTTCAACGTGCCGGCGTTGATTCTGCACTACCTACTGTATGTGGCTTTGGCCATAGCTTTTGCGTGGGTCTGGGTCCAGCTGGCCGGCTTAAGCGCCGAGGACCAGGCGAGGCAGTTTACGCGATCACAACTCCACGTCCCGGGCTTTAGGCAGAGCGAGAAGATACTTGCTAAGATTCTTGAAAGGCCTATCAACGCCTTGACGATAATAAGCGGGTTCTTAGCCGGCTCCTTCGCCGCGCTCGGCAATATACTCGGCGTGTGGGGCGGAGGGGCGGGCCTTATACTGTTGATAGAGATCGCGTTGCAGTACTACGCCTTGGTCATGCGTGAACAGATGATGGAGATGTACCCCGGCCTCAAGCAGTTGCTCGGCCAGTAACGCGGTAAGTTTTTAAACGGGGACGTTCGGAGTTGCCATGGGCGGCCGTCAGAGGACGTCTCTGTTCATGACGAGCGAGGAGGAGGCAAGGAAGCTTGGGATAGAGGCCGAAGCCGAGGAAAAGGAGAAGAAGAAAAAAGAGGAGAAGAAGGGAGCAGAGAAGAAGAAGTAGGTGTTTTCAATCGCAATCCCTCACGATTTTCTTTTAGAGGCTCCTGACGAGGCGAGCAAAATACGTAAGCTCGGCTACTTGGCCCGGGCCGCGGCGATTTTTAAGACTGAGACTGTGGTGATCTACTACTACGGCGCGCCGCTTAGGGAGGAGATAGACCTCGCCAAGACCGTCTTGGAGTACCTCGTCACGCCTCCCTACCTCAGGAAGAAGGTGTTTAAACTCGACAGGCGGCTCAGGTTGGCGGGTCTTCTCCCGCCGCTTAAAATACCGAGCCACACAGCACCAGCCGAGCCCAACATAGGCGAGGTCCGCGAGGGTGTGGTGGAGCGGTGGGACGGCTACTACTCCCTGGTGTATATAGGAGGGGGAAAATACGCAAAGGTGCCGAAGCCGTACCCCATAGGCACCCGCCTCGTGGTCAAGATAGAGGCCCCCACCGGCAGGCCGGACACATACAGGGCGTCGGCATACAGAGGTCCGCCTCCCGCCTACTGGGGCTTCAAGGTAGAGGTGAAGCCGTTGGAGAGGCTGGTGGAGGGTTTCGACTCGGTTATCTTGACTGGAAAAGAGGGGAGGTCCATATGCGAGGTCAAGCCCAAGGTTGGAAAAAGAACGCTGGTGGTGTTCGGCGGGCCGCGGAAGGGGCTGGACGAAATCTACAGAGAGGCGGGGATTGAGCCGCCTGGCGAGTTGGTCAACTTTGTGCCTGATCAGGGAGTTGAGACTGTTAGGACTGAGGAGGCGGTTTTTATCGTTCTCTCGGTCTTGCGGTTTCTCCGTTGCTAAATTAGGGTATCTTCACGTATTCTTTCGCCGCCGTGGTGTAGGCCAGCAGTCCCTTTGGTCTGTATACTTCTCTAACTTTTTTCCTCGTATACTTCATATCTGCTGAATGTCAGCTCTAGCCTGACCTTCTTCACAGCGCCGTTCTGGGCGCAAAAAGCCTTCGGTGAGGTGAGGGAAAGGCACGCCTCAGACCCGTCCTTTGCCACGTACACCTCCACCATATAGGGGTGGAGGATGCTCATAGGTCTTTGTTTTACCACCTCCATCATCCACGGAAACCCCCGCATAACCTCGGCGATCTCCACCAGCCTATCCCTAAGGACAAGCCATTTCTTCACCCAATCAACGCCGAATGCTTGTAGCTCAGGCCACTCCCTCAAAGCTCCTCCGTCGGGTCTGGCGGAGGCGGTTCTTTCATCCTCTCCGCCTCGCGCCTGTAGTCTTCGACGATGCGTTCAACGCATTCGTCGACCGTGCGGCACTGCGGCTGGTCCAGCCTTACGCCGTCTACGACGACGCCGCATGTACGCTCTAAACTCCACGCCAGTGACCGAGGTGGGGGGCAGGGGTCACGTGGTGAAGGTCATAGGCGGAGGAGCAGAGTTCGATGTGGACAGAGGCGGCAAGATCCTGCTGAGGATCAGGTTCACGGCAGAGGTGGACGGTGTAAGGCGAGACTACGAGATTACATACGGCAGATATGAGAAAAATGTGGGTAGGGGCTTTGCCTACGCCTGCGCCAACGCGCCTGGGGGCAGGAGTGCAGATGCAGAGAGGTTCTCCGCCGTAGTAAAGGCCCTTACGGGGAGGGAGCCGAAGGTGTGCCAGAAGAGCGGAGGTAAGATAATGATGAAGTGTAGCAGGTGGCACTTAGAAGGCTTCGCCCGCTACGCCGAGCTCGCAGACGACATAGAGAGGTGGCTAGAAGAGACAAGCCGCAAGCACGACACCGGCGGAGTTCTGGAGGAGGGCTAGTGAACCTAGCCCTTTCACGTCCTCCGGCTCTACTAAGATGCCGTATCTCCCGACGATTTCGGGCAGGCCGCCGACTTTAGTCGCGATGACAGGCGTGCCGAGGGCCTTGGCTTCTAAACCACTGAGAAGCCCTCTAATTTCACGCCTCTTTCCACGGTTTTGTGGGGCCACACCCGAACTCCCTTGAGGATGGCCCCTTCGCCGATTGTGGCGTTGTCTGCGATTACGGAGTCCTCCACCACGGCGCCGTCGCCCACATATACGTGGCGGCCGATGATGGAGCGCCTCACCGTTGCGCCTCTGCCTATGTATGAGCGGTCCATAACCACGGAGTTCTCTACAGTGCAGGTCTCCTTGATTATTACGTAGTTGTCTATCACGGACTCCTTGATATAGGTCTCTGCGCCTATCTGTACGTGTCTGCCTATCAACACGGGGCCCTCCGCCTTTATCACCCCGTTTCTTATGTCCTCGCCTATTTTCTCTTTAAGCGCCTTAGACTGCTCGCTGGTCCCCTGGGCATAGATCGCCGGGGCTATCTCCTCCGCCTCCAGCTCGTAGGGGGTCAGGTGCTTGAGTAGGTAGTGAACCGCCTTTAGGTACCGCCCCGGCGACCCCACGTCGAACCAGTAGCCCTTGGTGGGGTATCCGTAGACGGGGAGCCCGCTCTCTATCGAGGTAGGTATGACGTCCCCGCCGAAGTCCAGCCGGCCCTCTAGATACAGCTTCTGGCCCACCTCCCCCCTGAAGAAGTTGCGGAAGTCTTCAGACAGCAGGTATAGACCTGTGTTCACCAGGTTGCTGGGGGCGTCCTCCCTCCTCTTTGGCTTCTCCACGAATTTCAATATGCGCATGTTCTCGTCCACGGCCGCTACGCCGAATTCGCTCAAGTCGCCGGTCTCCTCCTTAAGCGCGATGGTGATAAACGCCTTCTTGGACCTGTGGAAGCTGTACATGTCCTGGACGTCGAGCTTAAACACGTTGTCTCCCTGTATCACCAACACGGGCTCCTTTATGTCGTAGTACTCAAGCGCGGCCAGAACAGCCTCCGCGTTGCCGCGCGTCTCAACCCTAGGCATGTACCTGATACGTATCTTCCTGTCGTATTTCACGGCGAACCAACTCCCCTCGCGGAAGTAGTCGTATACGTCGCGGTAGTTGTGGTACCCCCTCACCCCGAAGTAAAACTCCTCAACCCCCTGCTGGGCCAGGTGCAGAATAGAGAGCTCCACAAGCGGCCTGTTGAGGAAGCGGACCATGGCCTTGGACGTCTCGACCGTGAGAGGCCTCAGCCTCACCGCCTCGCCGCCGACAGGGATAACAGCGATTCTAACCACGAAATATTATGCTCCCTATTTTAAAAAAATTATGGAACACCGGCTAGCCGCTGATTCCTCTGTAGTACGCAAACTGCCTAGCTTTTTCGTAACACTTCTCAAGCATATCCACAGTGTGGACAAGCCTGAATCTTCCATCGACGTACCTTGCTATGTATTCACGCGGCGGCAGTTTGTGCTGCCCAGCCGCCACGGCCTGCAAGGACCTGCCAAGCCCCTCAACGTCCTCAGGCTCCACCAACACGCCGTATCCGTCGACCACCTCAGCCAACCCGCCTACTCTCGTGGCGATGACCGGAGTCCCCAACGCCATTGCCTCGATGGCCGAGATGCCGAAGGGCTCCCACCTAGAGGGCATGACGAGGGCCTTGGCGACGTGGTGAAGCGCCTTATAGAGCCTCGGCGGCAGTCTGGCGGTAGATAGGGCGACTCGGCCGCCTCTCTCCCAGACAAGTCTCCGCAGATACTCCTCGTAGCCCCAGTCCCCCGCCGGGACGCCCAAGATCAGCAACCTTGCGTCCGGCGCGTAGTCCAGCGCCCTCACGGCCAAGTCGAAGCCCTTCTGCGGCGTGAGGCGGCCCACGGCGAGAAAAAGCGCGCCTCGTCTGTCCAGCCCCCCCGCAACGCCCATCCGCTCCACCTCCTCCACGAGCCGCCAGACGTCGCCCTCAGATACGCCCTTCACGTCGTCGAGAGACCAATCGGTGGAGTTGTACACCACGCAACTCTTCTCCCGTATCCATCCGCCGTATTTCTTCATAAGCTCTTCGAGGTAGCCGTAGCTCACCGTCGACACGGCGTCGGCCTCCACGACGCCGAACCGCTCCACGCTTCCCCACCCCTCGTCCCACACGGCGTCGTAACGCTCACGGCGGTGACAACACACCCTCCACACCAAATGCTCTCTGTTGGAAAGCCCGGACCACTCGGCGTAGTGCCAAGGAAAGCGGTAGTCCCAAGAGAGGTGTATGGTGAAGAGTAGCGGAAGCGCCACGCCCCTCCTCTCCGCCAGATCCTTCAAAGCCACGCCGGCCAGCACAGTGGGCCAGTCGTTTACGTGGACTAGGTCCGGCAGTCCGAACCGCTCGGCAAACGCCACCGCGGCCCTCGCCAACAGCGAGGCCTTCTCTTCGGCGTATTCATAAACCCCCCAGCTGTCGAAGACATACCCTGTGGCGTAGTCAAGCCCTTTAAACATCACCACCTTGACCCCCTCCACGAAGGTCATCTCGGCGCCTAGGCAGTATGGGTAGGCCCTCCCGTCGAGACCCCACCTCTCCCCACACGCCCTGAAGTCAAGCGGGTAGAGATCAAAGCCGCGGCTGGGGTCCAGATGCCGCCCGTGGCTTGGCATCAAGACGGTCACGTCGTAGCCCCTCCTGGCGAGCCCCACGGCGTACTGCCGCACCGCCTCGCCGAGGCCGCCCACTTTCACCAACCCCGCCATCTCCATGGAAACTATGAAGACGCGTCTTATCCTCTCCGGAGTATACATTGACGACGTAGGGAGACGTGTAGAAAAGCCTATCGTATAGACAAAACCTTCTCCGCCTCCTCAGGCGTTAGAAGGAAGACGTCTACCAACCATTTAAACAAATCTCGTCTGTGGCGTTGTCTAAACCCGGCGTCTGTTGCGCGTAGATCTGAAAGCGAACATAACCTGACGCCTCCGCCGTGGAAACACCTTTCGTCGTTGAGGCGGAGCCTCTCGGCGGCCTCTAGGCTCCACCTCTCCCTGATGTGCAGAACTAGAGCGGAGAGCGCCGCCATGTATATGTCGTGGGCCTTGTAGGCGGAGCCGTAGGGGCTGAAGTATGAGTGGACCTCCCCCGCCGGCCCCGTCTTAGTGGCTTGGTAGTAGAGGTGATCGCTTGTGGATAAGTCGCGCCAAAGCCGCAGAACTTCGCCGCCTATTGCCTTGGCGTAGGGGTAAAGCCAAGACAGAAGGGCAAAGGCGTTTCGCTGAAGCTCGTTGCCGAGCCAAGCAGAGAGGTCGCGTTCGTCGGCCCAGCTTATGGTGGCCCAGGTTGGCACGTCGTAGACATCCCTCGGGGGGTGTCTAGAGGCGGCCTCAGACACCGTGGCGAACCTCAGCCTAGGTCTCTTCGCCACTTCCCTAGGCAACCAGCGCAGAAACTCGTGGATGCCCGACTCAGGCCAGTGGTGTTCTCCAAAGGTTTCGTAGTCGACCGCTATAAAGACGAGGTCTCCCGGCGTCGCCTCCAGCCACGCGGCGTATTTGTCGGCGGTGAGAGGCCACTGGTCCCACCACCTGGCGCCGAATCTAAAACCAACGTCGTCGCTTAGGCGGTAGTTCCT
>Ga0080007_1048811_pt1 | contig 11992 bp, 15 predicted proteins | sample OctOCTMetagenome_FD_69210 | JGI IMG/M metagenome (GOLD analysis project Ga0080007, IMG submission 69210) | Hot spring and microbial mat streamer communities from Octopus Spring Streamers, Yellowstone National Park, USA - OCT_B (SPADES... | ecosystem: Environmental > Aquatic > Thermal springs >...
TTTTATCTTCAATAGCTTTTTGAGATCGCTTGCTGTGAGCTTAACATGATCACTATCGACTTGATGAGTGTGTATTTTATCCTTATATATATATAAGGTATCATGTTTTATGAGATCTTCCGAGATCGGGATCTCTTTTGTTGTAAATGTTGATACTTTATACTTTAAATAATATATCATTCTCTTTCTATCATATTGCGGTCTCACGAATTTCATAACGCTATTATCGAGATCAACAACTCTTATCTTTCCTTTAGCTTTCCATGATGCCCGCTCTATCGTGCTGTAGAAGTCTATAACCGCCCACGTGATCAGCGATACCGCTGCAGCAGCGACTATGAATAATACATAGTATGATGTGAGTATGTTCATTGCTATTTGATCCCAGCTCATCTTATCACCCTAGCGAAAACTATGATCGTTAAAATAGCATAGACCAACGGGATCAACGGGTAGAACGGCTGATCATAAGTATATGATGTGAATATGTTTAATTGTGGATTATAATATACTTTCGTTATCGTTCTCTCAGAAGCTAGATACGCTATTAGTGTGAGCATCGCTATCGCTATCAATACTCTCAAGAGTGCTGATTTGAACACCAAAGCAATTATGAATAGTGCTATTATGAGTATGTTTATGAATATAAACATCTCTTCGATCATGCTATCACCTCATCACAGCATGATACAACAATATACTAATATTGTTGTAGCTTGCTGCAGCAAATACAGCAGCTAATATAGCTAATGACAATAATGATGCGAATTTAATGATATTGTGCTTAGCGTTTATCGCAAAGAACGCGATAAAAGTTGTGTATGTGAGAATAAGTAGCATTTTGATGGCTAGAAATAGATTTAGATCGAGATTGAGCGCATTCAAAATCAAATTAGCATCAACAATACGATAACGCAATGATGCGATATATGTTGTGAGAGCATCAGCTAGATTAGCGATGTTAGCCCCAATATACATATTATATATATATATATTATATGTATATTGCTGTGCCATCTCAAGAACCCCCAGAGAGAATAAGCATCACCCCGCTAATTATGATAATCTTTCAATTCTATAGTAGATCATCAATCTATTCAATTTAGAGAGATGCGTAGCCCGCTATCACACCTTTCAATTCTATAGTAGATCATCTCTATTTGGGCTTTTATGCCAAGCAAGGTTGCTTCAGCTTTCAATTCTATAGTAGATCATCCGATCCATGTGGTCTCTTTTTGATCTTGTCCAGTTCTATAGTAGATCAGCTTTGTCTATTATTATTTATGTTTTGGGGGTATTTAAGCGAAGATCTAGCTTTTGATCCTTGTTTTTGATGGCCGCAATGCTTATTAGCCTCAAATTTTTTCGATCTAGATTGTCCTTGGATCTTTTGGGATGATCTCTCGGGATCTTTTTACACGTAGATCTGTTTTTGATCTTTGATCATATGATCTTTTCGATCTCCTTGGATCTTTTTCCCTATTCTTTCCCGGTTGATTCCGGGATGATCTCTGTTTTTGTCTTTGTTGTTTTCGATATTATGATCCCTAGTTTTGTTGGGTATATGTTGTTTGTTTTTCCTCTTGTTATTACTAGGTTTAGTTTTTTTAGTTCTGTTATGTGGTTTGCTATTGTTTTTTCGCTCTTTCCTAGGTTTTTTGCTAGTTGGGCTGGTGTTATTCCTGGGTTTATCACTATTGTTTCTAGTATTTTTTTCTTTTCTTCTGGTAGTTCTTTTGTTATTGCTCCTATGTGTGTTGATTCTATTTTTATTTCTGCTTTTTGTTCTCCCTCTGTTGCTATGTATGCTCTGAATCTTTTCTTCGACGCTATTAGTGCTGTGTATACTGCTATTACCAGGATTCTCATTCCTCCTGTTAGATCTGCTATTATTGGTTCTTCTAGTGTTTGTATTGTATCTAGTGCTGATAATATTATGTCCTCTGCCTCTCCTATTGAGAGTTCTACTAGCTCTGGCGATGATAGCCCCATTCTTGTGCAGTATGTTACTAGGTTTTGATATGCTGTTTTTGTCGCCCCTGTTATGGGTTTAACTGTGAATATTACTACTCTGCTTCCGTGTTGTGCTTTCTCGCTTACTAGTCTCCTTAGTATGAAGTCTTCGTGGAATCCTAGTGTGAATATATAGCTTGCCATGTTCCCTTCATGATCTTGGTTTGGGGGTAATATATCCCAGGATCTTCTGGGAGTTATGTTGAATCTATGTTGGATCTTATTTTTATTCCCTGACCTGTTTTGGAGATCTTCCTGGGATCTTCTGGGAGTCTCGGGGTTGGTATTACCTTAATAGCTAAAAAGGAAGGGACTATTCTGGGAATCGGGGTAATACATGCTCACGAGGCTCGAAATAGTTAGAGGCTTGAGAAAACTACACCACATAAGATCCAGAGACCCGGTGCCAGAAGAGCTGAGGGGGTGGAGCTACCACACACCCCCAGTAAAGCCCAGAGCATATCTAGGCCTCGGCGTTGGAGAGGTAGCATATAGATACTGTGAAACCAGGAGAGACCTCTACCTAAGAAGGGTTGTGGGGGCTAGGGGAGACAGCTCCAAACCCCCACTAGCTAACGGGGCATCTATACACAGGATATTCTCAGAAGCCTCCAAAGCTGTGAGGGCCCTAGCCCTCATGGGGAGGGATGGACCGGAGATCTATGAGGAGCTATCCAAGAAAGCAGGCGAGGTAGCATCGAAGACATGCCCAGAGGATTCTAAGGGGCAGTGTGAGAAGCTATATAGATACCTAACACTCATGTGGAGCGCTGAGGTATCGAAAGCAAGGATCTCTTTTGGCTCTCAAGACGCTGCAGGACTAATACCATGGATCTCAGAGCTAAGAGTAGACGGAACACTGGTGGGGCTATCAGACAGGCTTTCGATAGATGCACTAGCAGAGCCATCGATAGTAATAGAGATCAAGACCGGGCAGAGGAGAAGCTTCCACAGGCTAGCACTAGCTGGATACGCACTAGCAATAGAATCAAGCCTAGAGATACCGGTAGACTACGGAGCACTAATCTATATAAACATAAACGGAGAGATAGATATAAACATAGAGACACACTACATATCCCCAGACCTGAGAAAAGAATTCATAGACGCAAGAGACGAGGCAATAGACCTAATACTAAGCGGGAGAGACCCAGGGATAGCGAGGAACTGCCCAGAAACATGCCCCTTCCTAGAGATATGCGGGGTGAGGAGATGAGAACAATAGTCATAGCGGAATACGGGATCAGGATATCAGCTAAGAAAGGGAGCCTAGTGATCTCGAACAAAGAAAAGAAGATCAGGATAAGCCCCGCAGACATAGACCAGATCCTAATAGCATCTGGAGGAACATCAATAACCTCGAGAGCCGTGAGACTGGCCATGAGGCATGGAATAGACATAGTATTCCTAGACGCTAGGGGAGAGCCATGGGCAAGGATATATCCATCAACACCAACAGCAACAACAGCAACCAGGAGAGCCCAGTACGAAGCAATATATAGAGGAGCCTCGAAGGAGATAGCGAAGGCCATAATAGAGGCTAAGCTCAGGAACCAGGCCGGGCATCTGAAGAGCCTGAGGAGGAAAGGCTACATAGCTGAGGCTGCCCACAGATATATAGAGGATCTGATCCCGAGGCTAGATAGCGAGGATCTAATGAAGGTAGAGGCAGAAGCAGCACATATATACTGGCAATCAATAGCACAGGCAATCCCGAGAGAGATTGGCTTCCAGGGGAGGAACCACGACTCCCCAGACCCATTCAACATGGCTCTAAACTATGGATACGCAATACTATATAGCGAATGCTGGAAAGCCCTTGCAATCGCAGGGCTAGACCCCTACGCAGGCTATATACACAAAGACAGATCTGGGAAGGAGAGCCTTGTCTACGACTTCTCAGAAATGTTCAAACCATCGGCAGTAGATAGAACACTCATAGAGATCTTCAGAAAAGGCTTCAGACCAAAGATCGTGGATGGCTTCATAGACAGAAGAGACAGGGCGGAACTGGCCAGAGCAATAGTAGATGGGCTGGAGAGAATAGTAAGAGAGGAAGGAGATCACAACCCAAAAAAGCTATCCCAGGCAATAAGGGCATCCGCTATGAGACTCGCATCATCACTGAGAAGCGGCACGAGATATAAGGGGTTCATAGAGATATGGTAAGAGTTCTCGTGGTATACGATATAGGGGATAACCAGGATAGGCAGAGACTAGCAGACGATCTATTTAGGCTGGGCCTCACAAGGATACAGAGAAGTGCCTTCGCAGGAGAACTAGATCCACAGAGACTAAAAGATCTACAGAGGATAGTAGGGAGATATGTGAAAAAAGAAGAAGACGTAATCCACATATTCACACTAGGCCTCAGAGACTGGGAAAAAAGGATCGTCATAGGGAGGGAGTGGGGCCTTGGCACAAAACCCATATCGATACTATAGCATCTCACCATCAATGTTGAAGCAAATGGAATACTGCCCAGCAATACCATGGCTAATAATAAAAACAGGCTGGATCGAACCACCAACAGACAGCATGAAGATAGCCAGAGAAGAGGCAAACGCAAACTATAAAGAAGAGATAGCAGAGAAGCTAGGCCTCCCAAAACCATGGAAAATAGAAGCCTGCCTAAAAGACCCCGAGACAGGGCTAACAGGATGCATAGACCTCATAGCAGGGAATAAGAGATTAACAATAGCAGAGATCAAACTATATAGAAGAACTAGGAAGAACCACATAAGAACACAGCTCCTAGCCTATGCATATCTAGCAAACAAAACAGTGGCCCCCGTAGAAAGAGCAATACTGATAGAGGCTGGCGAGAAAACCCTAGACATACCAATCACAAGAGAGCATCTAGATAGCATCAGAAGTAGACTAGAAAAGCTGAAAACAATAATAGATTCAGAAGAACCCCCAATAGTGAATCCTTCTGATAAGCAGTGCATATCATGTCAATACAGAAGAATATGCCCACTCACAGCTATATAGAGCAAAGCCAGGGATTACTGACCTCCTCCCCGCCTTGAAAGGGCGGGGGTTCCCCAGCCCTCTTACCGGCGGTTCATTGGTTCCCCCCATCTATTCGGGTTTACATCTGTCATCTGGGGGGCAGTGAGGGGGGCCAGAACTCCCCCGGGATTTGCTTTGATCCTTAGCTTTTTCAATGCTCTCTTCCTGATATTCAGCTTTCCTATAACGTCCCTATCTCCCTCAAAGCCGCATCTTGGGCATCTAAGCCTTCTATAATCAACCTCTTTTAATCCCTTGGAACCGCATTTAGGACATTCCGATGATGTCCCACTTGGATTTACAATGGCTAGCGGAACCCCTTGCTTCTTAGCATTCCAATCAATCCACTTCCCCAGTCTTTTATAGCCCATTATTATGAGCTTTTTCCTGTGATCCTTGTTTTTTATCTTTCTCAAAGAATTTATCAGTACTGTTAGATCCTCTCTAGCTATTGCGTATCCAAGCTTCTTAGCTAGCCTCACTATCTCAAGAGATGTTTTCCTAGCCCAGTCTTCAAGAATGTTCCTAGCCTTTCTGTGATAGGATCTTATTCTATTCAGGATCCCCCTTCTCCTCCTCCATGCAGGATACCTTGGAGAGGAATACTTTTTCTGGAGATTCTCGGTAAGCTTTTTCCACCTATGGGCTTCACCGATCTTGGTGTCCATCTCCTTGTTTATCCTATCATCTCCATACACGATCTTCCTCTCATTAATATCAACAGCTATAACATCCCTAGGCTTGTAAGGCTGTGGCTTGGATATCTTCTTGGATATCCAAAGCATCATCCTACTCTATAGACTAGCCTTGCCTCCCCATTCTCGTATTCATCATATCTCATGTCCCATCCGATGATACTAAGCTTTATCCCTCCTGCGATTTCTACGTAGCCGTCTCTGATCCAATAGCTCTGCCCTGGATACAGCCACATGCTCAGCTTCCTAACCCTGGGCTTTCTCCCCCTTCTTAGGATTATTCCTCCAAGCATTTGCATTGGCTAGAGCATCTCTGTAGCAGTCAATAGCTGTCCTAGGTGGGAGATCGAACCATTCTTTGAGCTCTCTATATAGAGCGTTATGAATCTCTCCGATTTTCTTTAGATCCAGTCTCAGAATCTTGTTTATAGCGTAGTTCAGGGCTGTGTTGTATCTCCTGAGGAGCTCTATAGCCCCAGGCTCGGGACTAACCCTCACACCTATCGAAAGGGTTAGCAAACCCTCACCGCCAGAAGCCATAGAGCCCCTCCAAAACCAAGGCCCAAGAAGGCTTATAAATATCCATCCCCGCCCTGAAGGGCGAGGCTTTCAGTTGTAAATCCTTTCAAGGCAATCCTTATCATAGCCGAGTTCTATGAGGAAATCTTCACCATGCTTTCTAATTCTAATTAACGTGATATTTTTCTCGAAGCCTGCATGGGCATAGAAGTTCCTTCTATCTATTTTATCACACCTAGCCTTATGAACATCTCTTAGCATTTTCTTAATATCCTCAGGCTTGCTTTTTAGCGCTTCAAAAACTGATACTCCTTCCACCGCATCGTATATATCGTATATAACGTAATAGGGATACAACCTATCAATAACCTCTTCTTCAAAGAGACGTGCCACATGCTTAGCCCTGCGCTCAATGTCATGTAGCTCATTCTTAGCTATTTCATAAGCTACAGTAGATGGTATGTGCTCTAACAGTTTCTTAAGCATTTCCAAGCTAAACAAATTATCTTGATTAATGGTTCTATTAATCATACCATATATGTTTTCCTTAACAAAACAAGACCCTACCGCTAGTGATAAAACATTAGGGTCTAGCCATATCTTTCTATATACCTCTAAACTCTTTGAATCTTTACCCTCATTTCCACCGCATCTGCATTTAGAGTAAATCAGCTTCTCGTGATCCATATACTCCAAGGCCTTATACAAAATCTTGAGACAGTCTGATTTTCCCTGGCTTCTCAACTCTAAAACCTTGTAGATCGTTGGTAGGATTAGGCCGTGTTTGAGAGTCTTCATAAAGTCTTTGAAATCCTTAATCTCCCTAGCAATTTCATCATTATATTCGTCAAGAGTGAGACTCTTAATCACTTCCTTTACGTCTCTCACCTCCTTGAACCTATATGCTTTGGGGCTTTGCGGGGTTTTCAATACTTTGTCTATGTTTAAAATTAGCTCTTCAAGGATCGCTTTATAGCTTTCTTCGTTTAATTCTATCTCCTCGCAGGATATAATATTTATATATAGAATGTTTTCACTCTCCCTATACTGCTGAGTTCTTCGAGATTGTATATATGGATCTGAGTTAACAACTATAATCTTATAGGATTTCTCCTCTTCAGAGCTCCCTTCTCTGTGTGTCTGTTGTCTCGATATATACTGTTTCAATATATATGTTTTAAAGGCTTTCTCAACCATCAGTACTAAGATATGTGGCATATAGTTTATCCCATGTGTTATATCCACTATCACCGTTGTTGGCTCCACCTCTAGGAAGATCTTTAGAAGCTCTGAGAACACCATTACAGCATAGTTAGCTGGATTGCACCTGAAGATCCTCCTTTCAGATGTATCTATTAAACCAATTCCCGGGGCTATTATAATATCCACGATATTTTCTATCCCATGAACGGATCCAAAGAACTTCTTTATGTAATCACTTATGTAATTCCTAGCAGACTCTTTAATATACTCTAAGCATCTTCTCCCATCTTGGTTTATAGAATCTCTACAACCCCCGAGGGTTTCTGATACTACTATAACTATTTTCTTTAACAACGCCCCACTCTCCTTACTATCCCCCTTTTCTTCTTCTCCCCATATGCTTCTTGCTATCGCTACCGTTGCCGAGCTACTCTTAATACTACTCTCAATCTTCCTCTCAACTTCTCTTTCCCCTTCTCTCCAAAGATCTCTACAGCTTTTTACAGGGATCTTCAGCGGCACTACATAGTTTACCTCTTTCCACGCGATTGGATCTCCCCATGTTGCTACTATGATCCACCTCTCATCCACATTGATCACCTTACATTCTGGTTAACTCCAAAAGCTTCCTGATCCATTTTCTAGCTATATAACCCCTATGATCCCTCTTTATAAGACCCCTGATCTCAAGATCTCTGAGTCTCTCGGCACTACCAACAATCCACTCAGCTTCCCTTGGATCTCTATACTCTAGAAATTCGGTCAAAATCCCCATGTACTCTCTCTTAATCTCAAGAGGTATTGATGGTAGAATTACTATGTCTCTAAAGCTCTCATGCATATAGTAAACAATGTCAGCCCCAGCCATTAATGATGCGATCACGAGGAAAGACGCCTCGGCCTTAAAACCCGGCGTTGCGTTTATAAACACCATAGCCCCTTTTTTCTTCCAATCAATAACGAGTCTAACGACCTTGTCAACAAGATCCACAAGACCCTCTTCAAATTCCTCAGCACTCTTAGTACTTCTAATCTCAGCTTCAGCAACATGGAAACCCCTCTCCCTGAGATAGCTTGCAACTGCCTCCCTAGCTAGACGAGCATTACATGTCTGTGTTGAGTAGAGTATAGTTAAGGTCTCGCTAGCTCCATGACCAAAGAGGCTACAAGCTCTCTCAAAAGGTAGAAGCTCTGCTGAAGCCTGAGCACCTTTAACACTTATATAAGCAATAAGCTCGTTGAGAACATCACTATATCTATCACAAAGCTTCTTTTGCCTAGAATCGTCTGGAGCCCACCTATCCCACCCATCAAAACCCCACCCACTAACTTTGGAAGGATAGTCCCTCTGATAATTACCAAGAAGCGAAGTACCGATAGGTATAACGTGGACAAATCTATACAAAGCACCCACCAAAAGATATAAGAAAAGAGAAGAAAAACATTAAAGCAAGGATATAGTGTGAGAAACGTAAAACAGACAGATCTGTAAGCATTAGAGCCTAGAGGTTCTCGAAATTAATAAGATACGAGGGGATTTCCAAACCTCGGTTCAAACAAATACTATGATCTTCTCACCCTTATATATCCATATCCGACAGATGTCCTTGCTCCTATACCGTTTTCAATTGCATTTATTACATGATCTATCACCTTGTTTTCTACCCCTCTGCATCTATCATCTTTTGTTGATCTAAATGCTATTGGTATGTGAAAAACTGTCCCTGGCGATATTGCTAGATGCACTATGGGTGTTGGATTTGAAGATGCCTCATCTATCTTACCTTCAAGCTCTCTATAATGCGGAGTAGTAACCTCAGCATCTACCAGATACTTCCTACAGGATACTGGGTATGCGTCAAAGAACTCTAGAACCCCCTCTCCCTCTTTGGTCCCAAAGAGTGTTTTCTCGTCACACCCATTGATATCTATTTTATATTCTCTGAAATAGCTTCTCAGAGCACCCTTTATGGAAGTCGCTGGTATATACGGGATATTTAGATACGGATCCCAAGCCAGGCTAATTTCAAGAGGCAAGGTGCTAGATCTCATATGGATAAGCATTCTTGAAACCAGCTCAGCTCTTATCATGTAGAATTCTTTAAATAGCTTTCTAGAAGCTTTCTCGATAAGCTCTAGGCGCTCACGGGAATGTCTAAGGAGTTTTTCAACATAGCTAGAATCGCATCTATAGTACTCATTAATCCTTCTAGAGACCTCTGATGAGAAGATCGTTGGAAGATCCTCTAGATCATCACAAGCATTAATACCGCTCTCCAAGCATTTGAGGAAACACTCCGTGTAGGCAATAACCAAGAGAGAGGACAGGCTAGATGATAAAATAAGATCCCTATTGAGATACTTGTCATAGATCTCTCTACATATAATTCTTCGAGACCTCACGGCCATACAGCCCCTATGTTTCCATTTAGATATTTGTTAAGCTCGTCATAGGCAATCTTAGAGGCATCGATAATCCTTCTAGTATCAAGCTTAATAATACTCCGTGAACCTCCTCCAACCCACTCGATCTCAGAAGGCCAGTCTTCAGAGAGGAGAAAGGATATAAAGGCTCCATCACCAAAGAAATTATCCCTAGAGTGATAGCTAACTAGGATAGGCGATGCTCTCCTAGAGATCTCTTTAGATCTAATTATATATCCGGTCCTCCTCTGAGACCTCGGCAAGCCCAGGAACCAGGAATTAAGCGTATTTCTTAACTCATCATAGCACTTAGGATTCCCATATAATCTCTTACACCTCTCTGACCTGAGGAAGAAGTTATGAATATCCTCAAAACTCACATCCTTAGAAACGTAGATCCTAGACACATAGACACCTCCCACCATAGATTTACTAACACAAGGTAGAGGGGGTAAGAAGTCCCTGGTTCCAGAGGAACTACTTAAATCCCTTAAACCACACTCATTTCCATGGGTCTCTATAGCTTTCTCAACACCTGAATACGCGCTCTCAATTAAAGACCTTAGATCTCTTGGAACAAAGCGATCACTTATATCAATTATATCAAGTGAGCCGAGACCCCTTCTAGAGCCCTTGCCAACCCCACTTAGCTGAAGCATCACTAATAAGACCTTAATAGCGGGTTCATAGATGATCGCTGTATCCGTAGAAATCCTCCTAGAAACCCTTATCTCGAACTCGAGTCCCACGTCATATTCAACTCTACCGCCTAGCTCAAGTAGCTTTATTCTCTGAAGCCTTTGAACATTTACACCTCCCAGACTCTTCTTCCCGAGAGGGATGGCTAGAATCTTATATCTAGAAGCCTCAGCACCTCTCTCGCCAACATAACCAAGCCCGAGAACCTTGCCTACCAAGCAAGAGATTGCTCTAGCCTCTCTTTCAGTAGGGATCCTGAGGACATCCTGACCACGCCTACCCCTTAAATACCCCTTATCATATAGAACACCGGCTACAAATGATCTTGCCCACCACCTCCAGATCCCCTTAATCTCTGTTACCCTGATTCCAAGAGGATCCATTTTCAAAGGGTCATGAGAACCCACTGCAGCCGGTGTTAAATATCTAACCCTGAGGACGAGCTGGCTCAAGGTCCCACCTCTACTCCTCTACCTCTATATAGGCTTCAACAAATCTCTTGATCCACTCAGCATAGGCTTGAGCGGCTATCTCTACCTCAGGCCTAGCCATAGCCTCTCTGATAACCTCAGAAAGCTTGTTACCCCTAACAACTCCAGCTTTTTTGAGGCTTAAGAGGAGAATAGCGCCATATACGCTATACCCAAACACTGTGTCAGATAGTTTACCAGAATCTTTAATGGTATTAAGCATCTGATCACAGCTATCCGCCTTAAGGCCAGCCTCAATGATCCTTAGAGAACCTCGTGATGATATATAGGCAAGCACATATGCTAGACCTCTTGAAAAAAGCTCTGACGGCAGTTCTCTTGCTCTACTCCTTAGACTCTTTTTTAACTTCTTATCATTCTCAGGATTTTTATCCAGAGTCTCTGAAGAAGTCTTCTCAACACAGCTAACTATAAGATCAACTATTTTTGCTTCAGACTCCACTATATAGTCACCACCAGTATAGCTTTATCAATCCCTTACCTATTGTTTCCCTCCCGCCAATATAGATCACGTTGTAAGGCTCGCTATATCTCTTGATAAGGGTTTCACACGTTTTAGAAGGATTCTCCAAGCACTTAGAAGCCTTACAGATTACAGCTGAGACAAACAAGCTTTCAGCAGGCACATATTCCTCGCTCCAGAGCCCTCCTGTTTCAACTATTTTGCTCTCCTCCTTAAGCCTTACTCTGTACTGGATCATCATGCTCTTGTTAACGATGACTCTGCTTAGATTGTTCATATCAGGCAGGATCACAAGCCCCTTATTATGAATAGCATTTAGAACCTCATCGGGGATCCTGCCTTTCAAAATATCAACCACCTCAGGTTTTGAGTCAGCAGGGATCCTAACCTCATTAACAATAACATATTTCTCAACATCACCAAACAATACATCCTCACGACTTACAATTGCCCTATCAGAGAACCAAGGG
>Ga0080007_1057634_pt1 | contig 11990 bp, 13 predicted proteins | sample OctOCTMetagenome_FD_69210 | JGI IMG/M metagenome (GOLD analysis project Ga0080007, IMG submission 69210) | Hot spring and microbial mat streamer communities from Octopus Spring Streamers, Yellowstone National Park, USA - OCT_B (SPADES... | ecosystem: Environmental > Aquatic > Thermal springs >...
TAGATGCAGTTATTAGAATTATTCGAAGATCACCAGATAGAGAAACAGCTAAGAAAAATTTAATGACTCGACTAAAAATAAACGAAAGACAAGCAGATGCTATTTTAGAAATGCCATTAAGAGCCTTGACTTCATTAGAAACCAAAAGAATTATTGATGAACTTAATGAAAAATTAAAACTTAAAAAAGAATTAGAAACTATCTTGAAATATCCTAAAAAAATTGATGAGATTATTATTAAGGAAACAGAAGAAATAAGCAAAAAATATGGTGATAGAAGAAAAACAGAAATTCGAGAAGAAGAAATTATTCCTACTAGATTTGAAGAAGAAATTAAAGAAGAAGATGTACTTTTGTTTATAAATCAAAAGAAATTTGTAAGAACTTATAAACTAGATACACCTTTAGAGAAAATTTTGAAAGATAAAGAAAATTTTGGTAAAGTTATTTTAACAAAAACTACAGAAAAGTTATTGGCTTATACTAGAAAAGGGAAAATTTATTCATTAAATGTTAGCGACTTTTATAATTCTCCAAAATATTTAGAAACTAATTTAATTATCGAAAAAGGAGACGAAATACTAGATGTAATTAGGCCAGTAGGAGCTAAAAACTTAATTATATTTACTAAAAATGGTTTAGCTAAAAAAATTAAAGTTGAAGACGCTTTATCAGTTAAAAGAACAGGCGTTCAAGTAATAAAACTTAAAAACGACGATGCGGTTGTAAAAGTACTTTTAGATGGTAATTATAACCTTTTCTTGCTTAGTTTAAATGGATTTGGTTTAGGTATTAAAAATGATTTACCAGTTCAAACAAGGGCAGGATCAGGTGTAAAAGTTATTAAACTACAAAATGATTCCTTATTTACGGCTTCTTCTTTAAATAAAAATTATATTCTTACTATCTTTTCAAATGGTTATGCAAAGAAAATTTCTGTAAAAGAAATTAATATTCAAAAAAGAGGAGGGAAGGGAATTAAAATTTTCGAATTAAAAGAAAAATTTGGAGAATTAGTTTTTGCTGATTGTGTTAATGACGATGATACTTTAGTAATTATTAATGACAAATTGGAATTTGTTAAAATCAAAAATATTCCTGTAGTTAAAAGAATTAATCAACCAGTAAAAATAACTGAAAAAATTACAAAAGTCGAAATTTTATAATTTTAAAGAAATGGCTACGAAAACAAGAAATTTAATTAGGTTAAAATGTACTGTTTGCAATAGGGCTAATTATTATATTTGGAAGAAAAAAGGCAGTGAGAAAAAGTTAGAATTGAATAAATTTTGTAAATGGTGTGCTAAACATACAAAACATAAAGAAAGTAGAAGATAAAAGTAAAAGGCTGGAGTATATCCAGCCTTTTAATCTGTTGTGAAGAAGGCAGCTATTTTCCATTCTTTGCTTTTTACCTTCTTTTCAACTTCTTCCCATAACATACCTCCATTTTTATTATTTTTTAAATCTTCAATATTTGCATATTTATCATCTAATTTCTGAATTTTATATACTATTTTATTTTCATCAACTACCCATATAATCGCCCTTCCTTTTTTACAAAAATCCAACAAATAGTACATTTCCATAATCACCTCCTTTTAGATTACCATTTTTATTTTAATTAATTTTATTTAAAAATCAAGCCGGGCAAAAACCCGGCTTTTTAATCTTTTTAGCTTATCTCAGCTTTTTTATACTCAATTATTATCTTATCTTCTAATTCAACTAACCTTACATAAACACCAGCATTTACTATATCATCCTCTAATCTAATTAAATCTTCTAATGTTGAATAAGTTTTACCCATAAATTCTATAATCTTTCCATTTAAAATTCCTCTTATACATCTTACCACAAAATCGTCCCTTGCCCATTCTAAAAATTCTTCATCATTCTCTATTTCTTCATATAATATTTCCCAATCAAGATCATTTTCCGTTAATGCTATTAATATTTGACGTGGTGTCATTCCTATTTCTTCTAATGTTTCTTTTGCTATATTTATCATTCCTACTAATTTTTTGCCTTTATATAACAAAATTTTCGGCACAGCAATCACTTCCTTGCTAAATTTACTTAAAATAAAACAGGAATATTAAAAAGAAAACAAATAATATAAAGATGCAAAATATTATAAAATTCGCTATATAGTTCATTATTCTACGATAACCATTAAAAACAGCTTCATCTATCTTTTTACTTATATTTTCTAAGTCCTTGCTTTTTTGAAACTCTAAGACAAACAATTCTTCTTTTATTCTATTTCTAAGATTTAATATAACTAAAGAAATTCTAACTTCTAACCAAAATATTCCTATAATGAATCCTATAACTAAACCAAATACACCGACCACAATTACTACCAGATTCATACTTTTCACCTCCTTAAGGCTTGCTAAATTAATTATAAAATATTATTTTTAAAAAAATCAAAATTTGACATTCATAAAATTTTTTAATAAAATTTACATGGCAAAAACTTCAAGGAGGTGAAAATATATGATTGGTAGCTCAAAATTTGGACATCCAGGTCATCCAAATTTGGACTGGGGTGTTCCAATGGATGTTATAACAAGATATTGGAAAATAAGAATATATTCTAAAGAAGAAGCTAAAAAAGAAATGAAAGATGTTGAAAAAGAAGATGTTGTAGGCTTTAAAAGAGAAGAATTCAACCAAGACTTATCAGAATATAAATACTTGCTAGGTTATATGATAGAAATTGTTAAAGAAACAGAAGAATATATAGAAATAAAATTCTTATCCGAACTACGATATAGATGGGGAGGAAGAAAACATTGGGGATTCCAAGAAATCAAATCTTATTACAAACTATGGATAAGTGGTGAGGATATAGGATTAAAAGGACAATACTTTGTAGAGCCATTAAATGAAATCTTAAAAGGGTTAGAATTTACAATAATAGTAATAAAGACTAATGTATGGGGATTACCAATAGAGGAAAAAGAATATAAATACGAAGAACTATTAGAAAAAATAAAAAGAAGAGAAGAATTATAAAAATAACAATCAAAGATCAAGGCCCCTTTAATAAGGGGCCTATTATTGTATAATTTATTCCTCTGTATTTAACAGTTCTATAATAAAAATCTTAATAATTTCTCCTGCGAAATATTTAAATTTCATAAGTTCCCCTAATTTAGCTTGTATTTCTTCATCCTCTTTCATTTTTGGATTTGCCTTTATATAATCTACAAATAATTTTTCGATAGAATATAGAATCAAGTATGCTAAGATTAAATAAATATCTAAATAAATCTCTTTTGCTGTTATCGGATTGTTGCTTTTCTTTAGATTTTCCATCAGTTTCTTGAAAATTTTTTTATAGTATTCACCACTTATCTTATCTATTTCATAAGCAACAATTATTGTTCTAGGTACTAAAACTCTTTCTAACATACTATATGGGTTTGGATATCCATACAAACAACCTTTTATAAACAAAGTTATTGCAAATAATTCATCTAAATTTTCAGGATATTTCTTATTAGGAAATCTTTCTTTCATCAATTCATAAATTCTCCTATATGAAGATATAATTTCTAAAGTCATACTAGCTACTACATTCTTTTTATTTATACGATCTGTTATATTCTGAGAAACTTTCAGAAAGTCTTCAATCTCCATCTTTTCATTCCTCCTTCTTGAAGAAATCCAATTTAATTTTACTATTAAAATTAAAATAAAGTCAAATCTTCTTTTGATTAATTTATGCCACCCCGCTGTTTATAAAGTTCATTAAAAATTTCTAAAAATCTTAAGCTTCCTAAAAAACAAAAAGGAGGCAAAATTTGCTTCCTTATATTTTTCAGGTTACAGCCTCCCCTTCAATCACTGCCCCAACCATAATACAAAAAGAAACACCAGCCCTCCTACCAACCCCGCTAGGCCAGCTTTTATAAGCTCCATATTCTCACCTCCTTTATATGGATCGCCATTTTAATTATATTAAAAATTTTTATTTTATTAATAAATAACCCATTTTATCTATATTTGACAAAACATCGTTATTTTTGTATAATTAAATCGGAGGTGACTAAAATGAGATTAATAATCGGTCTGTTACTTTTGGGCACCAGCTTTTGCTGGGCCCAACCAGAGAATTTTGTTAAAGAAGTTCCTTCTGGTGCCGAAGTTTGGCATCAGGAGGAGCATAGAGAGGAAAGAGAAAGAATAGAGAAAAGATTTAGAAATATAGAAAAACAGATAAAGCAACTAAAAAGAACTAGAGGGTATAGAATTATCGCAAGAGAAAATAGAGGATTAAGAGAAAAAATAAATAAATTAGAAAATGAAGTAGACAAGTTAAAGAAAGATACCCAAATTATACATGGATTGCAGAATAATTTCGAAATTAGAATGAGAAATGTAGAAGAAAAATCGAAAAATATAGAAAATGATGTAAAAAGATTAGATAAACAACAAAAAATACTTCAGGATAATCAAGAAAATATTGAACAAAATATACTAATAATTCTACTTCTAATACTGACTCTAAGTTTGCTTCTACTCCTGATAGTAATATAAAAGCCCAAAAGAAATAGCCCCTCAAAATTGTGAGGGGCTTGTTTTTTGCTTAGTTTTGCTGCTGCTGGTTTTTCTGTTGCTGGACTCGGCGTCGTATACGGGGGGTTAACAGCCGGGCATTACCCGGGCCGATTGTTAACATGCCCCCTCCGATTTCTTCTATGGTGGGATCTTGTATACCTTGGTGGTAGATTCCAAAAAACCCATCCACCGCCCTCCCGACATTTTCGTCGGGATGGGGGTGTCCACCTCCACCACCCCACCAGCCAAAAAGATGACCTAATGCGGCAATTGCCACCACAGCCACAACTGCTATTACGGCCCATAGAGCCGCAACCGGCATATCTTCCTCGCCTCCTTTTCTTGAGATTGTACCACTTATATTATACCATACATATATATATCTTGTCAAGAGGGGCTAAAATTTGTATTTTTAAATATTTTTTGTATAATTAAATTGATGGAAAGTATAGAAAGAGCCTTTGGAATTGGCCCAGGAGGGCCAAATAGAGAAACACAACCTCGTAGGGTTAATCCGGACTCTCCTGAACTAATTGCACGTGAGTGGCAGGAATTAAACTTGGCAAGGATTAGAGAAATTTTGACTGCCGAGCAGGATGAATGGGTAAAAAGAGTATTAAGCGAAAGATTAAAGAAGCAAGGAATAGATTTTGAAAGTTCACCACCCGAAGAAAAAGAAAAAGCGAGAGAGGAACTTATTGAAGAGCTGCGACAGATTAAAACGAGAGAGGAGCTTTTAGGTAAATTAAAAGAATTACAAGAATTAGGATTAGATACTACTAAAATAATTAATTTATTTGGATTAGTTTATATACCAGATAATTATACTGTGATTGCTGTTACTGATATTCATGGAGATATTAATGCTTTAGAAGAAGCAATTGGAGAATTTGAAACAATAAAAGGTCAAGGAAAAAATGTTGCTTTTGTATGTATGGGTGATTTTGTAGATAGAGGAGATTATAATTTTGAAGTAGTAAAAAGATTATTTGAATTAAAAAGGAAATACCAGGATGAAGTAATAATTTTGAAAGGAGATCATGAAGATGATGTTTTTGATATACGAATAGACAAGCCTTATAGTATTAAAATAGATGGAGCAACTTTTGCTGAGTTACTTTTCAAGTACGTTCAAGACAGAGATGAAAAAATAATGGAATTATATGTAGAAACTTTTTCAAAATTGCCACATGCAGTTATGTATAGAGATATTTTATTAACCCACGCAGGTATTCCTGTAAAAGTTAATTTCTTAGAAGGAGAAAATAAATGTGTTATTGATGAAGAAAGTATAGCAATAGGAAGGTTAATTCAACCAGAAAAGGGTGATTTTAGAGAAATTAATTGGGCAGACATTGATCCTGAAATTGAAGAAGGGGTTGTAAAAAATATAGACAGATATCACCCTGAACACCTCCCACCTCTTAACCAGATAGATCTCCATAAATATTCTCCTAAAGAACTAACTAGAATATTAAACCAGCTAGGTTTCTCTTATTTCATTCGTGGACATCAATATTCATATGGGGAAGAAGGACTTTTATTCGAGACTTCACCCTTAGCATATCGTTTATTTGAAGAAAGTATAATAACTTTTCACTCAAATCAAAGTTATTATGTTAATAAGAGAGCTTATAACGAAGGTTGCTATTTAGTTTTAAATCCTGATGGTAGTATTGTAGCAAAAGGAGTAGAAGGAGGGCAAGAAAGAACTATAATTCAACCTAAAGAAGAAATTTCTCAAGAGCAAACTTTACAGGCCGAATTAACTTCAGAAGGAACAATGGAAGGGGAAACATCTTCATTAAAAGAAGGAGCATTAAAACCACAAGAAGCAGAAAATCAAGGCGGAGTAGAAGAGCGAGAATTATCTTCTAGTGAAAGAAGGGAATTGAAATTTGAAAGTTTAGACGATAGAATCCAGGTCTTTATTAAAGAAGTTATGAAAGATTATGAAAAATTTATTAAATTAGTTATTCAAAATCCTGATGATTTTAGAAGAGAACTCTTAGAAATAATTGAAGAAAATATAAAAGATATTTTAGAAAGAAGAATAGACGAAGAAGAAGCTACTCTTCCTCCTGATATTAATGATGAAAATGCGCGTAAATTATTAGCTTTGAACTTAGCATTTACAAAAGAAGAAGAAAACCTAAAAACTATGGTAAGACGATATATTGGACTTATGCTTTTGAGTAATGAAAATTTACTAAAAAATGAAAACACTAAAAATAAGGTTAAAGAATTTTTAGAAAAATGGTGTTCGTTAGACGATTTAATATATTTTGTTAATGTAATGGAACCAAAAGAAGTAGAAGTTTTAGGTATTCCGGTTAAGATAGGCGGAGAGACAAAAGAAATTCATTTTAAAGCAAGAACTTTTAAGATTAATGAAGGATGGAAAGGAATACTCTTGATAAAATTAGCAGAAAAACTTAAAACTAAAGAAGAATTAGAAAAATATCTAAAGACGATTTTAAACTTAATTAAAAAATATCGAAATTTATTAATAGAAAATTACGCTAGAAAGTATGAACAAGAAGGGTTTAATCCCCAAGAAGCTAGGAAAAAGGCTGAGGAATTTGTTGATGAATTTATTAGGAATTTAGAAAGAAATCTTCCGCAAATAATTAATTTGCCTCAAGAAGAACTAGAACAGATTTTAAATGGATTAAAGGGATTAGCTGAACAAGCTGAAAAAGCTGAAAAAGAAGGTAAAAAAGAAATAGATTGGGGTCCGGTTCTAGACAATATAAAATTGGTAGGAGGATTATTGGCTTCAGGGTTTTTACTCTGGATTGCATTTTTAGGATTTTTTGCTCCTCTTTGGTTAATTGAGAGAGTAAAGAAAGATGTAAAAATTTGATAACCAAAAGCATGGTTAATTTAATAGAAAGACCGCCTTATAAAGAGGAAGAAAGTGAAATAATAAGACTATATAACAAGGTTAATGAGATGATAGACACTTTTTATTTGCCTTATGCTGAAACTTCTATTCAAGCACCTTCTACTTCTTCAAATGTTTTTTGGATCTCTCCTCGAGAAAAACTGAAACGTATAGAAGAAAACATAAAAGAACTTGAAAGAAAAACAAGTGGAAATTCTAATTTTAGTTACAAAATAGAAGAGCTTCAGCGAAAATTTCAAGAATTACAAAAAGAAATAGAAGAAGCTCCCACTCGTTTAAAAAAACAAATAGCTTATTATCAAGAAGTACAAAAAAGAAGATTAGAAAGAGGAGACTATTTTTATTTAGAATCTTGCAATGATTATTTAACTAAAGTTGAGATGCAAGAGATAATAGAAGGTAAGAGGCCTTTATTTTATTATCATGGTACTAAATTGAAAACATTAGAATTCATTTTATTACAAGGAGGTTTGGTACCTCAAGCTAGAATTTTGTTGAAAGAAGCTGTTAAAAAATATAAAAAGGGTGAAATAACAAGAGAAGAATTATTACAAGAGTTCGAAAGATATAGAAGAGAAAAAGAAGAAAGTAAAAAGAAATTCAAAAGTTATGTAATTAGAGAAATAGAACTCAAAAATGCTCAAAAAGAAAAAACAAGGAAAATTATAAATCAATTTAGAGAAAAATTTAATCAATTGCAAATAGGTAAAGATAAAGAAAAATTTTATAAAGCTCAAAGATTGTTAGGAATTTTAAGACAAATAAATTTAAATTTAGGAAGAACAGGCTTTATTGATATTGAGCTTTCAGAATATCGTGCAATACCGGAAATTCCAATATCTGCAACTATATACCCTTCACAATTGAACAATCTTTTGCTTATCTATAGCGTTACTAATGCAATGATACAAAATAACTTGAAAGAAGAAGCAAAAAATTATATTGTAAGGTTTTTAGCGCCCTACTTGGATCCCAATTCAGCACTTTCTACACTTTCTAATTTACTTGAAAGTTTGGGATTTAAAGAAAAAGCTTGGAATATAAGAAGTCTTTCAATTGAAAATATTGAAGATATTGTTAAAAACCTTGAGTCAGTGGCAGAGAAAATTAAAACAATAATAAAAGAAAGCTTAGAAAAATATATTAAAGAGAGTAAAAATTATAAAGATATTGACTTAGAAGAGATAGATCAATTAGTTGATGAAATATTTGAAAGTTTAAGATTATATTTTTTACTTAATAATTATGAAGAAATATCTCCGGATTTAATTAGAATAGAGGAAGAATTAAGATCACTATGGAGAGATTTTGATAAGTTCAAAGATAGAGATAAATGGTTTGTATATTTTGGAGCAGATGAACCATATGTATCACGAGAAACATTTAAATCTATACTTAGATACACCTACGAAAAACTCATTTCACATGGTGTTGAGAAATTAAGAGGGCAAAATCCTGGTATTATTTTAGAATTTAAGCCATCTACTTATAATCTAATTTTATGGGAAGAAATAGAAAAACCTCCTAAAGAGCTTAGAAGAATTGAAGAAATAGGTTATGATGCAAAAAATCCCCAAAGAAAATTATACGCTACAACTATAGAATATTATGATGCACCAGAAAAATCACCAATACCTGCAGCTATTTCTGGTAAACTTACTTATGATTTAATTACAGATAAGAGTGTACCTTTATTTTATTTAAATAGGATTTATACTTCTTCTGAAAATATTCCAATAGTAAGAGAATTATTAAGAAGCTACGGCTTGGAAGATATAGAGGTTTGTGTTTTTGAAGAACAAGAAAAGTTTTATCAAAAAGCTCTTGAAGAAATTAATGAAGTTTTAGCCAATACTAACAATTAAATATACTATTAATAGTTTAAAGCATTAATATTTATTTGAAAAATTTGATATAATTTTAATAGCCGGCATAGCTCAGCGGTAGAGCGGGCGCCTTGTAAGCGCCAGGTCGTGGGTTCGAATCCCACTGCCGGCTATGGAAAAATTAAAAGAAAATTGGAAAAGAATAATAGAAGAAAAAGAAGGATATTTTATCACTAAAATTTATAAAGAAGTTTATAAAGAAGAAGCAGAAAGGTGTATTCATGAAGTGATTGAAATTTTGATTGCTAAAAATATAAATCTTGATGGTTATGGATTTTTGTATATTGAAGACCCTCAAACTCATGAATTTATAGTTCAAGTAATCCCTAAACCAGGAGAACAAGCTTATCGTTACAAAACTTCTACTAAAGAATTAATTGAAGTTGATTAATGAAAACAGGTGTAGCAACCTTTAGTTTGGATTCAGGCAAATGTCCTAAGTGGCTGTTTGAACGAATGAAAAAACTTGCAGGAATTATGAGTGAAATTATTGTTGAAGAATTTGGCGTTGAAGAATTTTTGAGGAAATTAAGTGATCCTTATTGGTTTCAAGCATTTGGTTGTGCTTTAGCTTTTGACTGGAATTCTTCAGGGTTGACAGTTACAACAACAGCAGCATTAAAAGCAGCATTAAAAGAAAGAAACTTAGGAATCTATGTCTGCGGTGGTAAAGGAAAAACTTCAAGAAAAACTCCTGATGAGCTTTTAATGTTGGGTGAAAAATTAGGTTTTGATCCTCAGCCTTATATAAATTATTCAAAATTGATTGCTAAAATAGATAATTCTTTGATTCAAGACGGATTTAATATTTATCATCATTGCTTCATAATTTCTGAAAAGGGAAGTTTTACTGTTATTCAACAAGGTATGAATATTAGTTATGAATTAGCAAGAAGATATCATTGGTGGAGTGGAGCTTTAAAAGAAGATTTAACTTTAGAACCACATACAGGTATTGTTTCTCAAAAAATTTTTAAAAATGTATTAAATTTAACAGCAAAAGAGAGTTTAGATAATAAAAAATTAATTGTTGAACTTATTAATTCACCTAAAGAACTTATAAAGGACTTAAATTATTTAAATAGACCGCAAAAAAGTTTATTTTTGCCTAACATAGAATTTAAATATCACCCTGTTTTAGAAGAAAAGTTTGATCTTAAAAGATTGAAAAAAACAATTGAAAAGGCTAGTTTTTTAGAACCTGATACAATCGAAAAATTATTGTTAATCGAGGGAGTAGGACCAAAGACAATCAGAGCTTTATCATTAGTAGGTGAATTAATTTACCAAAAACCTGTTTCTAAGATAGATCCAGCACGATATACTTTTGCTCATGGTGGAAAAGATGGCACTCCTTATCCTGTTGATAGAAAAACATATGATGAAACAATAAAAATATTGGATAAAGCATTAAAGATTTGTAAACAAAATAAAATTTTTGTATAATTTTTTAAATCAATGGACAAGATATTTAACAACATTATTAACATTATTATTATTACCGGCAAAGGCCGGTGATAATTTGTATTTAATTTAAAATATAAGTTATCACCGGCCTAAGGCCGGTTTTTTTAAATTTTGAACACTAAAAAGGAGGGAGGCAAAAATGCAGGAGATATCGAAAATGCTCGCAGTTATAGTAACAAATGGTAAATTAGAAGAACTAAAAGAATTACTTGCTAAAAAAGGATATAATGTAGAAATTGGAGAATTAAATAGTATTGGAGGAATTAAGATTCTGTGCCTAATAATCCAAAGTGAAAATATGGATAATTTAGAAGAATTAAAAGAATATAATGAAGTATTAGAAATTATTGACTTAAGCCAAGGATAGTATATAATATAAAGATGCAAGCTATAAAGTAATAATTGGTCAAAGAAGGTGGCCGGGTAGCTTAAGGAAAGCGACCTCTTAAACAAAGAGGTAGACCAGGGTTCAAATCCCTGCCCGGCCACCATTTTATATTTCTAGTATATTCAGACTTTTTCGGACCAAATACTGACAGGTTCGAACTAATACGAATAGTTCGGACTGATCACAGGCTATTGTTGGGACTATACGGACATATGTCCTTATAGTGCAAAATGATCTTTATCGGACTTTACGCGGTTATTCGAACATAAAACTGGGCCATTCCGGAGTTAATATATAAAGTTTGATTAAATATAATTAAAAACCTTAAAAATTGTAGTAGTCGTCAGTTTTACTCCTACATTACTACATTTGTCCGAAAGTCCATGTATAGTCTAAACCAGTCCGAAAAAATTTTGTCCAAAAAGTCCGTATATAGTTTGAACCCGTCTGTATATCATTGAGGAAATTATTTAAATTTAAAAAATTTTATTCAATGCTTTATAATAAAATTTGATGGAAAAAAATACTGTTTTTATTAGTAATTTTTATATAGAAAAATCCGTAAATCTTCTTGAAAAAATTTTATTATTTTTTAAATTAAACTTGGATAACTTTTTGACTTTGATTTTGTATTTGGTAATATTATTCATTCTTTATTTTGTAAGCAAAAAAATCATTAGTAGGATAATAAAATTAAGCTTAAATCTAAAAAATGTTCCGGTTTCTCATGACAGAATTTTAACACTTTCTTCTGTCTTTAATTCTATTT
>Ga0080007_1051775_pt1 | contig 11970 bp, 7 predicted proteins | sample OctOCTMetagenome_FD_69210 | JGI IMG/M metagenome (GOLD analysis project Ga0080007, IMG submission 69210) | Hot spring and microbial mat streamer communities from Octopus Spring Streamers, Yellowstone National Park, USA - OCT_B (SPADES... | ecosystem: Environmental > Aquatic > Thermal springs >...
AAAGGCTTTGTAGTTTTCATTTTTTAAAGTTTCTACCAATTTTTCCATCATTATTAAAAGCTTATGTCTATATTCTTCGAAGCTTAAATACCATTCAAGATCCCAATGTGTATGGCTGACTATGAAAATTTTCATAAAAAAAATAAAAAGAGTAGCAAATAAAAATTTATTTTTGCAAAGCTTATCTTTCTGTTAAGAATGTGAATCCAATTTTATTTTGTTGAATTTTTTAACCGTTTTAAATTGCAGTTCATTTAAAGAACACTCTTTAAATAAATTTTAAAATAAAAATTTAATAAAGTAAAAAAATTTAAATGAATTAAAAATTATCTCTTTCTCTTATTATTTACTTTTCTTAAAATTAAGATTATAGGTAATAATATTGCTGTTGGAATTACTACGAATAATAATATTAAATATGAAAGTGATGGATAGGAGTGCTCAAGAGGTAACGCAAAAAGGGGATTCGTATTGGTTCCTCTAAACTCTTTGAAATTAGCTACTAAAGGAACATCGCATCCAGCATATTTTCTTAAAATAGAAACAGCTTTTTCAACAAATTCTTTATTTAAAGTAGCATTGGGAGGAATAGGTAGATCAACTATACCTGGAGCATATCCCCAACCCTGTATATTTATTTTAAAGTTATAATATTCTTCTACTAATTTTAAATATCCCATGAATCCGTCTCCCCATGTAAGTGAACCATTAGGTAATACTTTATCATAAAATTTCCTTACAGCTTCATGTTGTTTCTTATAAATACTAGCTGGAAAGTAGTCTTCAATAAAGAAAACTACTGCATTATATTTCTTAGCATATGGCTTCAAATATTCAAGAACAATGTTAACTTTCTCGTTAGTTATTTTATACATTGTAACAACAATAGATGGAGGTATTGTATCCCAAACTCTTATCCAGTTAATTCCTAATTCTCCTTTTTCTTTAAATATTTTATCTTGTAAAGGTTCTATTTCTTTATTTATTGAATCAATAAAGAGATAATAATGATACCAATTACTGCCTTTTAAATCATATTTTGCAGCTAGCATGTCTGCTATAAAATATCCTTCTGCATGATAATCTCCACGTATTTTATCTATATATTTAGATTCATTATATCCAGCACCTCTAATTGCTATAGGAGAATTAAATATTCTATAATTAGATTGCCAATAAACATATGTTTCATTGCATCCTGTAATTACCAAATCAGGATTTCTTTTAACTAATTCATATACTATATCATCATTAGAGTTTGCTTTTACATTAATTGGATTTATTAAAGTTATTGTTATAATTAATAACAAGAGAAAGACAATTATTTTCATTACATGATTAATTCAGAATAAAACATTTATTTCTAAAGATTTTAATTTGATTAAAAGATTTTTAACGAATAATCGTTCTCATTAATTAAATATAAAAGCATAATTTTCTTAATTTATTTGTGAAAGATACTGCAAGTATTTTAAATGAAAAAGGTTATGATTATTATTATTTCAAAGAAGAAGGAATAAAACCTGAAACTGTTAAATTAAGATTCTGTGATATAATTCCAGAATTAAAAGATTTAGAAATAGGCAGAAGCTATTTGTATAAGCATCAATATGAAGCATATAATGAGCTATTAAAAGGTAAAAATCTAATTTTAAAATCTGGAACTGGTTCTGGAAAAACTGAAGCTTGGTTAATTTATGCCTTAAGTAAAAGAGTTAAAACTTTGGTAATATATCCTACTTTAGCTTTAGCTAATGATCAGATTAAAAGAATCGAAGCTTATTCTGAAAAGCTTAATTTAAAATGTTTAGCAATAGATTCTCTTAGGAAAAGTGAATTTTTAAAAGAATACAATCGGGCTAGACTTATTGAGATTCTTTCAAATCAAGATATATTAGTAACAAATCCTGCTTTTTTAATGTTTGAAGTAAAAAACATAGCCAAAAAAGGAAAATCATTGCTTCATAACGTAATAAAATATGCAGATCTTATAGTAATAGATGAAATTGATTTTTATTCTCCAAGAGAAATAGCCCTTATTCTTGGTTTATTAAATTTAATTAAAGCATTTAATGAAAGGAATTTCCAAATAGCCACCTTGACTGCTATGATAGAGAATCCTGAAGATCTTGCAAAATTTTATACCGAATTAAGCAAAAGAGAAACAGCAATAATTACAGGAAAGCCTTTCAAAGTTGAAAATAGAACATATGTAATTTTAGGCAAGGATCTGAAAAGCGTATGGGAAAAGTTAAGAAAAAACAAAGATAAAATAATAAAGAATGCTGGAAAGGATGTAATTGAAGCTTTAAATGACTATGATAAATTCAAAAACAATTATTTCAAAGTTATTGAAGTAGCAAGGGCTAATGATATTGATATAAGAATAGATTTTGATATAAATGAAATTTTGATGGAATATATAGATGATGATTATGTTACTTTAGTTTTTACAAAAGGAATAAATAAAGCTGAAGAAGTAGCTAAAAGATTAGCTCATAGTTTACCTAAAGATCTTCAAAAAAGAGTCGCTTCGCATCATCATTTGATTTCAAAGGAATTAAGAATTGCTATAGAAGAAGGAGCTAGAAAAGGAAGAATAAAAGTATTGGTATCACCAAGAACTTTATCGCAAGGAATAGATATTGGAACAATAGCAAGAATAGTACATATAGGTTTGCCTGAGAGCTTAAGAGAGTTTTATCAAAAGGAAGGAAGAAAGGGAAGAAGAGAAGAAATTCCTTTTTCTGAATCCATAATTATTCCTTCAGGTAGATGGGATAGACATTTACTTTCAAGGGGTAAAGAAGCTTTAGATTCTTGGTTAAGCTTACCAATAGAAAAAATAATAATTAATGTAAACAATCAATATAGAATATTATTCGAAGCAATTACCAAATTTGTTTCTCCATTTCTTAGAGATCAATTAAAAGAAGAAGAAAGGGAATTATTGTTAAAATTGGGATTGGTAAGCAAAGGAGAACTAACTGAAAGAGGTAAGGAAGTTTATAGAAAGCTCAACTTCTACGAATTTGCTCCTCCATATGGAATAAACAGAATAATGTTAGATGAGAACGGAAACAAATATTATTTAGAAGAGATATCCCATGCAGATCTTGTAGAGAAATTCCAGCCTGGATGCTTTGATTATTCTTCTGAAGGTATAGTAGTTTCGCATAAAATAGGAGGTACAAGAGGAAGGGTTGTTACAGCTGTAGAAGAAGAACGAATTTCTTTTTTAAATTTGTTAAAAAGAGAAGAGCTTGCTCCTGTCTTAGAAGAATATGAAGAAACAAAGTTTAGATGGAATGAGGAGCCAAATCTCTATCTTGATTTTATAACAGGAAAATTATTTTCAGAAGTTTTATGTGTTGTTGATCCTCCAAGAAAAGGATTCGGTAAATATCTTAAGGTTCCTAATCGTGTTTATTGGAGAATTAAAAGCTTTAAACCTAAAATAAAAGTTATAGATAGCAAAACAATAGTTTATTTTGATCATAAAGTTATCGAAGTACCTACAGCTACTTATGGTAAATATTCAGATTATACTTATGGAGCTACATACGAACTAGATCCTTCAGAAGATACTACACTTATAAGAATAGGCTTAGCATATTTAATGTTGGTTCTTAGAAGGAAATTGCAAATACCTTTTGAAACAATATTATATGATGTAGGTAAATATGGCGAAAAGAAGTTTTTCTCTTTGCATGAACCAGATAGTGCTGGATTAATAGTAAGTTTGGATCTATTGAATTTAAAAAAGATCGTTAACGAATACATTCCAGATAGCTTAGATGAGATTTTATTTGAAGCTTTGGATGAATATTCCTATGCAGATTTTTTAAGCTATAACTTAAATTGGGATTTGGCTAAAAGATATGCATTGAAAGTATTAGATTACATGCTTCTTTCTGAAAAAATTATAGCAAAATTTAAAGGAAAGGAAATAGCTATACCTAAGCCATCAAGGGCATTAAAAATAGCTTGCTTTGAATCTTTATTTTTACCTTTAAATGAAGATAAAGGAATCGTTCTTTTTGGAATATATGATGGTGAAAATGTTAAAACTTTTAAACTTCATTGTGAATTTGGCTTAATTGAAGATGTAAGCGAAGTAGTCAAATATTTAAGTCAAATAATTGATGAAAAATTTGATTTTCTTTTGTATGATTTCGCTTCAACTGAAAAATTATTAAAGGATTTAAACATAAAATCTATTTTGTATTTTATTAAATCTTTAAAAGAAGAAAATAAAATTATTGAAGTAAAAGAATATGCAAAAAATTTATTAAATTTAGAAATTGCACCTTTAGAAGAAATAGAAAAAATAGCAAATATAGATAGAAAAATTTCTATTTTTGATATATCAATGGAAATAGCTAAAGCTTCACAAAAAATTTCACAATTAAAAGTATCAAATTGGAAAAATTATATAAAATATTTAGATGAAAAATTAATACAGTATATTGAAGAAAACTGTAAATCTATTTATCTTTTATATTTAATTTTTAAAGAATATAAAAATAAATAATCAGACCGCCCTTGCCGTTCTTCATTTTTCCGAAATCGTGGGTTTCATCATCAAAATAAATTTAAAATTTCAAAAATTTAAGTTTTCTTCTTTAATTCTTCTTCAAGCAAAACTCTTTTTAATATTTTACCCACCAATGATTTTGGCAAATTATCTTTAAACTCAACGATCTTTGGTAATTTGTAAGGAGCAAGTTTATCCTTAAGATAGTTAATTATATCTTCTTCCTTTACTTTTCCTTTGTATTCATCCTTTAAAACTATATATGCTTTAATTTTTTCTCCAACTTCAGGATCAGGTATTCCTAATACTGCTGCTTCTTTTACTGCTTCATGAGCATATAATAATTCTTCTATTTCCCTTGGGTATACTGAATAACCTTTATACTTAATAATTTCCTTTTTCCTATCAACAATGTAGAAAAATCCATCTTTATCCATTTTAGCCATATCTCCTGTTCTTAGCCATCTTATTCCATTATATTCAAAGAATATTTTTTCATTTTCTTCAGGTCTGTTATGATAACCCATCATTACTTGTGTTCCTGAAACTACAAGCTCGCCTATTTCATCTATACCAAGAAATATATTTTCTTCAGGATGTGCAATAGCTGCTAATGTATTAGGTATTGGAATACCTATGCTTCCTTCTTTATATGTTCCTTCTAAAGGATTACAATGTGTAACAGGACTTGCCTCAGTTAAGCCGTATCCTTCTCTAAGCTTTCCCCCTGTTAAGCTTTCAAAATTTTTTAGAACTTCTACAGGTAAAGCTGCTGCTCCGCTTATACAGTATCTTATGCTTCTTATATCATACTTTTTAACTAAAGGAGAATTTATAATTTGAATATATAATGTAGGAACGCCTGGTAAAACATCTACTTTATATTTGCTAATATTTTCAAATAGAGCTTTAATGTCAGGTCTTGGCATCAAAATTAAAGTTGATCCTCTGTAAATCCCAAAATTTAAGCAAACAGTTTGCCCATAAATATGGAAGAATGGAAGTATTGCAAGAATTCTATGCGGTTCTTCCTGTTTTTTGATCCATGTATCAATTTGGTATAAATTTGAAAGAATGTTATAATGAGATAATTTAGCTGCTTTGGGCAATCCTGTTGTTCCTCCTGTATACATATAAGCTGCAACATCCTCTTTCGGATTTATTTCAACTTTTTTATAATCAGGAGAATATTTTAACAATTCTATAAACTTATAAATTCCTTCTTTAAATTCTATTTTAGGGGGCTTCATTTTTAAAGGATAAAGCAATTTCTTTATACCGCTTAGATAATCTCTTATATCTGCTACGATTACTCTTTTAACTTTTGTTTTATCCTTTATTTCTTCAAAATTTCTATAAAGCAAATCTAAAATTATTATTGTTTCTGCACCTGAATCCTTTAACTGATATTCTATTTCAGGAGGCTTATACAATGGACTTATCGGGCTAACTATTGCACCTATTTTTAATATAGCATAATAAGAGATCACAAAATGGGGAGTATTTGGTAATAACAAAGAAACAACATCACCTTTTTTTACTCCCAAACTTTGCAAAGCGTTTGCAAATCTATCAACATCTTCCTTTAATTTCTTATAGGAAATTTCTTTACCTAAAAATATTATAGCTGTTCTATTAGGATATTTCTCTGCCGATTCATCAAGAATAGAAAATAAAGGCTTATTTGGAATTTCTATTTCTTCCTTAGGAGTATAATCCGCGTAAAATTTTAACCATGGTTTCGATAAATATAAATTAAGATTTTCTATAGTTTGTGCCATAATATATTATAGACATTAAAATTTATAATGTTATTTATTATTGTTAAATAAGTAGCCCTTAAAATTTTATGAGATTTTAATATGAAAAATAAAACAAAAAAATTTATTTCTTTTTATGCTTCTTTCTTGAAAGTATCGCTAAAGATGCAAATATTGTGATTGGAATTATTACGAATAGAATTAACAATTCGCCTAACGAGAAAGTTTTCAAAGACATACCTGATGGTTCATGAATGTAAGGTGGCGTATAGGCAAGAAATCTAAGTCCAGTGTAATATTCAAAATCTACTACCAAAGGAACATCGCATCCAGTGTATTCTCTTAGAGTAGAAACAACTTTTCTAACGAATTCTTCATTAAAGGTAGCATTTTTAGGAATAGGCAATTCAGCTATGCCAGGAGCAAATTTAAAACCTTCAATTTCCATTGTAACTCCATAATACTCTTTTAATAATTCTATATACCACTTATCTATCTCACGGTAAGCTTTATATAAAACTTCATCCTGTTTCTTATAAATACTAGCTGGAAAGTAATCTTCAATGAAGAAAACTACTGCATTGTATTTCTTAGCATATGGTTTTAAGTATTCGAGAACGATGTTGACTTTCTCGTCTGTTATTTTATACATTGTAACAATGATTGCTGGAGGAATGGTATTCCAAACTCCTATCCAGTTAATTCCTAATTCTCCTTTTTCTTTAAATATTTTATCTTGCAAAAGTTCTAATTCTTGCCTAATTGAAGCGATGAACTCGTAATATTGATACCAATTACTTCGATGTAAATTATATTTTGCTGTTAACATGTGGTATATAAAACCTTTTTCCGAATCATAATCTCCAGGTATTTTATCTATATAAGTAGATTCGTTTAATCCAGGGCCTCTAATTGCTACAGGAGGATTAAATATTCTATAATTAAATTCCCAATAAACATACGTTTCATTGCATCCTGTAATTATTAAATCAGGATTTCTGTTTTTGACTACTTCGTATACTATATCATCTGAATCCGAAGCCTTTACATTAATTGGATTTATTAATGTTATTGTTATAATTGAAAACAAAATTATGGCTAATAACCTATTCATTTTTATCACCAACATGCGTAGGAATCAGATGGTCCACAGGTTAAAAATTCTATATCTGGCTAATATTCTTTTACTTTTACTGCCCAAGTTGCATATAAAACAGTATTTTCTGGATTACCCATAGAAACTATAATAGCAGTTTTTGGCAAAGCTAATTCTTTTTCCTTTTAAATTAATCATTAAAAAGCAGTTTACATCAGGATTTAAGACTTTAATAATCGACTTAATCAGGAGGAACAAATGAAAATAATTGTAAATTGCAAATTTTTCTTCAATTTAACATAATTTTTTAATACTTATTTTATTATATTTTTTAAATTAATGTTAGAATTAAAATATGCTGGCGGAACAATCATAATCAAAGGTGATATTAAATTAAATTTTCCTGATTTTGTTCACTATGATCCAAGAATAGATTGCTATAGATGCTATGCTTCAAAGTTTTCCGAGCTGGAGGAATTTTTAAAAAAGAACGACGTTAAATATGATGCTAAAGTCTTTGACCTTCCTCAAGGAAATTTCGAAGTAATTAAGCATGTTTCTTTAAGAGATTATCAGTATGAGGCAATTGAAGCATGGGATAAGGAAAAAAGAGGAATAATTGTTGTTCCAACAGGAGCTGGAAAAACCTATATAGCTTTAGCTATAATGGCTTATCTAAAAGTTCCAACTTTAATCGTTGTTCCTACATTGGAATTAATGGAACAATGGTATTCAAGAATAAAGGAGCATTTTAGAACAAACATAGGACTCTTTGGTGGAGGTTCAAAAGAAATAGGATATGTAACAATCATTACTTATGATTCTGCTTATATTAATGCTGAGCTTATAGGTAACAAATTCTTATTTATTATATTTGATGAAGTTCATCATTTACCTAGTGAAGGATTTAGGCAAATTGCTTTATTATCAGCTTCTCCTTATAGATTAGGATTAACTGCGACTCCTGAAAGAGAAGATGGTTTACATGAATTGTATCCTGAACTTGTAGGAGAAGTAGTTTATAGGAAATCTATTTCAGAAATGACAGGAAAGTATCTTGCTCCTTTTGAAATACTTAGATATTACGTTAGTTTAAATGATGAAGAAAAGGAAAAATATGAAAAATATAGAAGTATTTTTAAAAAGTTTTTCGAAGATAATGGTATTCAAATTAAAAGTTTAGATGATTTTTATCAAATGATATTAAGAAGCGGAAAGGATAAAAAAGCAAGAGAAGCTTTATTAGCTTGGAATGAAGCAAGAAAAATTGCATTAAATGCTTCAGCAAAAATTGAAGTTCTTAAAGAAATTTTACAAGAACATAGAGGAGAAAGAATAATTATATTTACGGAGCATAATAAATTGGCAAGGGAAATTTCATCAAATTTCTTTATACCTGAAATAACCTATAAAACTCCTGAAAAGGAAAGAATTTTAACGATGGAAAGATTTAGGAAAGGAATATATAATGTTTTAGTTACAAGCAAGGTTCTTGAAGAAGGAGTAGACGTTCCTGAAGCAAATCTTGCCATAATATTAAGTGGAAGCGGAAGCAGGAGGGAATTTATGCAAAGACTTGGAAGAATACTTAGACCTAAAGCTAATAAAACTGCCAAACTTTATGAAATAGTAACAAAGGGTACAACCGAAGTTAATGTTTCTTATAGAAGAAGAATAAGAGAAGAATATTTTGATTAATGTTACCAAGTGAATTATTAAGGGTCAAAATATATAATAATGAATACATAAAGCCTTTATTTGCTGAAATTAAAGATGAAAATATATTTTTAGCAGATTCACTTGCAAAGATTTATGAAGAAAGCATTGGAAAAACGGTAAAAAATTTGGAAGAAAGGGTAAGGGAGCTAGAATTATTTGCTGAAGAATATGGTTACGATTTTAAGTTTTTTCGTGGATTAAAAACTTTACTTGATAGAAGATTATTGTTTGAAGAAGATATAGATGTTATAGATAGTATAAGGATTAGAGCAGAAATATTTGAGACTGCAAATAAGTTATTCGGAGGCTTTGTTTTAAGAGAAGAGGAAAAAAGAAAAGTAATTTCTGAAGTTAGCAAAAAGCTAAATTTAAATCAAGAACAGGTTGAAGAAATTTTTAAATCAATATATGAGGAAGAAAAGAAAATAAAAGGGTTTGAAAAAATAAGCGGGGAAGAACTGCTAAAATTGTATAATCTTTCTTTATTACAAACTTTACTTTTTAGATGTAAAAAATTGTTCTTAGATGTAAAAGCTACAGGCTATGAAATAAGAAGATTGTTATGGAATGTTAAAAAGCTAGGATTATTATATATAGCTGAGAAAAGCTTCAATGGTATTACTTTTACCATAGATGGCCCTGTTTCTGTAATAAAACAAATCGAAAGATATGGTACAAGAATGGCTAAAATTATCCCTTTAATTTTGCCTTTTTCTTATTGGAAAATTTTTGCTTATATAAGCAGTAAACTAAGAGCTAAAAAAGATAAATCAAAGATTTACAAATTTGTTATGAGTAAAGAAAGTGAAAAATTGTTTCCAAAATATGAAAAATTGGAACTAGAATATGATAGTGATTTGGAAGAAAGCTTTGCTAAGAGATTTGTAACAGTAACAGGAGAATGGAAGTTAATAAGAGAACCTGAACCTATAATAAGTGGTAAAACGATTTTTATTCCTGATTTTTTATTAATAAAAGATGATATTAAAGTATATTTAGAAATAATTGGTTTTTGGACAGAAGATTATTTAAAAAGAAAAATAGAAAAAATAAAACAGTTAAAAGATATTAATTTAATATTAGCAATAGATTATTCTTTAGGTGATATAAAAATTGATGATCCTAATATTGTTATAATTAAATATGATAAAAAAATTTCAAGTTTTGATATAATTAAAGCTTTAAGAAAATTTGAAAAATAAATTATTTAAAATTAACTTTTTTTAAGTTTTTCTATTTTTTCTTTTAGAATAGGTAAGAATTGATATAAATCTGCAACAATGCAATAGTCGGCATATTTGAATATTGGGGCATTCTGATCTTTATTTATAGCTACTATTACTTTTGAATCTGTTACACTTGATACATGTTGAGGTGCTCCAGAAATTCCTACCGCAATATATAACTTAGGTCTTATTGATTTGCTACTTATTCCTATCCATACATCATCAGGAAGCCATTTATAATCTGCAGCAATTGGTCTTGTACATCCTACTTGTGCATTTAATACTTCAGCTAAATCGAAAGCTAACTTTAAGTCTTCTTTTGTTCTAAATCCTCTTCCAACACCTACAACTATTTCAGCATCCTCAATTCTAGCAGCGCTTCTTTTCTTTTCTTCTCTACCTATAACTTTAAATTTCGATTCGGGTATATTTTCTATTTTTAAGATTCTAGCTTTTGTATTGATAACTTCCTGTTTAAACTTTTTCAAAGGAACTGTTAACGCTAAGTTTGTTTCTTTTTTAACTTTAAATATAGCTGTAGCTCTTCCTCCTAAAATCGGTCTATGAAAAACTAAGTAACCATTTAATTTATCAAAATATGAAACATCTGTGATCATTGGAATTCCAAGCTTCGAAGCTAACCTTGCCAAAATTTCTATATTATCTTTTCTTGAAGGAGCAATCAAATACTTTGGTTTTGTTTCATTTACTATGTTTATTAATACTTCATACCATTGATCGTTAAGAATCTCTTTTTCAGAATAGTAAAATACATCAAATCCTTTATTTGCAATTTCTTCCAAATTTTCTTCATAACATGAAACACCAATGATTTCTTCTTTTTCTTTCAATAAATAAGCTAAAGGTAAAGCCTCTTGAATGAATTTTATTTTTGAACTAAAAACTATTATTGAACTCATATTTTTAAAACACCTTCATCAATTAAATATTTAATTAACTTTTCGCTTATTTCATCTAAATTTTTCCCTTCAACAAATATATTTTTCCTTGAAACGGGCAATATTCTTATTTCTTTGCTTAAATCAAATTTAGGCAACTCTAAATCTTTTATGTTATATTTGAAAATAGGTTTTGTTTTAGATTGTAAAATTTGCTTTAATGTAGGTAGCCTAGGTTGATTTATTTCACCTGTTACACTTACTATTAGAGGAAGACTGGTTTTAACTATTTGTATTTCATCTTCCAAATCTCTATATAGCAAAACATCCTTTTCTTGTATTTCTATTTTTCTAACAAATGTTACAGCTGGAACGTTAATCAATGAAGATAATCTTGAAGCGAATTGATAAGAAGAAGTATCCATTGAAGCTTCTCCTGTAATATAAATATCAAAAGCTCCTACTTTTTTAACTAAATTAGCCAATGCTAAAGAAACTTCAAAATTTGAAGCACCAACTAATTTCTCATCAAGGATTATATGTGCTTCATCTGCACCCATGGCTAAAGTTTCTCTAATTATTCTTTCATAATCAGCTTGTCTCTTTGAAATAGGACCATAAGTTAAAGCTGAAAAGACAGCTACTTTTCCTCCAAATTTTTCTTTTATTCTTATTCCTTCTTCTAATGCATTCTTATCATATTCGCTTATAGCTAAAGCTGTTTCCTCTAAAT
>Ga0080007_1064532_pt1 | contig 11956 bp, 11 predicted proteins | sample OctOCTMetagenome_FD_69210 | JGI IMG/M metagenome (GOLD analysis project Ga0080007, IMG submission 69210) | Hot spring and microbial mat streamer communities from Octopus Spring Streamers, Yellowstone National Park, USA - OCT_B (SPADES... | ecosystem: Environmental > Aquatic > Thermal springs >...
TATATCCAGTTTAGACGGTACAGAAAACGGCATGGCGCCCCGGCCGGGATTTTTAGGCGGGGTTCTCCCCCGAACCCGGGTCACGGGCTCGACAGGCCCATAGTTTTTGAAATCGGCGCAACGTTTTTAAACGGCACAAACCAAATTTTATCCAATGATAAACCAAAACCCCTACTGGTACAGGCTGACTGACGACCAGAGGAGGGCCGTCGCCGCCTGCCTGCGGGATCTGGGCTACTCCCTGAGCGATATAGCGAGAACGGCAGGCGTAAATCCGAGCACGGTTCATGCTTGGTTAACTGGCAGGGCGGCGCCGCAGGCGGATAAATTGGAAAGGCTGTACGCCGCGATGCCCGACGCTGTGGAGAGGTGCCTTCCCGAGCCGCCGGTAAGCGAGCTGGACGTTAGGCGTGCGCTGGACGTCATCGCTAAGGCGCTCAGAACCAAGGCGCTGAGGGATTTAGTCATCGACGAGCTTGCCAAGCTGTTGCCGGGCGGCCTCAAGCGCGAAATAGCCTACAGGGTGGAGCGCGAAGACGTAGAGCTCCTCAAGGCGAAGCTAATTGCAGAGGGCGTGTCTCGCGACACGGTGAATTACTACGTCCGGTATCTCGTTAGGTTCCTCGACGAGGTGGGCTGGGTCTTGTCTCCTGAGACGCTTCAGCGCGTCTACGCGATAAAACAGCCCCGCGTCTTGGGGAAAACGACAGTGGCGCTGAAGCGTTTCATCGACACTGTGGTGAAGGTGAAGGATCCCCAGATAGCGCCGCTTCTCTACGACTCCTTTAAGACTGTCCAGAGCAAGCCTAAAAACAGCTTCGGCGTCCCTACTCTGGAGGACGTGAGGCGGGTTTGGGAAGAGGCGAGCAAAATCTCGCCCTGCGCCGCCGCTGTCTGGGGCATAATGGCGGAGACCGGCGTAAGACTGGACCACCTGCTGAGGGCTAGGACGGGCGGTCTCCAGCTCGACAAGAGGCGGCTGTTGCTGGGAGAGACGGAGGGGCCCAAGAGACAGCCTTTGATATTTTTAACGGACGGCGCTGTTAGGTACCTCCGCGAGGTTTACTTGCCGTGGCGCGAAAAATTCGAGCGGATGCTTCGGCAACGTTCGGAGCGCCTTTTTTTATGCGAAGAGCTGACGATATACCGCTGGCTCAAAGAGGCCAGGGAGCGAGCCGGCCTGCCGTGGCTCGAGCCGAAGCTCCTCCGCAAATTCCACGCGCAGTGGCTCCTAGACCGCGGCGTGGATCCCAGCGACATTGATCTACTACAGGGCCGCTCCGTGAAAGAGAGGGTATTGTTTGAGCATTATGTGGCTGATTATGAGCGGCGCGCGAGACAGGTCTTCGAGCAACACGCCCCGCGGGTCTTCCCCTGACGATTTTTGGAAAGGCTCAAACAGTCACTGCGGTGAACACAGTTCGGCGTGCAACTCGTCGTTAAGGCTTAAAAAATGACGCTCATCACGTCGGACATGGGTCAGACCAACCCCAACCCAACCTCGGGCACCACTTCCCTACACCCACAAAATGTGGTTAATATATTTCTTACCGCCGCCGCAGTCCCCGCCCACATAATTATGCACGCCAGAGACGTGGTGGGGATAAGTAGCTCGGCGCTGGCCGAGACGCTTAAGCAACTTCATGAGTCAAACATCAGGCGGGTCTTAGTTGTCGCGGAGGTTGCTGGTCAGCGGCTGGTGTCTGAGGCTGTGATCTACCGCAGATTCGACAGGCGGAGCGGGCGCACTTATTTCTGGCTGTACCCGTTGCAACCTGCACAGGCCTTACTCCGCGACATGCTCCGCAAGTACCGCGGCGACGCTCCCTACAACGCTAAGCGCCCCCTGCCGATAACAATACTCGCAGTGGCGCCGAAGTTGAGATAGAAGGGGGGCCGTGAATGGGGGCTCATGTGGACAAGCTGGGGGAGTGGGTTGTCTGTTGCAGGCATGTCGTCATTAAACGCCGCAACCACTAGGCGGCCGATGACGACGCATGAAGTGTTGCTGGGCGCAGGGTACAACGTCGTCCCGGTTGACGCGCAGAAGCGCCCCCTCGCTCCGCAGTACAAAGAGTGTTATGACCGCCCATGCCCGGAGCTGGCCCAACTATTCGAAAGCGTCAAGAAGAGACAGGAAGGTCTGGCGCTCCTCGGCCGCGTAAACCCCCACTTCCCCAACAAGATGCTGGTTATTGTAGACGTCGACGACCCCAAAAAGTTTCCGGAGGAGGCTCGCCAGTTGCTGGAGGAGACGTGGCATTGGCTCACAGGCCCCCGGTGCCCGGTAGACGGCGATAAACACGGCATCGAGTGCGAAGGGGCTAGCGGCGAGTCTAAATGCCGCCACGGCGGCCACGAGTTTAAGCTGTCTGAAGCCGTAAGGGGCGAGGCCTACGCCGTCCTCGTGCCTGCGGAGGCGGAGAAGCTGGTGGGCGGCTTGAAGAAGCTAATGGGCGGCGCCGTGGAGCTGAGGATTAGGGGCTACCAGCTCCTGCCCCCGTCGCTCCACCCGTCGGGTATCACGTACGAGTGGGTCACGCCGCCGTGGCAGGTCGGCGAATTCAGACACCCCAAGGAGCTAGCGGCGGAGGAGTTTAGGCGTCTTGTGGAGATGCTGGGAGGGTTGCAGAAGGCGGAGGAAGCGCCTAAGCCGCAGGGGGAGGCGCCTAAGGAGTGCGGGAGGTTTAGGGAGCTCTCCGATAGAGACATAGACGCCGTGTTGGAGGTGGTGAAGCCGTACTACAAAAAAGACCACCGCCACCACATCTTATACGCGCTCCTCGGCATACTGAAGCGGGGGTGCTACAGCGAGGCGTCGATACGCCGCTTCTACAACAAGCTCCAGGAGTGGGCCATGTCTGTGTACTCAGACATAAACAAGAAGAAGGACGACTACGACCTGGAGGGCGTCTTGCAGGAGCGCTGGCGCATGTACGGGTGGCCGAAGCTTAAAGAGACGCTTACTGAAGTTGAGAAGTCTAAGCTGGAGTGTAGGGAGGTCGACGAGGAGTGTCTCATGAAGGCGAAGGCGGCGGCGCTGGCGGCGGTGGACGCCGTAAGGAGGGCGCTGGGGCTGAAGAGGCGCAAGCTGATTCTGGTGTCTAATCGGGGCGTCCGCTCGGGCAGAAACGCGCGGCTCTACTATGCTAGCGACCCAGACGAGGGTCTTCTTGTTCTCAAGCAGTATAATGAGTGTGAGAAGACCTGTCTAAATTATAGTGGTGAGAAGTGCGTCAAGAAGGAAAAGGTCTGCCGCGCTGAGTGGGGCTTCGACTACGTCCTCAAGGGCATCTACCTGGTGAGGTCTGTGCAGTTGACAGACCCCATCACCGGCGCCACGGTCTACAACGCTGTGTTTAAAGACAGGAGGAGGGGCGTCAGGATCGTCTTCCGCTACAAGCCGCTGAGCGAGATAGTCCGGCGACTGAGACAAGAGAGTACAGTGGGGGTGAGTAACGAGGAGTTTGAAAGGCTTGTGAACGCCGTGTTAGTTGAGTATTCAAAACGCGTAAGGGCGCCCTTCGTGGCGGGCGCCATATTGGGCAAAAGCAGGCGGCTCAGGCTGGTGGCGCGCGGCCCCTACGGCCCGTACTTCAGGCGCGTCCTCGAGGCGCAGGGAGACCCCAGGGCCTTTGTGGAGCTCCTTCGGCGGTTCTACGCCTTCGACCCCAAGGCCCTCGACGCGTACGCCGTGGGGCTCTTCCAGGCGTTCAACGCCATGCGGAAGCAACGCGGGCTGAGGAACAAGGCGCTGGCGCTTGTGGGGGAGCCGGGGACGGGGAAGACCCAGCTGGCATATACAATAACACACTTCATCTTCGGCCTGCCAGAGGAGGGCGAGGCCGGGCCTGACGTGCCTTCGACGGTGCACCCCGCTGGCACGTTGATGTACCCGCAACGCTTCGCGAGGGCCCTCATGTTCACCACGGTTCCGAAGGTGTTTGACGAGGGCGAATCTATCGCCTTCGACCTGTCGAAGCCGGCCTCCGACACGTTTAAACGCGCCGTCAACGGCTTCATCGCATATGAAACGGCTGTGGCGGGGGGCTACGTGATGCAAGCCTACCCCGCCTATGCGGGGATAATCATTACAACACAACAACTGGTGGTTAAAGACCCAGGCGTCGCAGACCGCCTGCACGTCATCTACTTCACCGCCGCCGACGTGAAGAAGGACCACGAGGCGTTCCTCAGGTGGCGCGAAGAGCACAGGTCGGACTTGATGGCCTTCGGCAAGTTCTATCTAGAGACGGCGATTAACGAATTCCCCGACTTGATCTTCAAGACGGACTATGTAGAGGCGGCCAGGGAGCTCTTCCGCCGCGTCCTCGAGAAGCTCGGCGTGCCCACACACCTAATCAAGTTCCCCGAGGGCGCGGGGTTTGAGGAGCGGGAGGAGGCCGACCCGGTGCTGAACGTGGTGCGCTGGATTCTGAAGAAGTCATATGAGGCGTACATGAAGCTACCGTCTTCTGAGAGGGTGTCGGAGCCCCTCAGCCGTGGCGACCTCGTGGATCTGATCGTTAAGAAGTCCAACATGGCGGCGTTCGAGGGAGAGATGGAGCTGGAGGGGGACGTTGTGAAGATCTACGTCTCGCTGATCCGCAACGTCGGCGGGACGTCGCTGGAGAACTTCGCGCTGAAGGTCAACGAGGTGTTGGGCAGGGAGGCGGCCAGAGTGGCCAGGAGCGGCTTGAGGCGCCGCGTCGAAATGGCGCTTCCAGACCTGCTGGAGCTGGTGTCTAAATGCTAATTTTTCGCGAGGGGTGTCTTTTCTGCGTCACAGCGGACAGGTCACAGCGGACGTCACAGCGGAAGTCACAGCGTTCCGACACCCCCCTTCTTTACGTTCTTCTCAGCGCTGTGACATTCGCTGTGACGCAGACCCAGCACGGCAGAAGACTCCCTATAAACGTCTAGGCGTAAGTAAAAGTTTGCCACGGAGCGGCGGCGTCACAGCGAGCGTCACAGCGGGTCTTCGCCGTTTTGGATTTTTGTCCAGGGAAATCTTAAAGATGTCGGCGCAATGCGTAAGGGGCTCGCGGCTTTCAACTGTGACGCCGTCTTTCCTCTGTGACGCATGGTGTGACGCATGCTGTGACGCCCCCCCTGTGACACAAAAGAGACACCCCCCCGCAAAAATTTCAAAAATTTATTACCGGCCATGCCGCGGCCTATGTGGAGTGCGCCTGGCTCGAGGGCCTCTACTCACCTGGATATAGAATTTACATATTTGCGGGGCGGCCTGGCGCGGGGAAGACCACCGCGGCAATGCATCTAGTGGCCTACGACCTGTGGCGCCGCGGCGTCGTTGACAGCTACCGCGAGGCGCTGAAGGCCGCGGGCGACAGGCTTTTTCTGGGCAGGGACGTGGAGGAGTTGTTTATGTACATCAAGAAGCATGTCCGGAGCCCTGAGGTGGACTGGCTCGTCATAGACGACGCGGCGGTGGGGTTCCACGACTTTGGGGATCCGAGGCTGTGGTCTAAGTTCGTGGACATTGTCAAGACGGCTAGAAACGCCGTGGCGAGGCGGGGCGTGATCTTCACCACCACGGCGCTGGGCTACCTGTCGAAGCGGGTGCTGCACAGCGCCCACGTCTACTACGTCAAGCGCGAGCGGCTGAGGTTCGGCACCAGGCAGGGAGAAGACGGCGGTTGCGAAGTCTTCGAAGCGCAACAGCCCCACCCCTACGTGGCCCTGGTCGAGACCGTCTTCACGCTTGAGGGCCATATCCACTACAAGTATTGGCACCACGTGAAGCCGGTGGGCAGGTGGCGCATCGCCGGTTTGATACCTGAGTCGCCGGAGTTCGCCATGCCTCCTGAGGTAGAGGAGAAGCACGCGGGCGCGCGGAACGCCCGCGTTGACCGCGCGGTTTACGAAGCCTTAGAGATAATAAGGAGAAAGAAAGGGGAGGCATGACGGCTGGCGCCAAGTGCGCCTGGTTTGGGGGGCTGGACGAGGGGTACAGAGTTTACGCCTTCATAGGCAAACCTGGCGTGGGGAAGACCACCGCGGCGCTCCACCTGGTGGCTTACGACCTGTGGAGGAGGAGTCTCGCGTCGAGCTACGCAGAGGCGCTTAGGGAGGCTGTCAAGAGGCTGTACATGGGTCTCAGCGTCGAGGATCTGTTTATGTTCATCAAAGAGCGCACAGAGGCGCCGGCCGACTGGCTCATAATAGACGACGCCGCGGTTACGTTCCACGACTTCGCAGATCCCTACGTGTGGGCCGACTTCATAGAGATAATTAGGCTGTCGAGAGACGCAGTGGCGGCTCGGGGCGTCGTCTTCACAAACCCCAGCCTGAGGTATCTGTCCAGGCGGTTGCGGCTCCTCGCGTCTGTATACCGCGTGGAGAGGGCGAAGCTACCCTACACAACTGTCTGCGCGCCTCGCGGTTGCAGGCTGGTCAAGACGCCCCAGCCGCAGGAGGCGGTGGCAGTCTTCGAAGTGTCTAGAGAGCCTGAGGAGCTCCACCACACCCGCTGGACGGAAGAGACGCGCAGAGAAAGACGCAGGCTCGCGGGCTTGATACCCCTGTCGCCGGAGCTCGCCATGCCCCCCGAGGTGGAGGAGATGCACATAAAAATCCGCAAAAGGCGCGTCTACATGGACGTGGAGGAGGCCGCCAAGCGCCTAAAGAAGAAAAAGAAGGCCAAGCAGTAGCGCCGAAAAACCCACACCGAGAATTTTTTCTTTTGAATCTACGCATTTGGGCTAACTCTCGACCTGTGAATTTCGCAAATTTTTCCCGCCGTTGTTTTTCCGACGCGTGCAACGGCGCGCGCAGCCCCACCCCGGGGCGCCCCGCGGTTTGCAACGCGGCGCCAGAGCGCGCCGGAAGGGCCCGGTTTAGCCACACACTGCATCAAGGTGCGAAAGGCATTTAATGCCGTAGGGGTCTATACGGCGTGCGGCTGGTGGCGTATATCCGGGTGTCTCGGGAGGACGAGCAACCCGAGAACCAGGAGTTTGCGGTCTACAGGTGGGCCGCGGAGAGGGGCCACCAGGTGGTTGAAACTGTCAGAGACGTGGGCGTCTCCGGCGCCCTGCCGCCCGCCCAAAGGCCCGGCTGGCAGAAGGCCATGCAGATGCTGGAGCAAGCAGACGGAGTCGTGGTGTACGCGCTTGATAGGGTTGCCCGTAGCCTGTGGGACCTCGCGGCTGTGGTGAAGGAGCTCGAGGGACGTGGCAAGCTCCTCCTCAGCGTGCGGGAGGAGTGGCTTCAGAACGTGGACCCCAAGGTGCGTCAGCTGATAATCTCCGTACTGGGGTGGGCGGCGGAGATGGAGCGGGAGTTTATCCGCGAAAGGACGCGTGAGGCGATAGCTAGGCTGAAGGCGCAGGGGAAGCACGTCGGGAGGCCTCCGAAGTGGTCGGAGGCTACGCGGCGCCGCATCATCGACCTGGTGAGGAGGGGCCTCACCCTCAGGGAGGCCTGCCAGCTGGTGGGAGTAGGCTACAGGACGGCGCAGAGATACCTGTCGAAGGATCCGGAGTACCTCAAGGCGAGGGTGGAGGCGAAGCTGGCTGTGCGGTAGCTTTCCACTAAACTTAGTGGAAGGGTTTGCGTGGGTGTGTTTTTGGTGTGGCGCTTTTGTCTGTTTTTGGTGTGCTTTTGGAAAAAGCGCGCCGACAGTGCAAAAGCAACGCTTTACAAAAGATTTGTAAAGAGGAGGTTGGCGCCCCGGCCGGGATTTGAACCCGGGTCACGGGCTCGACAGGCCCGCATACTAGTCCTGGCTATACTACCGGCTGGAGTAGCCGGCGCGGCTATGGCTCCCTCGGGGAAGCCGGGGCACCTCTAAATACTGGGAGGTTTAAAAAATTTTCTTCATGTTCTATCTAGTGCCGTGGTTTTCAGTCAGGTGTTTATCTGCCCATTGTTCAGTATGTCTCAACATGTTTCGCAAAGTCTGGGGCTAGCGCACGGCACCTCTTTTCAAGAGTTCTGAATTTGTTTACTTGCTCCTTTGGCTAGGTTGACGATATAATAGAACGATCTACCGGGTGAGACAAGGAAGCGGTTCTTACTTACTAAAAAGTGGTGTGAGGTGAATCGTCGTCGTGTTCTCCTACTCTATTCTTTCCGAAGTCGTTTCGGGATAGAAAACTTAAAAGCAAGAACCACAGGCGACTATGGTAACAGAAATGAAAGGCCCATATCTGGGGATGAAGATACCAGAAGATCTATGCTTCAAAACAGACGCTGGCGACAAGTGCTTCCGCGACTATAAGGGCGGTTGGTTGTTGTTGTTCAGCCACCCCGCCGACTTTACGCCGGTGTGTACCACCGAGTTCGTGGCGTTCTCTAGGAAGTATGAGGAGTTTAAGAAGAGGGGTGTGGAGCTTCTGGGCCTCAGCGTAGATACCAACTTCAGCCACATCGAGTGGAAGAGGCAAATCGAGCAGGCCTTCGGCGTCAAGATTCCGTTCCCCATAATTGCTGATGTGGATATGAAAGTGGCGTCGGTCTTCAACGCCGTGCCGCCTGGGCAGAACTTGACGGTGAGAACAGTCGCGTTGATCGACCCAGACCTGAAGCTTGCTGGTTCGCCGCGTATCCCTACACCAACGGCCGCAACGTTGACGAGATACTGCGCACAATCGACGCCATACAGTTCAGCTACAAGTACGGCTACGCCACGCCGGCAGACTGGAAGCCAGGAGACCCCGTAATCGTGCCGCCGCCGGCCACAGTAGAGGCAGCCGAGAAGAGACTAAAGGAGCCAGGCATCGAATGCAAATACTGGTGGTTCTGCACAAAGAAATACGAGTTAGTAGTTACGCAATAGACAGCGGCAACACAAGCCCAAATTTTCCGCTTTTCTTATTTTAATTTTCCGTTTGGTTTATCCCACGTCGTTGCGTCGGGTTTTAGGTCTTGTTTATGGGTTTGCAGTGTTCCACATCCGATGACCCTACCAAGTCTAGAGCACAGCTCCGCATCTGGCTGGTAATCGCTATAGGTGTCGCTGTTAGAAGATGTCTAGGGATGCAAGCGGCTATGACGGCTTTGGGCCCAGCGACGTCTGGGGCAAGGGCTTTCGGTTGTATGCGTCCAATTCTGCCACGTAATCTCTGTCTGGATGCATCTTCCTTCGTCGGTGTGTGCCTTAGGTCTAGTTTTGGTGTATTCAGTAAGTTATGTGGATGAGGCGAGGATCGCTTGTATAACTGCGACGAAGTTGCCTTTTGTGCTTGAGGGGTTGAAGAGTCCCGTGAAGTGGTGGGCGTTTTGCAGGTCATCCTCGTGGCGTCTCTCTCCACCTACAGACCTTAGCATCTGCCCGTGCCGGTAGCCGCCGAGGAGTGGCCCTACCCAGACTATAAAAGCCATGCTCCAAGGCCCCAAGCCGGCGGCTTATATATGCGCAGGTATGGCCTGCTTGATGCCGATAAGACAGCCCGAAGATCTGAGAAGATCCGTGCCGGAGTTTAGACAAGAGACGTACAAGCTCTAAAGCGGTAGTTAAAACCAGTCCGCGAGTTCTTTCCAGACAGTCTCGACGTATTTAATCCTCTTCCTAAACCTCTTAGGCGCCCACTTTTCAAGTTCTTGAAAGTCTTTGTAGGCGGCGTATGCGGCTCTCCACATCTTCATGGGCAAACCCGCGTCTGCGTAGATGCAGACGCCTGGGATCTTGGGGACGTAGAGCTTCTCCACCGCCATCCCCAAATCTATGTCGAAGCGGTAGACGAAGCGGTCGAAGAGGGCGAAAGCCGCGAGGAACCTAGCGGCGCGTTCCTCAAGCGAGAGCTTCACCACGTCGTTAAACCACTGGTTCTGCCAGAGCGTAGAGCTCCGCAAAACCTCGCCAAGCTCCCTGGCCTCTATGGAGACGACGAGAGAAGGACGACCCCTCCACATGCCGCCGTAGTAAACCTTGTTGAAGACCTTGGAGACTACGTGGTCTCCAATCTTGATCTTTGCGGTGCCTACCACGTCTACATAAGAACGCGCCTCCACGTCCTTTTCCGTTAGTACTATTTTAGCCATACCACCCCCCGTTTACGTCTATAAACGCGCCGTTTATGTACGAGGCGCCTTCGCCGACGAGGAAGGCGACTACCTCGGCCACCTCCTCCGGCCTACCCACCCGCCTCAGATACACCACGTTCTTTGCCCGAGCCTCTATGTCGCCGGTTTGTGCCTTCTGGTGAAAAGGCGTGTCGATAAGTCCAGGGAGCACGGCGTTTACTCTTATCCCCCTCGGCCCCAACTCCTTGGCGAGCGCTCTCGTTAAACCCAAAAGGCCGGCCTTGGCCGCGGCGTATGCAAAAGCCCCTCGGCCGCCTCCCGTGTAGGCGGCCACCGAGCTTATGTACACAATGGCACCACTCTCCATAAGGGGGACGAAAAGCCTCGTGGCTATGTAGGCGCTGGTGAGGTTCAGGTCGACTACACGTCTCCAGTAGTCGAGATCTGACTCTACGAGACTGCGCCTCTCGGGGAGTCCGCCGGCGTTGACCACCAAGGCGTCCACCTTCTTGAAGGTTCTCTTCACCTCCTCCGCAAACTTCTCCATGTCTTGCCAAGAGGCGGCGTCGGCCTTGCGGCTTATCACCTTTACGCCGTACGAAGCCGCCTCGCGCGCCACCTCCTCCGCCTCTTCTGCGCTCCTAAGGTAGTTAAAAGCCACGTCGTATTTCCTCTTTGCCAGGGCCTTCACTACGGCGGCGCCGATCCCCGTGGAGCCCCCCGTCACAACTGCGGTGGGCATGTATTTATGTCTATCCTAAATATACATGATTGTCATAGGCATCGACCTGTCAATACAGAGACCTTCGGCGGTGGTTGCGATGGATAAATGCGAAGTTCTGTATCTTGCACTGGCCGAAAGCGACGACGATATAACAGCCGTGGCGTCGCTTATGAGGCCTTTCGTCGTGGCTGTGGACGCCCCGCTCTCTTACCCACAGGAGGGCAGAGGTCTGCGAGATGTGGAACGGGAGCTCCGCCGGCTGGGTTTTAACCTCCTCCCCCCTCTCATGGGCCCCATGAAGAAGTTGACCGAGAGAGGCATCGCGCTGAGTAAGAAGTTGACGTGCGACGTAATTGAGGTTCACCCGCTGACAAGCATGAAGGCCATGGGCTTGACCAGGGAGGAGCTTCGTCGGCACCTTGGCGTGAGGCACGAGGACTTGATAGACGCCTTCGCGGCGGCGTTGACGGCAGTTGCATATGTAGAGGGACTGTATAAAAGGTTTGGACCGTTTGTGCTTCCCACTGCCAGAGTGTGTATCTAGCGACGGAACCGCGCCACGGAGAGGACCTCCAGTCCTCCCTTGCCTAAGGCCAAGTCTGCGGCTAATTTGCCCAAGGCAGGTCCGTAGGTCCAGCCGAGACGGCAGGCGCCTGTGACCACCGTCACGTTCCCAATTCTGTCCACCACAGGGAAGCCGTCAGGCGTACAAGGCCTGTATCCCACTGCCATATCGACGACCTCGAAGTCGCCGAGCGCTTGACGCGCTCTCTCCAGCACTTTCTGCGCCGGGCCATGGTCCTCTGTGCCGTCTAAGTCGAATCTGCCCGTGACCTTTGTCCACTTGGAGAGAGGAACTACGGCGATGCCCTTAGACATCTCAATAAACATCTTCTCCGCCTTGGCGTTGGTTCGGAAGCCATAGCCTTTAAACGGCGCCACCGGTATGCCGAACTTCCGAGCCCAGTACCCCGCCGCCACCACTACAGCGTCCCCCTGAATCACGTCGCCTCCCTCGAGCCACACCTCTCTTCCGGCGACCTCTTGCGCTTTTTTATTTACGAACTGCACCCCCTCTAGCTCCCGCATCATTCTCTCTATAAACAGCTCTGTGGCCAACTTAGCCGCGTCTAGATACGCCAACGCCTCTCTGCCGCAACAGGTGGCGGACTCAACCCTTGGAGATAAGGGATCTCTCTTCGCCTCCTCCAAAGCCTTCTCCACGTCTATGCCCACCTCGTA
>Ga0080007_1043487_pt1 | contig 11949 bp, 21 predicted proteins | sample OctOCTMetagenome_FD_69210 | JGI IMG/M metagenome (GOLD analysis project Ga0080007, IMG submission 69210) | Hot spring and microbial mat streamer communities from Octopus Spring Streamers, Yellowstone National Park, USA - OCT_B (SPADES... | ecosystem: Environmental > Aquatic > Thermal springs >...
GGTGGACCTGTGATCCCTGGGACCTGTGGGAGGACAAAGGGGATTAGAGGGGCAAATAATAATATTGGGAGTAGAGGATATGATATCTATCTCTTGCTACTCTCGCCTTCTCAACATAGACCTCACGATACTTGAAGGCTTTCTTTATCTTCTCCGCTAGTGCCTCTGGGGTTATCGTGGGGGGTAGGTAGTATACTATGATTATGCCCCTATTGGAGGTTGTTCTGTATCTGTAAAATATGGAGTGCTTGCTGGGGTTGAATTCTATAACTATGGTTTCCCCTTCTATGCCCTCTTCCATGTAGGCCCGTAAGCAATTGTATGGTGGGTGCTCCTCTACTACTCTGTCCTTTGTTACATCGTATACGGTGACCCTGGTGGCTGTTCTAGACCTTTTGAATGAATAACAGGGCCTTGCTACCTCTATCTTCCTAGGCTCCATAGACCTCACCATAGGCTTGGGCCTACTACTTGCTTAGCACTATAGCACATGTTTAGGATTTGGGTCACCGTATCCTTCCCCCGTTTGTCTATTACTAGCTCAACATTAGCCTCTCTGTATTTCATCTTTAGAATCTCTATCTTCTGTTTTGCTAGGTCTAAGTTCCTTCGTGTTGTGATTAGGTAAACGGTTTCTGGCTTGTCTTTGTAATAGTCTTGTTCTGTTCTGTATAGTGCTATTACTGTAAACATTAAACTGCTCATATAACATACTTCATACTCCATAGACCTCACCATATCAATCTAAAGTGTACGTGCTTAGCATTAATACATGCTTCTATGTGCTCCTCCGCCTTCTCTTTCTCCCTGTTCTTGTCTATAAACTCAACCTCTACGTCATCGTAAATCTCCTTTAGGTTCCTGTATTGTTCTAGGTCTTTGGTGTTATCATAGTTGCCTATCACCACTACTTTGGTAACGTTACATCTCTTATAGTCCTCTAGGGTCTTATAGAACTTTAGATATCGTGGTGGTGTTTCAACAATTATACATACCTCATACTCCATACTAATCACCCTCCGTCTTATATGTGGAGCATACGTCTAAGATAATGGTGTTTGTCTTGGTGGTTCTCCCCGTTATGTAACCCTTAACTCTGCTACAAAACTCTATTATCCCCGCTTCGGTGGGTAGTATTACACCCTTTAGCCCTAGCTTCTTATAACACTCTTTCTTTACGTTCTGCTCCTTCATTTTCGGGTGTTGCTGTCTTGTTTCCTCTATACACTTTTCTAAGCCCTCTTTGTCTATAATGTGCTCCTCATAAATGAGACCCTGCGTCTTCATAGAGGCAATAGCATATAGTATTTTGGTTGAGTTGGGGAACACGTGGGGGTATTCTGTCATTAGCCTGCTTGTAAGCTGTTGAGTCGTGATAGGGTCTTTGGGGTTCATGAATTTGTTTTTAAATGCTGTAAAGAGGAGGTGGTGCTCTAAGTCAATCTCGGGTTTCATGCTACATCACCATTACTTAGGGGGAAATCATACCTTAGCCTTGCTCTGATATCCTTGGTTGCTTTATTGTATAACGCCTTTACATGCTTACACAGTAAGCCATATGTGAAAGCCTTACACTCACATGTGAAACTGTACAATTGTAGCTTAAAGTCTGGTGTGACTGCTATTCTCACTACTGTGTGATAGACTGTTTTGGGGTCGCTCTCGCTTCTAGCATAGCCTACATACTCGTAAAGGATACCCTTACGCCTAATGCTTATCCTGTTAAGCTTCCAAAGTGCTAGTTGTGTGCTCACTTCTTATCCTCCTCCATTAGAGCCTCTAAGTCCTTAGCTATTGCTTCTATCTCCGTGTTGTTCCTCACTACCTCGTAGTATGTTACTTTCTCTCGCTTATTGTAAACCGCCTCTATTGGTAGGTAGATGTTGAATCCGTATATGGTTATGCCTCCGAAATAATAAATCGCCTTGGTCTTCTTTATGTACAGCACTCTGGTAAAATACTTCCCTCTAACCTCCACAGTAAATAAATCTCCTCCCTTGGCCCCGTATATTGTTGCTTTAAATCTTGGATATGGTAGTTCTGCTAGAACGTCCTGTTTAACGGCATCGGCTATATCAAAGTATATATATTCGGCGACTTCTTTTAATGCGTAGGCTGGGGTTTGTGCTCTTATCCTTCTAACCTTACGATCTCCGCTCTGGTCTACTGTGACTAGCTCTATCTGGTGCCAATCGCTTGTCTCCCCGCTCATGGGCTGTCACCCATCATTATCATTAGCTCCGAGACTAGGTCGCTTATCTGTGTTCTGAGAATCTGTATTTTGTAGAAAGCCATCTTTTTGGTGAGTAGTGCTTTACCTCTAACGTATAGCTTGGGCCCCATCGTGCCTAGTATTTCATCGTGTGCCACGTATAACGTGGCATTGTTAAATGGAATCTTGTAAACTGCTTCCCATTTGTTCCACTTCTTGATAACTGTGTACATCTTGATTTTGTTATCCTCCACTATATCAACAGCCTCCCAGTAGCCCTCTGAAAATGGTAATTGATATAATAGCTCTGGTGTTAGAACCTCCTCTATATCCTCCATTATCTTCTCTGCTACCTCGTTTAGACTCTCGTAGCTGTGTGCTTTCACGGTTCCACTTCTATCTACCGTTACTAGTATGTACTCTGCTGGGTCATGCGGGGGGTTAGCCTCGGCTAGGGAGCCCCCGCTCTCCCTAGCCTCCTCTGGCTCCCTAACGGGGCTTGCTCCTTTGGGTTCGGGTGTAGGCATAGCCCTACACCGCCTAAGTATAAAGGTTAGGCGGGGGTATTAAATCTGTATGCTTTAAATCTTTTTAAGCTTAAACTCCTAGGCTTAACCCCTTTAGTGCTCTCTCGGCCTCCTTGATTAGGGCCTCCTTTACACGTTTCTGTTGTATGTATTCTAGGAGTGTATCTAGCTTGGAGTGGCCTACGATAATGGATATGGTGGCTGGGTCGTAGCCCTGTGCTAGCATATGGTTGATATAGGCATAACGTAGGCTGTGGGTGTTAAACCCAAACTTAACCAAAGTCCAAGATTGTAGGTTGTTGGGCTTGGGTGGCTCTATGTTCTTTGTAAGCTTGTGGTCTATTGAATCTAGGCCCTTAACAATACATAGCCTAAACCTCTCCCTCCTTGATTTGGCTACCTTAACGTTAAATATCTCCTGTGTTGGCTCCTCTAGCCACCTGCTATAACACTCTATGGCCTCGCTGATTCTCAGTCCATTAATGAGTGCTAATAACAGGATATTAACGTTTCTAAGGGATATACGCCTAGATTTGGTTAGCTTTGGAGAGCTCCTAACCCATCTCTTATACTCTAATAGCCTGTGTAGTGTTTCCCTAAAGTCTAACCCCCTATCCCATTTACGTTTAGCCATAGTACACCCTAGGATTAAGGTTAGAGGCTAAAGCTTAAAAAGAAAAATGGGGGCTGGGGCTGGGGCTGGGGGGGCTTAACTCCAGGATAGGCTTAGAATCTCAATAGTGGGGGTTACCCTGCTAGAAATAGAATCTGTGTTATCGGCTACTAAACTAACTGTGGTATCAGCTACTGTAACAATCCTTGGAACATTCCCAGGAACACCTATATAGCTGGCATAGGAGCCTCCATAATACACCCTAATAATAATCTGCGGTTCACCATCCCCCCTAAAAGCCAGTACTGCGTGTTTGTAAAAAGTCCATCCTCTAATGGTAATTAAAAAAGATGCGTTTATGGTTTGTGGGGGTATTACTTCCTTATTAGAGGTTAGGGCTAGTGTTGATTCTTGTACTCTCATAAGCCCCCTTACCCTATCCTGCTCCATGGCCTCAACCCCTCCTTTAGCCCCAGTCTAGGCTTAGAATCTCAATAGTGGAGGTTCTCCTAGTCGCTGTTGTGTCTGTGTTCGTCGCCTCTATTCTTAAGTTGTCATTAGATATTGTAAAAGCCCTTGTCTGCGACCCTGTTACGTATATATCAACTGCTCCTATTGTTACTCTTTGGTTTACCTGCGAGTCACCGTCTCCGTGAATGCTTAAGACTGCGTGTTTGTAAAAAGTGGTTGGTTTTAAGGTTGTTGACCCCGCTGGGGCTAAAGACACTCTGTCTATTACTTCTCTGGTGGGGGTTATGGCTGGTGGTGTTCTTAGCCTCATAAGACCAGGTGCCTGCTCCTGCTCCACAGCCTGGCCTCCCCCTTTAGCTCCAATCTAGGGTTAGTATCTCTATTGTTGGGTGGTTCCTAGCTGTGCTGGTGTTGTTGTTACGTGCTATTATTGTTAGCGTTTCATCTGCTATAAGCTCTATTCCCTGCTCGTTTCCATTAATAGTCCTAAGGGTTGCCCCCTGGAGTCTTACCTCTACATCTGAATGTCCATCACCATGAAATAGGATAATGGCAAATTTGTATAGGGTTGCTGGCTTAAGGGTTATCGTTTGGTTTGCTCCTACTGATCCACTATTTATAACCTCCTTGTTGGATACTATGTTGGGTGGTGGTGGTGTTATCCTCATGAGACCCTCCGCTGTCCTACCCCCCGCCTTCTCCATTTTCAAATTCCTAGTCAATCCCCGTCACCCTCTCCTTACATATTTCTACCATCCTAGCCTTTTAACCTCTTTCAATTTACTGATATGTTTGTCTCTCTCCTCAGTCAATACTGTGATTTTGCTTAGCTTATCCTCTAGCTCCTCTAGCCTCCTGTGTATAATCTGGTCTGGCATTTGTTTAAGCTGATTATAGTGTGTTCTGTGCTCTACTAGCTCTCCATAATAGAAATCTGCGTTTTGTAGCAGGTCTAGCTCCTTCCACCCTAACGTCTGGTAAATGTAGTTGTCTTTACCTACTAGCCAATCTCTGTTTTCGGCTTTAAGTTGTTTAAACTGCTCTTCTGCTTCCTGGTAGGTGCTGGGTGGCCTTAACGCTTTCAAGTTCTTGCTTCTGGCCTCCTCCATGTGCCTCTCTATTGCTCCGCTCTTATACGGGTTGTCTGCTGTTATGATTAAGATGTTTGTGGGGCTGTCTTTGTTGAATTCAAAGGCCCCCCATGTGACGGCTACTAAGTCCACCATGCGTTGCGGTGTGTAGCCTAGCAGTAGCTCCATCTCCTGCTCTGTAAAACGCTTCTTCTTTAGAAGCTCATACTTCTTTGATTCAACATATAAGTGGTCTGGTAGCCCTTGGAGGTTGCGTATTTCTGCTAAGTTCTCCGTTAGCCTGGGCCTGTATGGGTTGCTTGGTGTTCCATCCCCTACGGTTTCAACCTCCACTATCGCCTGTGCCATAGGTAACGGGGAACTGGGTGGTCTAAGCCATGCTAGGGCTAGGTTCTGTACTGCTCTGTCTGGGTGTGTGGCAAACCCAAAAAGCCCCGCTGGTATGGCTGAGTCGGTGACTGTTATCTGCGGGGCTACTGGGGCTCCCCTGAAACTCTTTAGCGTAGACCCCGATATTGAGAATAGAGATCTTTCGGGTATTCCTGCGGTTAAGTCTACGGCTTCGGTGCCTAGAACTGAGTCTATCCCTGCTACATGTTTTAATATTCTGTGGTCTTGGTTTGGGAGTGCTGGGTTTATTAATACTAGATATCGGTCTCCGAGATTGTGCCTAACAAAGGTTATATCACACGTGTTTATAACATAGTAGGCCTCCACCGCCTTATCTGTGAAAGTGTCATATGTTAGTATAGTCCAATTAGCTACAAATCTCGTATCCCTAAACACTCTGGTTTTCTCAATAGATGCCAAGTAAGCAAATGATACGTCCTCGGTTGGGTACTCTAGTTTAAGCCTAGTCACACTCCTATCTGCTAGTGTAAACCTCAACACCAAGCCCCTATACCCCCCTTAGCTGGTTTTAGGTGGGGGGCCTCTACCATGATAGGCTGGCTATCTCAATAGTAGGGGTTGCTCTCGGGTTAGACGAGTCCTCGTTTACTGCTACTATTGATATAGACTCATTAGCTAAGATCTCTATGGCTTGATCGTTTCCCCTAATGGTGATTGTGGTGGCCCCCTTTGTAATATCTAATCTCACCTGATTACTACCATCACCATGAAATAATATTGTTGCGTATTTGTATAATGTGGTGGTTTTTAGTGTGACTGTGCCTCCTGCGGGGATTGTCTGCTGGGGTATAACCTCTTTAGACGCTGATATACTGGGTGGCGGTGACACTACCCTCATAAGCCCCGTTGCTACTAGGCCTCCTACAAATCCCCCCACTACTTCTTTGGCCATCCCCCTCACCACATATTATACTGTGTTTTTTAGGCCTTAAATAGTTCGTTTAGCATCCTGCTAAGCTTCCTGCTCCCCGCTTCTATCACATCAACCCCTGCGTAACCTGTTACTATTGTCATAAATGAGTTGGGAAAATCGTGCTCTGTGTGTAGGAAATAGTAGGCTAGTCCACTAATGGCTCCTACTGCTACCCATCTTATATTAGAGTATGTTATGGCTTCGGCTAGGCTCTCCGTGTGTAGCAGTAGCCTTAGCAGGCCTCCCAGGGCTCCCAATGCTATAAAGGTCGCTATTCCCTCCATGTGGCCCTCAACCCCGTTTACCTCTTAATTGTTGCTGTCACTATGGCCCCTATGGTGGCCCCGCCTAGGGCCCATAGATACCTGTCATTTCTAAGGCTCTCCGCTTCCCTCTTATACTTATCCCTCTCCTTTAATGCCTCCGTTGCTTTTAGTAGGTCTGTTGTGTTGTATTTGTCTGATATAATGTTTAGTAGCTCCAAGGTCTGGTCTGGGCTCAACCCTTGATCTTCTGCGTATTCTAGTACTTTTTCTATTGCTTTTGTCCTCTCCTCATTAACAGCCTTTATGGCATTGAATAGCTCCACCGCTTGGATTGCTTGCTCCCTCTCAATAACAATATCTCTAATCGTGTTTAGCAACTTGTAGGCTAAAAATGATCCTGCTATAACGGCTAGTCCATAAAGTGCTACTATTGATAGTGGGGGGGCATCAACTACATATGTGACTCTCAGCCTGTTGCTAACTACCTGTACGTTTACTATTTCCTGATTTATGCCTATAACCCTTGATATGGCCCTTGCTACCCCGATCTTGAATCTAGTCATGTACTCTAGTGTGCTACCCCCGCCTGCCCAGTTTATGAAACCGTTTATTAAACCTATGGATTTGGATACATGAGATAAAAGCCCCGATAATGGGATATCGGGTAGAGAGTAGTCTACTGTCACAGGTATATTAGTAACTGGCCTTAGGGTTAGCTCTGCGTCTGTGGCCCCTGCGTATTCTAGTAAAAACCTGTCTTGGCGAGTCACATAATAGAACTTATCCCCTAGCTCATTAAACCCAATAAACTCATGAAACACTTTATGATCTTCTGGGGCACTTATGGGTGCTATTCTGCGACCGTTAAGCCTCCTCGTAAAAGCCTTATCCCCAATAAACATAAGCTGATTAACGTAGCCCATTAGGTTTATTCCGCTGCTTGGTTGGAACTCTAGCCTCTCTATGCCTGTTGTGAAATAGGCAATAAAAACATCTACCCTTTCGTTGGTCGCCTGCGATTTGAAAGTTATCCTGTGTACTTGGTTGTCTGGAGTGCTTGCTATAGGGTTGGTGCTCCATACTGTTGCTCTCGTGATAGGTGTTCCTACGGTTAGGGTTGTGTACGGGGTAGAATCTCCGTCTATGTAGACATCTATAGATCCTGCTGTATCAGTCTCCACATCAACTATAAACGGTTCATCAAAGTTTGTAAATAGTGTATCCAAAGGCCTAACCCTAAGCACCAAGCCCTCACCTCACTTTTACTTAGATGTAAGAAGGGTTAAAGGCTTATCTTTTAGCTTGTCAAAGTTGTCAAAAAGGTAGGTTAGACCCTGTTCTACCTTGTCACAATCCCTAGCTGTATCACAGGATATTATTATAGTTGCTTTCAAAATGTGCTTATTCATATCCCTGCTAAACTCCTTGTTAATTTGATAGGCTAGTAGTTTAATCCTATTCCTAAGCCTAGCCCATTCCATGAGAGCCCTAGCCAAATCTGTTATCTCCATGCCTCTCACCTACTCTAAAAATTGTAGCCCTCTAAGGTAATATCTTTTAACGGTTCTGGCCTCTCTTAGCCCTAGCCCTTTAGCTATTTCCTCTGGGGTCTTACCTGTCAATGTATGATAACGGATAAAGGCATATCTCAAAGAGTGGGGGGTCACTCCGAACACCCTCCTCGTGAAATCTGCGACTCTCAATCTCGTGTTTTCCTCTCCTGTTTTTATCAGCATTTTGTATAGGTGCTCCAAGTCCTCCCTCTCTATAAAGCTTGGGATTATAGCTATTCTCCTATCCCCCCTCTTTTCTGTGTTTATCGTTATCCTCCTGTCTCCGCTTTCATAGAATATCCTAGCTACTCTTAGTGCTTCCCTAACTCTTAGCCCATTAATCAACATTATCAAGGTTAGGCCTAGGTAGGAGCTCCAAACCTTGAAAGTTTGGAGGCTACTCTCCCTTCTAAGCTCCACTACTTTGTTGTAGAATAACAGGGCTACCTCTAGGAAGGCCTCATAGTCAATACACTTATCCATCCTGCTGGCTTCCTCACAATTTTGTAGTCTGTACAGGCTGGGGTTTAGAAGCCCATAGAGTTTGGGTCTACCTAATCTCTTTTTCCTCAATAAAGACCCCTTTCCTGTAGAGCTCCTTAACTTGCTTTATTAATGGTATTGGTGCTACTCTCACGAACTCACCATACTTAATTAGAGCTACTGGCCTATCACAGGCTATAATATAGTCTTCTTGGGGGTAGTAGACACACAATAGGGGGATTTCTGCCTTTACACGTCTGAATTTGTTTACATACCATAACTCGTTAGCTTCTTTGACCTGCGTGGCGGTGAATATCTTTACTGGTTCGTTTAAATACTCCTGTAGTGCTTGCTTATCCAATAGGTCGGCTGGCTTTAAATCCTCCTTATAGAACACTTTTAGCTTTAAATCCCTTTCTATCACTCTATCGCCAAATAATAGTATGAGATCCTCCCTCTTAGCCTCCCTTATTAAAACTCCCATATCGCTGTTTATCCCCAGGAACTTTACCCTGGCAATATAGGGTTTAATGGAGGGTTCTAGCTCTTCTCTGGTTCGGTAAACTGGTTCTAGTACTTTAAACCACTCTACGGGTGGGGCTCTCCTTGCTATTAGCTCTTTAACCCTATCACAAACCTTAGAGGCTACGTCTAATTCATTTTGTGGTGGGTCTTCCCCTAGGCTTACCCACCTGATAGTGACATCATATCGTATTAGATCACAGGCTTTACTGGCATCTAGCTCCTCAAATATGGCTTTGTATAAGCTGTCTGCTACGGTTGGGTTTACCTCCCACTCAAGATTTAGAATCTTTGATATGGTGGCTGATATTGTGGCTTTTTTGTCAAAGTCCTTTATAAACGTGGGGTCAAATATGCCCCTTCTTGTAACCTTGCTGTATAAAAAGGCCTCTACTAGCTTATCGTAACATTCTCCCTCTTCCAAGTCTGGGCAATACTCCCTAAATAGCCTAATTATCGTGTTGGGGGTTACCTTTACGTCACCTATAATTACTGCTGGGTCTACGTCTGGGGGTATCATTTTTGTAACCCATCTAACCCACTTAGCCAAGAATTTCTCACGTGGTGCCCCTACTAATCTATCTAGCTTCTGTGTTACACTTTCCCTTACACTCAAGCCTAACACCAGTTATAGAAAAAGTACGTGTGGGGTTAAAGAGGTTTTATATTGTGTTATGCTGTGAGAACTGGTTAGGGAACAAATAGTTTACCACTGAAAGCCTTCTTAGCCCCCTCCACATAGATTATAACGTCGTGTTTGCCCTTATCCACAGTACTTGATAAGTTAAGGGTGGCCTTGTCTGTGCCCCCCTCTACGCTTGAAACTGTCACTTCGGCACCGTCCACTAACACCGACCACTTGCTGGCATCGCTGTTAAATGCCTCTAGCCCCTTAACGACTAACGTGTTCTGGTCTGAGAACCAAGCGATAGGCTCTCCGTACAGCCTCACGCTAAAGACCTCGTCTAAGCCTGTGAGGGCAAAGCCCCCCGCTATCCTCCTAACGTCCTCTTCGTATTGATAGTCTTTTACAAATTGAAGAGCTCCGCCTACGGCTGTTAGTGCTAAGCCTCCCCACTCTCCCAGGCCTCCGATACGTCTTCCAAACCTTAACTGGTACTCCCTCCCTAGCCACTTGCCTATGGAGTAGCCTACCAAGTTGCCTAACCAAGGCCTAAGGTTCTCTACTTTGATATCAACTTTTACCATCTCTCAACCCCCCCTTACTCTACCTCCCTCTCCACTCCCCTGGCTGGGGCTGTGGCTACTACCATCATAGCCCTCTCTCTGGCTGGCTTCATCTTTCTAATATCGTTTGCTAGCTGTCTTAGTTGGTCACTTGTCCTCTTTGGTCTGGGTGTTGTGCCTACCTTGGTGCCCTTAAACTCCCTCTTGATAAATAGGCTTGCTGGCTTTTTCTTCCCTATCTCCCCCCTATCCATGCCTTCAGCCACCTTTTCTATAAACCTTGCTATTAACTCCCTCTGGTTGCTTCTAAGGCCTCTTAAGTGTAGCCTCCTCTTGGCCCATGCTGGGGTTCTCTTCAATACGTAATACGTCTTTACTTTTATGCCCTCGTTCTGGGCTATTTGTGCTAGGTCACCTGATAACCACGAGTTTGTGGCTAGGGTGAAAAGCCCCGAGTCCACCAACTCAGCTACAGCCCCGTTTACCTTCATATCCTATCACCTTTAGCCAAATATATATAGTGCTCTCGGGGCTTAAAAACGTTACCCTTGCTCCTCCACAGCCTCCTCCGCTTTCTTGAATAGCTCCCCGCCTAATATCTCAATCTTAATCTTCCCTTCTCTAATCATGTTGATAAGGGCCTCTTTTAACGGTGGTTCCACAGTATCTACTAGGTCTTTTGATAGTCTGGCCCCTAGTTCTTCTGAGACATAGGATACCACGTAGTCTATCATCTTGTCTATAACTCCAGTCTGTTGTTGCGTCTGTTGCTGTTGTTTGGGCTTAGCCTCCTCTTTTTGCTCCTCCTCCTCTACCTTCTTGGTGGTGGTTATGGTTATGCCTCTAGCATACCCCTCTAGTATTTTCCTAGAAGCCTCCGAGAACTTGTCGGCCTGTCTGATTACTGAGTCTATTGGGCTCTCCACGTATATCCTCTTATAAAACTTCTCATCCAAATAGGATAGAAAGTCAATACAAACTATGAGATCGGGGATAGTCATGGAGCCCCAGTTATACGCTTTCAACCCGATTTGTAACAGGCTTTGGAATACCTCCCTGGGCTCTTTACCTATCGCTTTAGCTATTTCATTTATAGCTGTTAGGTACTGCTCTCCCTGCTCCCCGCTTAGAACCTCCTGGGCTAACCTCATAGCCTCGCCTTTCTCCGCCTTCCTCCTGGTCATAACTTTTACACCGAGTTAAATCTTATGGGCCAAAGCTTAAAAACCGATATCTCCACCGCCCTAGAACCTCTACTAGCCTCTACTAAAAAGGCGACTGTGCCCCGTCTACCCCCGCCTACTACTACTCCCAACTACTACTCTGTACTACTACATACTACTAGTAGTAGAGAAATAGTAGTTAGCAGTTTCTAATTTCTACTTACTACTACTAGTAGTATGTAGTAGTACGGGGTAGGTAGTTGGGTGGTTCTCTGTGCTCCTCTAGGCTGGGGGTTACATGGGGTTATGGTGCTACCTCCTCTCCGTAACTAACCTTGCCTGGGTGTATGTACAGTAAACTAAGGCTAGTTACGGTGTGCTAGTGTATAATGTGCTGTTGGGCTGTTGCTAGGGGTTGCCTCGGGTGGACCTGTGATCCCTGGGACCTGTGGACCTTGCCTCGGGTGGACCTGTGATCCCTGGGACCTGTGGACCTTGCCTCGGGTGGACCTGTGATCCCTGGGACCTGTGGACCT
>Ga0080007_1062991_pt1 | contig 11940 bp, 11 predicted proteins | sample OctOCTMetagenome_FD_69210 | JGI IMG/M metagenome (GOLD analysis project Ga0080007, IMG submission 69210) | Hot spring and microbial mat streamer communities from Octopus Spring Streamers, Yellowstone National Park, USA - OCT_B (SPADES... | ecosystem: Environmental > Aquatic > Thermal springs >...
ACCCCTAAACCAGTGAACACAAGTAGGACCATGGCGGGAGAAGTAGGAGGCTAGAAGCCTGACAACAGTAGTCTTACCAGAACCATCGGCACCTGAGATGACGATATGCCTACCCTTCCTTAAAACTCTACAGGCAGTCTGGGATAAGAATACCTCCTCCTTGTTAACGGTAGAGTCCTCAGAGATTTCGAGAGAAGAGCTCATCACAATAGCTTACCAAGGTTCCTAACATAGACGAGCATCACACCTACCAAACTAGATCTTATTGCTATAGAGTAGGTGAAGGAGTACATCTAGTGTTGGGAGAGCTAGACATCATACCTTATAATAATATCGTAATATCATTGCTAACCTCATTATCAAAAGAGGACCTAGAAGCCTAAAACGTTCTAGAGAAAATGTGAGGAAGTCCCTTAAAGATCCAACTATCACCTATATGTCTATAGTCTGCTAGGGCACGCCCTAAGCAACTTCATTTTCATTACATGGAATGTCTAAGTCTCTTAGCTCTCTTAGCGCTTCTCTCAATCTCCTAATCGGTTAATATGCTTTTCTGCGACACACCCTACCCTCCTATCTTTATGTGTGCGTACCTCTAGAAAAACCTTTAAGAGCAATAGCTCCTAGGAAGGTATTTAGCTAAAGTATATTCACGAATCTTATACTGAAACTTTAGCAGTAGCTATCTTTTGGTGATACAGTATATTGTTCCGTAGTTTTTGTTCTTTTTAACTAGAACACAGTTGTAATCATTGGACAATCTTTTAAGTAGTTCTTGATATGGTTTACCGGCTATATCCTCGTGATATTCGAAGATTACTTCTTTGAACGCCTTAATGCGCTCATAATCATTGAGTATTACGTCGTATTCGCACCCCTGACAATCCATTTTTAGAATAGTATTATCATCAATGTTGTAGTTATCAATTATATCACTCAAGGTTATCACGGGTACCCCACTATCACATTGACCAGGTCGGTGATAGGTTGTTGCAGTACTTTTAGTATCAACATCTTCAACGCATACTCTACCCGGTTTACTCGCCAAACCAGCGTTAATAGGTTCTATTAATTCTTCAAGATTATTAAGTCTAATATTTTCAAGCATCTCTTCATAAGCACCTGGATGAGGTTCAATTGCAATAACTCTTCTAGCGCCTCTTAAAGCAAAGTAAATAGCAGAGTCGCCAACATAGGCACCAACATCAACAACATCTTTATCTCTAACATCCACAAAGCTATACTCCCTCAATTCGAAAACTTCAAGTATTGTATTATGCATTGCCTTAAACTTAATACCACTCTTAGCCCAGCAGTTAGAAGCATTGTCATAGTTCCAACCAAGTACCCTAGCGAAGACTTCAAGATCATGTATTACATCACTAAGATCATCAACTTCCACGTCATTTACAACAATTCTGCCACTAACGCACCTAACAGACCTAATTAAACCTCGTGAAACTCTGCTAACTAAACGTTCAAAGACATCTTGGTTTAATTCAAGAACACAGTTACCAATCTTTGCCTTAAGCTTGACATTAAAGCCAAACTTAACCAAGATATAGTATATTAACAATGAAAACCAATTATCAAATAGATAGCGACTAGTTAAGAGAATCTTAGCCTTCCTTAGTATTACTATCATTATAGCATCGCCCTCCTATAGTTTAATTATGTACGCAGTGAGCTATTACCCTATTTATGTAGATTTTCACATTTCTGCATTTAAAATCTTTAGATAAATTCTTAATGATTTCCAAGTATTCCCTCAGATCTCTTTCCCACAGATGAAATTCAATGCCTAGTTCTCTAAACAACCTAATCGTTGAGTAGTCACTCTCTATTATATCGAACTCGCAACCTTCACAGTCCAGTTTAAGCACATCAGTTCTCACATTAATGAGATCCAAGAGATCACTTAATTTAATCGACTTAACCTTAACCACTCTACTTTGCCTATAGACTTTTCTCTCGTAAATTTTATCAATTACATCATCGAGTGATATATCAATAGGTAGCTCAATGAAACCACGCTTACCTAGAGCAACATTTATAGGTACTATTCTATCTGAGAGATTATTCAATTTAATATTCATGAGCATTTCTAGATATGCTTTTGGATGCGGTTCAACAGCAATAATTTTTTCAGCGCCGCTAATCACAAAGTAAATAGATGAATCACCATTAAAAGCACCTACATCAATAACATGACGACCTTTAACATTTAGAAAACTCCATTCATTGTTAACAAAAACCTCTACCATAGATCTAAACACGTCTCTAAACTTTAACCCCATGAAATCTACGTAAAGGTCATTATTAAAACAGTGAACATTGCTAATTAAACCATCGTAATAAGCGTTAATAATCCTACCAATCCTATCAAGCTCTACAGGAACTATACAACCCTCGTTTAAGACAACCTTAATTACACTGTTGCTAAGAATTCCAAACTTATAGAGTAAATACACTAAGCCCACACTAAACCAGTTACGAAATAATTCCCTAGACCTTAAGCCTACGCGAATATATCTAAGCATGGAATTTCACATAAGATTATTTACTAATACCAAGTACCAAGGTTATGTTAATATCATCTCTACTCAGCATTCTCAATAATTCCAAGGTCTTTGTGTCGTAGACGAGGGCTAGTATAGGTTTCTTTGCTAGTAAAGTAAAGATTACAGCATGATGCCTCATGGCTACCACGTAGTCTAAATAGTTAAATAAGCAGAGGATCTCCTTTGGGTTCAACTCTTCATTAATGATTATGAGGTTAGGGATCCTTCTCTTAAGCTTAAATGCGACAATCAAGTCGTTGTCAAAGAACCTGCCTCTAAAACTTCCAAAACCGAATGGTATAAAGACCACCTTATCAAACCCCTTCTCCATAAAGTCCCGAACAAGCTTAACCACGTAGTTAACAACCTTTTCACTAGTCTCAGCATCAAGAGTTCTAAGATTAACTCCCAGAACCCTACCCTCATGAATATCATATTTAATGGCTAATTCTTTACACTCACTAGGGTCAGGCAGTTTAAGCCTAAACGCAAGATCCTCCTCTATAGCAATAGACCTTTTCACACCTGTAAGTCTTAAAACCATGTAGGAGTACTTATCCCTGACACTAATGTAGAAGGCCTTAGAAATAGCTAGTCTAGTCAGAAGCCCCGTTAACCCCTTGAAGGCAACGGGCTTCTTAGATATTACTGGTCTACCTTCCCATTCATAAGGATAAACCCCAACCCCCTTAAAAATCACAGATTTACCCAGCAGTTTAGCAAGTAATGCTAAGAGAGCTATTCTTCTCCACGTAGCATAACCATATCTACCACCGCCGGCAAAAACCAATATATGAGACCTGAGAAAATGTCTCCAGAAATCTAGAGAAGTTAATCTCTCTCTAATAGCCTTAACACTATGAACTCTCATAGTACGATGAGGATTACTAGATAAAACCACGAACTCCACATTTTTAAATAGCTTTTTAAATTCATCAATTATTACTGATAATATTGCTTCATCTCCGACATTACCAAATCCGAAATATCCATGAATGATGATGTACACTTTATCTGACTGCTTGGAAATGTTCATGCTCACGGTATCACTCTAAGCCATGGTATAATGGTTAATTGTGGAAGATCATAGTCTTGGTGTAAGTATAATCCTAGTTCGCCTAGCATTTCACCGTGATCCGATGTAACCACGATCTCCTCATAATCAACCCCTCGATCAATAGCGTAGTTTATTAATTCTTTAGCTTCTCTAATGGCTAATATTAGGTTTGCATAATAGGCGTTCACAACTCTGCTTCGAGGAATGTCGTTAGCACTAATTTTACGCCTCACAGTATCTGGTGGCACGAAGTCGTGAATTAACACTTCCCTTATTAGCGCTAACGTCAGCTCCTTATCAGTAATCCATGGGAAGTGTGGTTGTGCGTACCAGACAATATCTCTACCACTAAGCCCTATTTTCATGATAACTTCGTTAACCTCGCTTGGCAACACTGTCATTAGATGCTCCGCTTTCCTAGGCTTAATTGGTATTACCTCCACCTCTCTATTCTTTGGCGTAAAACTTCCTATCCTTATATCATGGCTCTTAATATTGATACTCGCATAGAATATCCTTACTCTGTTAAACTCTGGGATGGAAAAGATCCTAGGTAACCAGCCGTACGTATTTGGTGGCGGCACCCTAGCTTTAATTAATGATCCGCGTAAATACCTCTTATAAACCCTCATGAAAGCATCATACCTAGCATCGTCAAGCACAATTAGTAAGAACTTATGTTTTCTGAGCAGTGATCTAAACAAGTCAGCCCACTCCGGTAGATCTCCAAGTCCATATATGGATTTCAAAAGCTTGCTGATAAAGTGTTTAACTAAAGCTTCATGAACAGCCCCAATCGCGTCTACTCTCAGAGAGTTTACAAAACCACGTATGTCGTATTTAGAGATTACCATAGACAACCTTCAACACCATAGTAAGAGTTTCCTTCACGTTCAAACCTGTCGTATCTATGGTTATGACATTATTAAACCTGCACAGGAATCCATTTAGGAACGCATATTGTGCCAATATGTAATGCAGCTGGGGATCACCATAACCTCTTACTATCCATCTACGTCTTAACTCTGGTATATTAGCTACAAGTATTATGATGATGTCGGGTGTGTACCTCGTAGCTAGGGTATTTAATACTCGTATAGGAATATTCATTAATCTACCTCTCATCTTAGAGTCAAAATCTGGATATATGTAATCAAATAGTGTGGAGTACAAGTACTCTTCGGAAATCACGTAGTATCCACTATTTCTAAGTAATGTGATTTTTAGGAGCTTTAAGGGTATCGCAAAGAAGGTATCAAGGTAGAGGGATATTGTTGCTAAGACTTTTGCTAAGTTTATACGTCCACTTCTAGATATCATAAACCATGGAGCGTACTTACTCTCGACACCCAGTATCCTCGCCATAAGAGCCCATAGCACATATGATGGCCCATGAAAAGCCTTTATAAGTACAGTGGATACCTTAAGCCCATTAGCCTTGAGCACTTGAGTTAAGCCCCTAATTGTAGTAGACTTACCAACACCTACAGGACCCAGAAACACTATTAATTTACCTCTTGTAGGCATAATTGTATACAGTTACACCCTATTAAGCTCCTTCAGTAAATTAACAAGCCTGTTAATAACTACTTCTAGGTTATGATTTTCCCTAACGTACTTATAACCTTTTGTACCAAGCTTCTCCCATCTATTACTTTCAAGCAACCATCTAAGACCTTCTGCAAAGTCGTTTCCTCTAGCCCAGTAGCCGAACCTCTCCGTTAACCTATCCGGGTTCACGGAGCTTAGTATTGCACATTTATGTGCTAGTGCTTCTAGCATTGCTATTGGTAACCCTTCTCTAATGCTTGGTAGAACTATTACCCAACACTTATCAAGTGTTCTTCTTTTCTCCTCCTCGCTTACGAAACCTCTGATCTCCAGGTTTGGTAGTTTAGAGTATTTGCTCACGATCCTTCTATACATGTCCTCGTAGAGTATGTTTGGTTTGCCCATGGCTATGAAGTGTGCTTCTGGGAATTGTTTTGCTAGCTTGAAGAATATCCAGTACCTCTTCTGGGGGTCCATTCTAGCAAGGTAGCATATTAGGGGTTTCTCGTTCTTCTCTATGCTCCTCTCATCTGGTATGTGGTCAACAGGGTTTGGGAGGTATGCGACTCTATTAGGGTTGACACCGTATAGCTTCTTCAACTTGTCTAGATAAAACTTCGCCTGGGTTAATATCATGTCCGCCATCCTATATGCTAGGCCGAAGACAACCCTATTTGCTAGGAACCTAGCCTTGGAGATCCTATAATAGGGGTCTATGGAGCTCAATAGCTGGTAGTCAGTCCAGTCAAAGGGATCCTGAGCCCAGACAACATGTTTAGCATCACGTTTAAGAATCTCGGCTATAAGAGTTTCAACCATAGCCTCTATAGAGATAAAAACGTCGGCCTCCACCTCCCTAACGATATTTACAAAACCTTGGTAATCACGTAAATGCCTAAACACAGATCTAGTCTCGAAGGCGTATGGATATGTGATAACCCTGATACCATCAACAACATATCTCTCAGGAGAGCCTGGATCCCTCCAAGCAAGGATTGTTACATCAAAACCACGTCTAGCAAGCTCACTTCCAACAGTTCTAACCAGCCATCCAAAACCACCATGCCTCCTCTCACTAAAACTCTCACTAACAATAAAAACAATCCTCAACATAAATCCCCCACTTAAACCATTATCAACTACTTTGACTTACCAAAGACTCAAATAGGTTAACGAACGCACCTGTGATCTCCTCCATGTTAAACAGTCTAAGTGCATGCTCTCTTAACTTCATCCCAGCATCTACGATAGCATCCCTAGGCTGTGATATGAGCTTCTCCACTCTATCCAAGAGCTCCCCCGCATCACCTGGTGTGAACGTGTACTCTTCAGCCGGCGTCCCCTCGACTATCTCTGGTACACCACCAACCCTTGAGGCTATTGGTATTGTTCCCAAAAGAATTGATTCTACGATTGTGTATGGTAGTGGTTCTAATAAAGCTAGATAGAGAATCTTCCTTATTTTACTAATGCTATCGTTAAAAATACGTATCAATCCAAGTACCCTAAAGGTGAGATTATGATGAGTATTAATAACCTTTTGTCTCTCTGCAGAATTCATTAGTTAAGTAATCTCAAAAATCTCCATAGAACCTGTGTTAAACACTAGAGACGACTGCTGATTAGATCCTGTTAACTCCTCTCTAAATAGAGACAGTCCCTCTCTAGGATCGCTAGGACTCATCACTACTATAGCATAGACTGTAAAGATTCCCGGGTCTATTGAGGATAATAGAAACAGATTCTTTGAAGTATGCCCTAGAAAATTGCTAACGATTAGGTTCTTAACCAGCATACACTCTCCAGGCGTTGGAGGTCTGAATGTAAGATATGGGACTTTACCTATGTAGAGTTCGGGAGCGTTTTCCATGGTATACATTCCGGAGATCAGTGCTAGCACTATCATTGCTAGAAGTATAGCCTCTGATCTTCTCTCCCTAATAATTGATTTGAGAGGCTCCATCGATCCAAGTAGTAGAAGGATGTAGCCGGGGTAGCCTGCCTCTCTGCTGAAGGAGTTGCTGAAGAAAGATCCCGCGAAGCCTATGCCTATGAGGAGTAAGCCTCCGACGAGGAGGGATAGGGATGCTAATTGGTGCTGTGCTATGCAAGACCTCTTAGCTAGGCAGTAGAGAATATAGGATGCTGCAAGCCCAGGTAGTATGGTCCAAGAATATGCTGTGAATAGAGGTGAATAAAGCTCGTACCTGCTGATCCTGGTTTCAAGCTCCCCTGTGCCTAGGAGGAAGTTTATGAACCTCATGAAGTCGCTGTAATAGGGGTATAGACTTACATATGCAGAGGTGTAGAAGAAGCGGGCTAGGGATAGTATGGTGTGGAGGGCTAAAACCATTACTAGAACCCCAAAAGCCCCCCATGGATAAGATTCCCGAGCCCTGTTCATAGCAGCCGATACAAATATTAGGGATAATAAGAAGAAGGTGATCATACCCATGGATGTAGCATGAGTTAACATACCAGCTAACGCCAGCACAATTAGCACAGTATAATCCCGCATGCTAAGCCAAGCTCTTGAGATAAAGAAGCTTATAAAGAGCAATGCGTATAGTGCAGATAGAGAAGGAGGCACAGTTATGAATGTTATATAAGGAGTAGCAATAGCGATGAGAAGAACATAGACGATCACATCAAAACCTCCCTCACCACCTATGAACCTCCTATAGGTTATCAGTAGAGAGCATACAAATAATAAGATAATCACGATGTAAAACACCAGGTTAGGAAAAGCATTTACCACATCGCCGACACCATAAACCCCATGCAAAACAGCAATCCAAAAAGACGCAACATTGATCAAATCATAGTAAGGGTTCTTAAGCGAGAAACTCCAATGCCCATACTCCATGTATACAGCCGCATCAGGAACCTGCTCCCCTACCTCCACAAGCCCATATCTTAAGCTCAAAGAATACTCGAAGACGAGGATCACAATAACGAAGAAAGCTATTAGGAAACCGCTAGATGTAGATGATCTTATATTTATATTATGTAAAAACTTATAGATCATAATGGCAGTTACTAGGAGAAAGGCATATGTCACATATCCCCCATGACTTATTACAAAATCTAAACTGTTCATAAACACAGCTAGGAAAGTACATAGTGTAACAATTGCCATAAAAAAGCTTGCTCTTATACGATTGAATATCACAAGTAGAAATAAAGCACTAACTAATGGAAAGAATAGTAATAGAGTTTGGCTATAAGATAGCATCCCTACTCACACTTTACGGGCAATTATTATTATCTCAGCGGCTAAAGAAGGTATCAAGCTTAAAATGGAATCTAATAAGAGCAATAAACACGATCTATGATCACCCGCTGAACCCTTTACCACCAGAATTTGAAAACCATAAAGCTGTATAAATTCCTTGAAAGCCTTTAATGTAAATAGCCTTATATGCCCTGGGACTCCTACGCGCTCATAGGGAGATCTGAATAGTTTTCCAACGTTAAAACGCGTAGATGGTGAAGAGAAATACGGTTGGAATCCAAGTAACAATACCAACCTATTAGCCCACCAAGCAAGGTTAGGTGTAGAGATCACAATAAAACCTCCTGGCCTCAATACTCTTCTTACCTCCGAAATCGCATAGTCGGGGTCATATAGATGTTCCACCACATCAACCATAACAACGATATCGAAGTAGTTGTCTGGAAACGGTAGTGGTTCGCGTGTTACATCTACCTTATAGCCTTTTAAGCCCCTACTCGAAGCCTCCTTTAAAGCGTTCTCATTTATATCAACAATCACGGCTTCTTTAACTCCTAGGATGCTAGCTATTTTCTCAGTAAAGTCACCAGTACCTCCTCCTACATCGAGAAGTCTTCCGTTCTTTGTATTCGATATAAGATACATCTTAATGACATGTAATATAGACGATCTTAAGGACCTAGCGGATCCTGGCGACTCTCTAGTTTCGTCGAACATTAGGATCCTTCCAATAAACGTTTATAGTATATACCATAACTTTTAGCCATGACCTCTGAAGAAAAGCGTTTATTTACGTACTGTCTTATGAAGTTCGGATCAAGATTGTCTACGCTTCTCAAGTAACTAGTAAGCTCTTCAACATTGCCTCCTAAAAAACCTGTTCTTCCGTGGCTTACAATCTCTGGTACAGCACCTTTCGGAAAAGCTAGTACAGGTGTTCCACAAGCCATAGCCTCTACAATGTTAAGCCCGAAATACTCTTCCCGTTCTACAGGGAAGAGAAGGGCTTTACTCCTACATATTAGCTTCCTTTTAGTATTTTCATCGATCTCTCCAACATATATTATTGTTTTATTATCTATATATTTTTTGAGTAGGTTGAAATAGTGCTGATCCCTTACTGGGCCTATTATAACTAATTTATTCCGAGCACGCTTAGCTATAATGATGGCATTGTGAATTCCTTTAACAGGAGATATGGCCGCTAATGATATCAGGTAGTCATTTCTATCTTTACAAAATGGGAATTCATAGACTGGTATCCCATTATGAACATACCCAATTAAACTCCTCCCTAGAGATCCTCTGAGTCTAATATATTGACTTTTCGAAATTGCTATTAGAGCAGGATTCGCTAAATAGCGTAGGATATTAGATCTCGAAAGTGGAGGATCATAATGCAACGTGGTCATCCAGTAAACTTTCCTGAAAGAGTTTCTCGTTAAAAGATTATGAAAAATCATGAAAGAATTCCTCTGAATTAAATGATTATGAATAAGGATCGTGGAACCTATTGTGGAACTTATTTGAGAAATTATATCTAGCAGCTTTAAAGTATATGCATAGGGATTTAGAGGTAGATCACTTACTGTGCGATGGCGAGCAAAAACCTTAACGTCAATCCGATCAATGCCGAGATAGTCTTCTAGAACCCCTCTTAATAGTATCTGGGCTTGGACTAAATAATATGCAACACGTTCAGAACCACCATATTTAACTGGAGGAAACTCTATGTAAGGAGGTACGATGTGAATCACTAAGAGCTCTTTCACGAGCCACTACCTCACAGTATTATCTTAATTGACTTTAATTCTGCTAATAATTTCACTAGTAAGTTTACTCGCGATATTTGCCCACGAATATTGCAGCGCTGTTTCTCTTGCCTTTCTACGAATACTTTCTAAATCAATTTTATCTATTGTTTCAAGAAGCTCGATAAATCCGCCCTCATCAACAATTATGTAGCCATTTTCGCCATGTCTTACGATCTCTGAGGCGCCTGTTGTTGGCGATAGTATAGGAATCGCCCCCGACGCCATAGCTTCGAGAGCTACCAGCGAGAAAGGATCGTATCTGCTTAATAATACAATGAAGTCTGTAATACCGTAAATTTTTACTAGATGATTCTCTTCAATTCTTCCGAGAAATTTTACGTTTAAACCTTTAGACATGTTAAGAATATTGGTATCGGGAATGAAGCCTATAGCTAGTACTATATAATTCCGCAACTTTACCTTATTTAATGTCTTTAGAAGCTTATCAAATCCCTTTCGATAAGGATCTGCTCCTACAAAAGTAAATACAATAGTATCTTCGTTTATGCCTAATATCATTCGTAACTCTCTTCTTTTTTCACCATTTATCATATTATATTTTTCTACATCCACACCATTATGTAGCACAAAGACCTTATCCTCTTGGATCCCGTAGTCCTCTATAAGCGATCTTTTGACTAGACTTGATACAGCCCATAGGAGACTGCTGGACTTTAGTACCATCTTCTCTAGTAGGGCCTCCCTTTTCATCTTACTCCTTGTTTTAGTGTCTAAGATGTCGGGTAGGCTTCGTAGTGCTTGTAGCCTTAAAAAGTGAACCCATGTGATATCATCTCCTATAGTATAACCGTTTCCAATAACGATTCTATCATCCTTGTGCAGCTTCGCTGCTATGCTATATGCTATTGGGGAGAGGGCTCTCCTAGCAAAGAGCCTAGGCATCACCTTGATCTTTACACCTGCATTGACCAGTTTATCATAGTCGTGTTTAGATATGTTTATGATACTTGTGAGGATCTCCACATCTGCACCTAGCCTGGCTAGGGCTAGTGCTAAGTTATAGTTGCATTTAGGTGCTGAAAGAGATAGATCAAGGTTCCTAGATATAAGTATGAACCTATGCCTCATTTATATAAAACGCTGGAATAGGTAATTATCGTTGCGCCTGTCCACAAGCTTGAATCCAAGTTGTTTTATCTTTTATATGTTAATAAATCTCTTCTCCACAACTCTATCATGAGAAACCTAGTGCGTCTCATGGTCTCGATCATGCCTGGAAAAGCTTCAGACACGTAGCCCTCTATATCTATCTTCAAGAAATCTACACGCTCTATTCCCAGACGCTGTGTTATATCGTCTAAGGGTTCAGCCCTCACATCTATTTCTCGATAAACGCTATCCCCATCCGGTTTGAGAGTCGCTCCCCCGAAAGATAATGTTTTCCCATCATAGGGGATATACATGGTAAGTTCTCTTTGTACCGAAGCTATTGCTTCATCAATCACATTAACCTTATATTCACATTGATTAATTTTCACATTCGTCTTCAATATAAGAGAGTTCCACGGTACAGGCTCTATAGCTATAACCCTTTCAACATCGTCTTTTACACATGCGAACACCGTATATTTCCCTATATAGGCTCCAACATCAACAACTACGCCTCTTGCTCTAGGCAGAAACCATCTCTTGAGCTCATATAACTCCCCTAAAACAAGATCATAAATATCGCTTGTGCCAGGCCTAACGAGAAAATAAGAA
>Ga0080007_1062979_pt1 | contig 11933 bp, 10 predicted proteins | sample OctOCTMetagenome_FD_69210 | JGI IMG/M metagenome (GOLD analysis project Ga0080007, IMG submission 69210) | Hot spring and microbial mat streamer communities from Octopus Spring Streamers, Yellowstone National Park, USA - OCT_B (SPADES... | ecosystem: Environmental > Aquatic > Thermal springs >...
GGGCCAGGCCACCTTAAACATGTTGTTGTAGAGAAGCTAAGGGGGTCTGCTCCAGCTCTAAAGATTTATGTAGATGAGGCGTCAATGGGGGGTGTCTCAGGCCTTAGGGAGGCCCTTAGGAGGCCTGGCATCCTTGAGTCTCTCAGAGAGTTTAGTGTTGTAGAGGCTGAGGGTGTCTTAGAGGAGTTTATGAGGTTAGTGGTTAGAGAGCCTGAAAGGGTGGCGTACGGGTTGGAGGATGTTAGGAGTGTAGCGTTAATAGGGGCTCTTAGACATGTTGTAGTCCTAGACTCTACAATCTCCAGTCTCGATGATAATGTTAGAGCGGATGCTGACATGATACTATCTAAGGCCGAAGAGGTTAAAGCTGGGATAACCATAGTACCGGAGGACAGCCCTCCAGGTGAGAGGATCAAGAGGCTTGGGGGTATAATAGCTATCCTCAGATACCCGGTACCATTGGAAGCTAGACGGCTATCAGGGTGACTGTCCTCCTCACACCCTCAATAGCCCTAATGCTACTAACAATAGTCTCAAGAGCTTTCATGGAGTCAACTTCAACCCTAACAACTATATCGTACTCACCATAAGTTATCCTAGCCTCGGTAACAGCCCTGTTAAACCTCCTTATAATCTCGTCTCTAACATCGTTCTCAACCCCTACTTCGACGTTGACAAGTATATAAGCTACAACAGACCTACTAGCCAATCCACCCACCTTACACTCTCACTCTAGAAGCATGTAGACAGCCTTTAAATAGGTTTACCTCCCAATGCTCAAACCTCCTTGAAACCCGAACCCCACCTTAACACTCTTAGGATACAATGAGCTCTTCTAAGCTAACAGCCTCCGGTAGCTAATCTTATAAAAGCTCCTAGCCCTAATAATATTGATGGTGCCCTGGGATTGGAGAGTAGTAGGCGCGAGCCTGCTGGGAGAGAGCGTGTGTCTAGGCTAGTGGACATCATACCCCCAGCTTCAGCGCTTAAGGAGACTAGAAAGGTTCTTAGGGAGAAGAGGGTTAGGATTAAATACGATCCCTCAGTTAAACCTGACTCTGCTAAGTTGAGCGGTGACCTGGCTAGGGCGCTTGGTATAGTTGATAGAGTTGAACTAGTTGTAGCTGGTAGGGCTAAGTTTGTGTTAAACGCCATAGTAGATGAGGAAGTTGAAGCTGATAGAGTTCACGTTAACCCCGATGTTATGAGGGAGGAGGGCGTATCAGATAATAGTATAGCTACTATTAGAGCCTATAGTGGGTCGCTTAGAGTAGGCACTATAACTAGGATGTGAGATGGGGTTTGACGAAGGCAGGCCCTATAATAGATAGGATAGTCCACATATTCCACGACCATGTGAACCTCCTAGAGGATGCACGAAAGGGGATAGCTTTAACGAGGGCTTTGAGAGGCATTAGGGTAGACGAGGTTGTAGAGAGCCTCCACAAGCTTAGATTAAGTAGAGCTAGGCTCCTAGAGGAGTTAAAAGCCCTTAAGGGGGTTGAGCCTCTCGATGAGGGAGAGTTAGAGGATCTAGTAGCACTCCTAGGCTACTATGTTGAGGCAGCATATGCTAATGAGCTGGCAGTGTTATCCGAGGCTGAGAGCCTTGTTGACGTTGAAGGGGACCTGGCGGACCTTGAGGATTTGAGGAGGGAGGCTAAGGCGGTTATGTCAATCCTGTTGGGTAGGCGGGCTGACCGGAGCTCCCAGGTCTTCTAGCTTCGCACCTCTAAGGAACCTTCTAAGCGCATCCACAACCTTAGTCTTATCCACTCTAACTTGCCTCCACGTATCCCTATCCCTTAACGTTACAGTCCCATCCTCTAGCGTCTGGTAGTCTACAGTTAGAGCTGCTGGAACCCCTATCTCATCCGCCCTAGCATACCTCCTACCAATACTACCGCTCTCATCGTATAAGACTGTGAAGCCCTCCTCGACAAGGTATCTATATAGTATTCTAGCTTCTCTAACTAGGTTGTCGTCATTCTCTAGTAGCGGTAGTACTACTGCTTGAACTGGGGCTACATCCCTTGGGAACGCCAGGATAACCCTGCCATCTCTCTCCCTATAAGCATACTCCATTGTTACATAGGCGACTCTATCAACTCCATATGATGGTTCTACAACGTGTGGTATTATCTTCTCCCCGCTAATCTTCTCCTCAACCTCGACTACCTTGACAGCATCTCTCGGCACCTGGTAACCTTCTACTAAGACGAAACCCTGTTCCTCAAGCTGCTCTTGGACATCCTCAGGCTTGGAGCTTAACAGCGCCTCCGCTATTCTAAGAGCTTTATCTCTAAACAGTCTACCTAGAACGCTCTTATCCACCACAACCTTCCTAGCTTTAACTACCAAGGGCTCCCTGTATGGTTTGAATACTGTTAAATCAGCTTTGCTATACTGCATGTGCCTCGTTAGATCGTACTCACCTCTATAACTGTGACCTGCAACCTCTATCCAACCCCACCTAGAGACTTTAACCATCTGATCGAAGGTTTGCGATGAGTAGTGAGCTCTCTCATGAACCCCCTTCTCGTGGAAGTACATAGCCTGAGGTGGGATGCCGAGACTCTCCATAAACTCCTGGCCTACAGCCATCCAGTACCCGAGACACTTATCCACTATCACCCCGCTCTCCACAGCCTCCTCCAAGGTGAACCACTGAGGCTCCATCCCTTTAACCCTCATATCGTATGAGAGTAGCCTCATCTTAACACCACTCTTCTCCTCGAAGAACGGGCAACCCCCATCCGGGTCCCTGGGGTCTATGAAGTACTCCATCTCCATTATTGTAAACTCTCTAAGTCTCATCATAGCCTGCCTGGGGCTGATCTCGTTCCTCCCAACTCTTCCAACCTGCGCTATACCTAGAGGTAGCCTCCCCCTCATAGCCTCTAGGACTCTCTTAAAAGCAATGAACATGCCTTGGGCTAGCTCAGGCCTAAGATAGCCTATATCGCTAGCATAAGGCCCTATCTGTGTTTTAAAGAGGAGATTGAACACCTGGACCTCCCCTAGCTCACCACCGTCAACAGGGCATTTGACGCCCTTCTCCTTTATAACCCTGCTTAGCTCCTCAACACTATAGCCTTCAACACTTATGCCTAGAGATTCTTCTATTAGGTGATCCGCCCTAAACCTCCTACCACACCTCAAACACGCGACTACAGGGTCTGTGAAGTGCTCTACGTGACCGCTAGCCTCGAATACAATGCTAGGGGCTATTATAGGGGATTCTATTTCAACTACATACTCCTGATGCCTCCTAACGAAGTAATCTCGCCATTTCTCCACAACCCTATTCTTCAAGAGAACCCCGTAGGGCCCCCAATCGTAGAAGCCTGAGACTCCACCGTATATCTCGTATGAAGGCCAGAAGAAGCCCCTCCTCCTAGCCAGGTCGCTGATCCTCTCGTAGAGGTCGCTCAACCTAGGCTCCACCATTACCTTTAATGGAGGTTGAGTAGAAGCTAATAAGCCTTCAATCTAGGCCATGGGGGAGCCCTGAGGTCTCCCAGGCTCCACCGCTTTAACCTCCCCTCTCCTCATTAAATCTATAAGCCTTAAAGCCCCCTTTCTCGAAAGGAACCTATTGTTATTACCGCAGTATGGAGAGTAAACGCACCTAGGGCATCCATCCTCGCAGTTACAGCTAGATACTATAACCTCAGCTACCTCAACAACCCTTCCAAACCTCTCTAGAACAAGCCTGGAAGCACCATTACCCCCGGGGCTTGCATCGTATATGACAATGTGGCCTGAAGGGTAGCTAACACCGCCTAGATCCGTGTCAGCCACCCCTGCTACAGGCCTAGAGGCAGCTATTAGCACGTGTTCTAGAGCATGGTAGGAGCTAATAGCTAGGGTTAGATCGTGTAGCCCCGTATCCGGATACCTTCCCATGAACCCTTTAGTCCAGTAGGACCATTTAAGAGGTTTCTCTAAGGGGATTTCAGCTATTAGAGCTCCTCCAGCCTCCTCCCTCACAGTATACCCTTCAACCTTCAAGGTAACCCTTACATCTCCGTAGAGTAGCTTCACATTGTTAAAGATTAGCGAGTCTACAGGTTTAAACTCGTCAACGTCAACTGTGTAGAGTGGCCTAGTGTAGTAGTTGACCTCACGAACTCTCCTGACCTCGGCTTTGAGGTGGTCTAGGTCTATGTTAACTGATATGTAGGGTCTCCCAGCATGATAGTATACGGCTCCTGGGTGTAGGTCTAGGAGGGCTTCGGGGAGCTCTCTGAACCCTATCTCTTCGGGGCCCTCAAATATCCTAACCTGGTGCCCGGTAGACCTGATACCACCTCTACTCTCAAGGAACCCCCTGAGCTTCCCCCGAGCTCCGCTGATTGTGTTAGAGGAGATGGTTATGATACCCTGCTCCCTCAGCTCCTCTAAGGCTCTACTCAGCTCGCCTGGTATAGCGTTAGCCTTTAGAGCCCCCTTCTCTAGTAGCATAGCTACTATATGTGTTTTCGCTATCTCAATATTGAATGGTTCTAGGTAGCCTGGTGGCACTTCCTGCTCGAAGTACTCTTTAGGTCTCAGGGCGTAGTAGGCCTCTATAGCGTCATCGCCTAGAATTGTGTAGATTAAACCCTGCCTACCCCTCCTGCCAGCCCTCCCAGCCCTCTGTATGTAGCTTGTAAAGCTCTTAGGAAGGCTCGTGAGAACCACAGCGTCTAAGTCACCTATGTCTAAGCCCAGCTCCAGCGTGGGGGTTGCAACGACGGCTCTTAAGACACCCTCTTTGAAAGCCTCCTCAACCTCCCTCCTAAGCTCAGCCTTCAAACCAGCTCTGTGTACTCCAACTCTAACCCCGTAGCTCTTAACAGTAATCCTAGCTAGCAGCTCCGCCATCTGCTGTGAATCTGTAAAAGCTAGAACCTTAAGACCTCCCCTAGCTAGGAGAGCTATGATCATCGAGGCCAGGGTCCACCTGCTAGCTCTACTGCATTCAACCATATAGTGTACAGCTACACCCCTCCTACGCCTAGGGCCTAGGATCACGTTAACACTTCTACCGAAAAGCTTCTCACCGAACACCTCCGGGTTGCCTATGGTAGCACCAGAGCCTATGAGTACAGTATCACCTCCAACGTAGCCTAGAAGCCTTGATAGAACCCATCTAACATGGCTGCCGAAGACACCGTTGTAGACGTGGATCTCATCTAAAACAATGTACCTAGCTCTTGAGATTAGATCTCTGAAATCCCTTGATAGGGCGAGCCCAAAGTGTATCATATCAGGGTTTGTTACTAGGATATCAGGTGGGCTACCGTAGATCCTCCTCCTCTCCTCCGATGGAGTGTCCCCATCGAGGATTGAGATGCTAACACCTAAGCCTGGCTGTGATAGGATTTTAACCCTGGAGACCTGATCTCTGGCTAGCGCTTTAGTAGGGTATACTAGGATAGCGTGGGGCCCGGAGCCCCAGCTACCCTTAAACCTCATAATCTCGTCCACCACAGGAACCAGGAATGCCTCAGTCTTACCAGTACCGGTCCCAGCTACTATGAGCGTGTCCCGCCTAGACTTAATGGAGTTAAAGGCCTCAACTTGAAACCTAAACAGCCTCTTAACACCATAGCTCTTAAGCGTCTCCGCTAGAAACGGGTTCAAACCAACATCCTCTACGGGAGGCCCCCACTCAGGATCCCCATACTCTTCAACATACCTGTAGACAACCCTACAACCCATCCTCTCCAAGGCAACCTCTACACTCTTAGCCACACTATCCAACCTAGCAGGCCCAAAACTATAACATCGAAACCAACCCTATTAAACATAGGACGTCCCAGAGTGAGGCTAGCAGAGCTAACACAAAGCATGCGATCGAAAGCCCCTTCGCCCAAGGAAGTTCGAAGCCCGGCTAAGATCTCCACAGCTTTCTAGAGTGGCAAACGCTTTTATACCCCTATAGTTACCCTCTTCTTAGGCTTGGAGGTGTTCGGTCGGATGGTTAGCGATAGAGCTATAGGGGTTGGGCTAGTCGTGGTATCTATAATAGTCATACTCGTATACTTCTGGCTCCTCTTCATACCCCCAGGTTGGACAGTGCCCTTGCTTAACATTGGGATAACAGAGTTTCTAGTAAGATTAACAGTTATGATAGGGGTTTTAGGGGTCTTCGGCATACTAGCTTGGATCGGCTACACCCTCGCTACAACACCTCCCCCGAAGCCTATAGAGGAGATTGAGAAGGAAATTGAAGAGGAGCTCAAGAAGCTTGAGAAGGAAATGGCCGAGACTACAGCTAAGCCTGAGAGCAATCAGTAATAGGTGTTAAAGAGAAGGTCCCAGAGGTAGTAGTTACTAGTAAAACCAGCCTCCTAGAAAACCACTCGGTTAACTAGGCTTTTAAAGCCAGGATACAGGGTTATAGTTATAGATAGCATTTCCTCAGACAATCTATCCAACATAAAAACACCACACGAGCTCACCCAGATCTTGGCGCCGGGGGCGGGATTTGAACCCGCGCGGGGGGTGGCCCCCACCGGCTTAGCAGGCCGGCGCCCTTCCAGGCTAGGCGACCCCGGCTCCCAACTTTATAGTTTTGGCTTCTATGGTTTTAAGCGTTTAGGGTTTAAGCTTCTTCTCTCTGTTTTCTTCTCAGTCTTATGGTTTCTATTCCCGTTAGTATTGTTTGTGCGGTGAGTGTTAGTGTTACTCCGATCCATAGTATCCATATGTATGGTATTGTTTTAACTCTTATTGTTACCTCCTCTACTGCCCCCTTCCAGTTTCTGGTTTCATTGTATAGTTTTAGCGTTGCTGTCGCGTATTCCAGGGGGTTTAGTTCTATTACTGCTCTCGGGTCTCCTAGTTCTCCTCTTAGTCTTGAGGTTATTAGGAGTGTTGTTAGGGCTATTTTCTCCTCCTCGCTTAGGTTTCTCGTGGCTTCTCTTAGGTATGCTACCTCAGCTTCTGTCATCGTTATCGTCTTGGTTATGTTTACTACTCTAGGGTATACAGCTATGTAGTGGTCTGAGAGACCGCTTCTAGCTATGTAGCTTCTAGGGACTAGGCCTTTGACCCCGGCTATTTCTCCTCCAATATCGTATCTTAACCTCACTTCGCCCAGACCGCCTGGGGTTCTAAGTTTTACGTTGAACTCTAGAACTCTGGGTATGAGCTCTGGGATTATGTTGTTACAGTATATAATGTTATCTAGGCACATGTTTATCATAGCCAAGTTCAGCTCCTCTGAGGCGGAGCTCAGGCTGTAGAGCTCCCTCACCTCACCACTATCAATGTACAACTTATACACCTTGAGGAGAGGTGAGGTGGAGAGTAGAGGTATCTCAGCGTAGGAATGCCCTCTGAGAGCTCCTCTCAAAATCACAGAGTCTCCTATGACTGCTAATCCTGACACCGTTAAGTTCGCATATCCAAGCCTAAGCTCTAGGGGTTTAGATAGGTTGTAGAGCCCATCACCTGGCCTGGGCTCGAAGAACCCGGTGACCTCCAGGGTTGCGAGCGTGGCGTTACCAACCTCTAGGAGTTTAAGCTTTAAAGTCGAGTTACGAGCCCACACCAGGCCGATGCCTGAGACTTCAAATCCAATGTCTCCAACCTGGATGCCATCGGCGAACTTATCTAAAGCTAGCTCGCTGAGGAGCTCCTTGGAAGCGTCGACCGCTGCTTTCAAGTAGGCGGTTTCGATGGTAGCCTTACGTATAAGGCTTAGTGTTGACTCTAGGAGGGCTCTATCAATGGCTAGCACCTGTGAGAGGTTTATATAGCCTTCTCTTAGATGGTAGTGTGCTTCTAGAACGCTGAAATCCCCCTTGATAACCCCTACTTCAACTTTTAACGTCTCAAAGTAGCCTTGGTTGTAGGCGTAGGGGGCGCTTAAGACTACGCCTATAAGTGTTAAGACTAGGAATGCGTGTTGGGCGGCTATCAAGGATAACCTGTAAAATCTTCTAAGTGCTAGAAGCGTAGCTGATGCTAGGAGGACGGCTAACGTGTAGGCTGCGAGGACTGCGAGGGAGGGGCCTAGGGTGTTTGAGTAGAACCCGCTTTTACCAGCGTAGGTGTAGCCTGTGGTCCAAAAGCCTGTTAGAGCTAGGGAGAACACTATGGCTCCGAGGAGGACTGTTACCTTATGTAGCCTGTCTGGAGTGAATGGGATGGGGGCTAGTATTAGTGCTATGACGGCTGCTGGGGCTAGTAGTGTTGTGTACACCATAACACCTGTATCGAATGCAGGTGGTGTCAGAGAGCCTAGGCCTGTTAGATTGCTTAGAATGGATGGTGTTAGAGCTCCCACTAGGACTGATGCTGAGTATAGGGATGCTATTATAGATGCTAGGGTAGCATAGCCTTTCAAACCTTTAACCTCTAAGCTTAAACCTCTAACCTTAAAGGAGGCTACTGCGAGTAGAACAGCTATAGCTAGTAGGCTTACACTAGCAGTGTAGGCTTGGGGCGAGGCGAAGCTATGTAGTGGTGAGAGCCCAGCTCTTACGACTAGGAAGCTGTAGTATATGGAGGCGAGGCTCACAGCCATCAAGGCTTGGTAGAGCCTCTGGGAGACTGCTAGAGAGTGTAGGGAGGCTGTTAGTAGAAGCCATGGTGTTAGCTGGGCAACCTCAACAGGATCCCAGGCCCAGTAGCCACCCCACCCTAGAGTCTCATAACTCCATAAGCCACCGAATACTAGGGCAGCGGTTAAAGCCACCCAAGACGTGGAAGCCAGCACCCTCGATATACTATTTAGGTTTACAATAGCTAGAATCGCTGAACACGCTAGGAGAGAGTAGGATAGAAATGTAGCTATAGGGTGAGGGTAAACCCACGGGTTAACCAGGAGGGGGTTGAGACCCAAACCTTCAACTACACCATGAACCCTATCGAAAGCACCATTAACAAAAGCCAGTACCAGGCCTGAGAGAGCTACGAGAATGAAACCAGCTTGAGCAACCCTAACCCCCCTAACCCTAGGGCTAGCTGAGACTAGAATAGAAGTAAGAGAGGTTAGAGAAGAGAAGAGGAGAAAGCTACCACCACCATTACTCCAACCACCAGCAACCCTATAATACCATGGAAGCCCACTGTGAGAGTTATAGTAGACAACAGCAAGGCTAAAATCACCAACAAGAAACAAGAAAGTGTAGACAATGAATAGCAGTATGAGAGAAGCATGGGATAGAAGAGGGAGCACACCAAAACCCCTAAGAAGGACATAGTAGAATGAAGCTACAAAGAAGACAACAACACCCAAACCCATATAGCCAAGCCAGTGCAAATCCAAAAGGGAAACCCCAACGGTAAAAAGGGATATACTTGAAACTCTTAAAAGATAACATATATAGAAACCCTAAACACACAAAGACATATTAACCCTCCCAAAACCAAAGAATCCAACGGAGGCCGCGGTAGCTCAGCCTGGATAGAGCGCCGCCCTGGTAAGGCGGAGGTCCCGGGTTCAAATCCCGGCCGCGGCTCCACCCAATAACTCCCACCAATCACTCCAGAGTAACCTCTAGAGGGCTCACCTCTGCGATTTCCTCTCCGCATATCGGCTTTCATATCAGCTTTTAAACCCCTCCTCATACCAGAGCTCATGGTGCTGGGCTTTGGTAGACCCAAGCCTGGTGGATTTTAGGAGCCTCTCAGACGAGGTTAGGTTCAGGATATTCGACTACCTGTGGGGCAAGGGTGTTAGGAGCTCCGAGCTAGGCATAGACCCCACCTATGCTAACAAGGTTAAGAACCGTAAAGCTAGGGTCTCAGATGCCTTGCTAGAGAGGATGCTTAGAATGCTTTCAGTAGATGAGTTTGCTATGCTCGTAGGCCCTAGCACGACACAACAAATGTTGCAACAGCCTACCCTTAGAGAGCCTCAAAGCCTTGGGGAGGCTGCTATAGCCTTAGATCAGCATGTTAGAGGGCTGGAGCTGGTGTTAGAGAAGTACCCACAACTATCAAATGTAGCGTACCAGAAGCTTGTGGAGCTCCTGAAATCAAGGGTTAGGGGTTACAGTGTAACAGTTACAAGGGAGCATGTTGAAGCCTTCGAGAAGCTGCTGAAGTCTAAAGCTCCAAAGACTAGGGAGGAGAGGCTACGCTACCTTAGGAGGACCCTGGAGGACCTAGGGTGGGAGCTCTCAGCTGAGAGGCTCCAGGAGTATATCGCTGAGCTCCAGGAGGAGAGCCCTAATGTAGCACAGCACACAGCTAAGGCTTTAAAGCTATTCATAAAACACGTGCTTAGAGACCCTAATCTCTATAGTGCATTCAAGACACCTAGGGTTGAGTATGGCCTGGCAGCAGAGCCCCTAACACTAGAGGAGGTTAGAGCTGTAGCCAGAGCCATAGACTGGCCCCCAGCTAAGGCTTACTTCGCACTGCTAGCAGAGACTGGTCTTAGGCCCGGGGAGATCTTAAACGCCAGGGTGCAGGATCTCGATCTGAACGAGAGGATGGTGAAGATAATGAAGGCTGGTAATAGCACTAAGAGGTCGTACATAGCGTTCTTCTCGCCACAGCTAAGAGACTACCTTAGGGAAGAGTATCTGCCGTACAGGGATGAGTTCATAGAGGTTAGGGAGGCCTCCGTTAGGAACCTTCTTAAGGAGGGTGTAGGTGAGTGGAAAAACCTCCTCTTCCCGTTCAAAGACTCAGCCCTTAGAGCTACAATCTACGATGCAATGGATAGAGCTCTGGGCAGGAGGTTCAGGCTGTACGATCTAAGGGCTTTCTACGCAAGCTACATGAGCCTCAGGGGAGTACCGGGACAGATAATAGACCTGCTACAGGGCAGGGTTCCACCTAGGGAGTTCCAGGTACTGGCGAGGCACTACCTGGCGGTGGACATTAGGGAGCTTAGGGATGTGTATGACAGGGCTGGGCTTACGGTAATCGATTAACACTACCCCCTCTCCAAACACCCTCCGAACCTTAACCCCAACCTACCCCGTAAGATCCCAACATCATTTTAATACGAACTTCTGGAGACCTCCCGGAGACCCAGAGGTAACAGGGTATGTAAATTTACATACCCTCTCTATTCCCTCTGGTAGAATCTTCTCTAGCTTATCGAAAAGGTTAAAAGCCTAGAATACAACCTTAGATGTGGGTGGTAAAGAGGTGGCGATTGTTGTTATATCTGGTTTCTATGCGGGCAGGCGGAGGCTTAGGATGAGCGGGGGTAGGCTCTATCTCCACGTCCCGGCTGAGGTCGTGGGGGAGCTGAGCAGTAGGAGGGTGAGGGTCACGGCCGTCGTTAATGCTGAGGGGTGTAGCGATAGAAGGTTGCATGGTTCGATCGTCCCATTTGTAGCTACACTGGTAAAGGTCGGCGCCTCATTTCGGTTGAACATACCATCCCATTACGTTCCAGCACTAGCGGGGATCGCGAACTGCTCAACCCTCGACGTTTGGTTGGCCCCCCTTACCGGGTGAGAGGAGGGCTAGTAGTGGATGAGAGGCTAGGGGGGCTCCAAAAGGAGATTGCAAGGCTCAGCGTTGAAGTCGAAATGCTGAAGGCTAAGGTGAGGATCTGCCTTGAGACAACCGCTAGGCTTAGGGAGGAGCTTGAGAGTTTAAGGAGGAAGGCTAGGAGGCCTAGCCTTAGAAAGTATATGGAGGCTCTAAGGGCCTACAAAGAGGTAGAGACCAGTGGGCCGGAACCCCCGTGAAGGGAGTCCCAGCCCCCCGGCCAGAGCGCCCCCCTATACAATAGGGGTAGTTAGAGGCTTTTTAAACTATACTCACTTTGCCATTTTCAAGCTGTCCCTATTCATGGTGCACAAGCTGAAGACAACTGGCTTAACGGAGATACTGGAGGGGCTTGAGCCAAAGGCGCAAGGCTGGCGGACTGCCGGACGAAGCCAGTGATTTGATGGCAGCGGTGCGGACCACGGAACCAGGCGATTTTTCCGCGGCGGGCACGGAGGCCACTACCGACAGCCGGC
>Ga0080007_1071553_pt1 | contig 11895 bp, 6 predicted proteins | sample OctOCTMetagenome_FD_69210 | JGI IMG/M metagenome (GOLD analysis project Ga0080007, IMG submission 69210) | Hot spring and microbial mat streamer communities from Octopus Spring Streamers, Yellowstone National Park, USA - OCT_B (SPADES... | ecosystem: Environmental > Aquatic > Thermal springs >...
GAGTTCCCCGGGAAGTGACGCCTGTGGAGATCCCTCTGGCGGCGGAACGGCCCGTGAGGGTCGGTCTACGAGCCATGGGTCGATGAAGCAGGAAGCAGCCCGTCATTTGTTTCACCCCAGGCGGGTGAAATAAATGACGATGAGTTGCAGAACGGTTCGGGGGATCCCTGCCCTCGGGGTGGCGTTTTCGGCCTCCGCTAATCCGCCACTAATTTCCCTCTTATTTCTTTCTGACGGCCGTCCGTTAAGCTAAAGGCCGGATTGCAGGGATGCGTTGAGGGACGAGGAGGAGGACCGATGAACCTGAATCGGTATACGGAGAAAGCGCAAGAGGCCCTTCTGGAAGCGCAGCGGCTGGCGGAGGAATACCGGCATCCCGCCATTGAGAACGAGCACCTGCTGCTCTCCCTGCTCCGTCAGTCCGACGGAGTGGTGCCGCAGGTGGTGCGCAAGGCGGGGGCCGATCCTCAGATCATGATCGAGGAGCTGGAGCGATACCTCGCCGGTCGGCCCAAGGTTTACGGCGCTGGCGAGGTCGGTCTCTCCCGCGCCGCCGCCGAGACGCTGCGTCAGGCGGAGCGGGAGGCCCAGGCCATGCGCGACGAATACGTCAGCACGGAGCACCTGCTCCTGGCCATGGCCGACCGGGTGGATGGGACGGCCGGGGCGGTGCTGCGGCGCCATGGGCTTACCCGTGACGCCCTCATGCGCGCTTTGGCCGCCGTCCGCGGCGCCCATCGGGTGACCTCCCCCACGCCGGAGGCCACCTATCAGGCCCTGGAGAAATACGGGCGGGATCTCACCGCCCTGGCCCGGGCGGGGAAGCTGGACCCGGTCATCGGGCGCGATGAGGAGATCCGTCGCGTGATCCAGATCCTCTCCCGCCGGACCAAGAACAACCCGGTGCTGGTGGGCGACGCCGGCGTGGGCAAGACGGCCATCGTCGAGGGCCTGGCCCAGCGCATCGTCCGCGGCGACGTCCCGGAGGGCCTGAAGAACAAGCGCATCGTGCAGCTGGACATGGGCGCCCTGGTGGCCGGGGCCAAATACCGGGGCGAGTTCGAGGAGCGCCTCAAGGCGGTCCTTAAGGAGGTCACGGACGCCCAGGGCGAGATCATCCTTTTCATCGACGAGATCCATACGGTGGTGGGGGCCGGCCGGGCCGAGGGAGCTCCCATGGACGCCGCCAACATCCTCAAGCCGATGCTGGCCCGCGGCGAGCTCCACTGCATCGGCGCCACCACCCTGGACGAGTATCGCCAGTATATCGAGAAGGACCCGGCCCTGGAGCGTCGCTTCCAGCCGGTCTATGTGGATGAGCCTTCGGTCGAGGAGACCATCAGCATCCTGCGCGGGCTCAAGGAGCGCTACGAGGTCCATCACGGCGTGCGCATCACCGACGCGGCGGTGATCGCCGCCGCGGCCCTGAGCCACCGCTACATCCCGGACCGCCGGCTGCCGGACAAGGCCATCGATCTGATCGACGAGGCGGCGGCCCGCCTGCGCATGGAGATGGACTCCAAGCCGACGGAGCTGGACGAGCTGGACCGCCGCATCCTGCAGCTGGAGATCGAGCGGGAGGCCCTGAAGAAGGAGCGGGACGAGGCCAGCCGGGAGCGCCTAACGGCCATCGAGCGGGAGATCGCCGAGCTGCGGGAGAAGGCCGACGCGTTGCGCATCCAGTGGGAGCGGGAGAAGGCGGTCATCCAGAAGGTCCGCCAGATCAAAGAACAGATCCAGAGGACCCAGCATCAGATCGAGATGGCCGAGCGCCGGCTGGATTATGAGGAGGCCGCGCGCCTGCGCTACGGCGTGCTGCCGGACCTGGAGCGGCAGCTGCGGGCGGCGGAGGAAGAGCTCAACGCCCTCAGCCGCGGCAAGCGGTTGCTCAAGGAGGAGGTGGACGCCGAGGACGTGGCCCGGGTGGTGGCCGCCTGGACGGGCATCCCGGTGGCCCGCCTGATGGAAGGGGAGACCGAGAAGCTCCTGCATCTGGAGGAGCGGCTCCACGAGCGGGTGGTGGGTCAGGACGAGGCGGTGCGGGCGGTGGCCAACGCCGTGCGGCGGGCCCGGGCCGGGCTGAAGGATCCCAACCGGCCCATTGGGGTCTTCCTCTTCCTGGGCCCCACGGGCGTGGGCAAGACCGAGCTGGCCAAGGCCCTGGCCGAGGCCCTCTTCAACGACGAGCGGGCCATGGTCCGCATCGACATGAGCGAATACCAGGAGAAGCACACCGTCAGCCGCCTCATCGGCGCCCCGCCCGGCTACGTGGGCTACGAGGAGGGCGGCCAGCTCACCGAGGCCGTGCGGCGCCGGCCTTACACCGTGGTGCTCTTCGACGAGATCGAGAAGGCCCATCCCGAGGTCTTCAACGTGTTGCTGCAGGTCTTCGATGAAGGCCGGCTCACCGACGGCAAGGGCCGCACCGTGGACTTCAAGAACACGATCATCATCATGACCAGCAACATCGGCAGCCAGTGGATCAAGGAGCTGGCCGGGCAGGATGAACGCAAGATGCGCCAGCTGGTCCTCAGCGCCCTGGACCAGCACTTCCGGCCCGAGTTCCTGAACCGGATCGACGAGATCGTGATCTTCCATCCGCTGTCGATGGAGCACCTGCGGCAGATCGTGGACATCCAGCTGCGGCGGCTGCGGGCGATGCTCGCCGAGCGGCGCATGGCGCTGGAGGTCACCGAGGAGGCCAAGCAGTATCTGGCCACGGTGGGCTACGACCCGGTCTACGGCGCCCGGCCTCTCAAGCGGGCCATCCAGCGGGAGCTGGCCGACCCGCTGGCCATGGAGATCCTCAAGGGGACCTTCCGGGAGGGCGATGCCATCCGGGTGGATCTGCGGGACGGCCGGCTGGTCTTCGAGCGGGCTGCCGCGTGAGCGCCGAAATGAATTTCGGCCTACGGTGGCGTGGATCGCGGTGGAAGCCGGTCCGACCGGTGTGAGAATAGGGGCTTCTGCGTATGACAGGCCTTCACGAAGGGAGGGGCGCTTCCCTGGCGGTGCTCCTGCACGGCTGGGGCGGCGATGAGACCTCGATGGCGGTCTTCGAGACGGCCTTCGGGCCCGGCTGGCGGACCGTCCGCCTCCGGGCCCCTTATCCGTTGCCGGGCGGCGGCTATGCCTGGTGGATCCCGCAGGCGGACGGCCGGCCGGATCCCCGGATGGTGCAGGAGAGCTTGCGGGCGCTGCGAGGCCGGATGGAGGAGCTGCTCCATCGGGAGGCGCGGGGCGCCCCCCATCGGGTGGTCGTGGGGTTCAGCCAGGGCGGCGCGATGGCGGCTCTCCTTGCGTTGCAGGCGCCGGACCTCGTGACCGGCCTGGCCGTCTTCAGCGGGTTCCTCCCCGACGTCCCGGAGGCCGGGGCAGCGCCCTCGCTGGTTGGCAAGGCGGTCTTCATCGCCCACGGCCAGGCGGATCCCCTGGTGCCCATCGCCCAGGGGCGGGCCCTGTGCGCTCGGTTTCAGGCCCTGGGCGCCCGGACCACCTGCGTGGAATACCCGGGAGGCCACAAAGCGGGCGCGGAAGCCTGGCGGGCCTTCCGCGAGTGGATCCGGGGATTGGGATGAATTCTCGAGGGCTCGAGGGGCGCGGCCTGCCGTCGATCTCCCCATCCTCCATCGGCCACGCCGGGCCCTGACGCCCGGCGGTTGGCATCCGGAGGGCAGCCGGGGAAGCCGCAGGTCCTTCGCCCCCGGCGGCCGCCCTTCTCCCCGTGCCGGCGCGCGCCCTCGAACTATTTCACCTCCACCCGCACCGCCCGCACGATGCGGTAGGAGCGATAACGACCGGTGAGCGGATCGTAGTCCTCACAGGTCAGAAGGGTGATCCAGTCCTCCTCCTCGTGTCGAAAGACCTCTGCGGCGGCGTCGGGCCCTTCGATCACCTTGTTCTCACGGACCTCATAGACATAGGTGCGACCGAAGGCGTGGATTTGAACGAGATGCCCGCGTCGGAGCTTCCGGAGCGAAGCGAACACCCCCGGGGTGTTATCGGCGTTCCACACGTGGCCGGCCAGCACGGTGTTGCCGGCCCACGTGGGGAAGGCGCTGCCCTCCAGCCAGCCGACGGCGTTGCCCAGCCGGCGGACATCCCAGCTGTTGCCGGAACGGGGCACGCCGAGGATGGGAGCGGTGATGCGGAGCACCGGGATCTCCAGGATCAGGTCTGCGGGTGAGGCGCGGCGCCGGGAGAGAATCTCCGCCCCAGGCCGGGCCGCGAGGGGGGCCGGCGCGGCCCCCTTCGGGAAGCCGGTTGCCGGCAGCAAGACTTCCGCCGGAGCGATGGGCTTTGGCGTGGGGGTAGGGTCCGACGGTGAGGGCGTGGGCGTCAAGGTTGGGTCAGGCTTTGGCGTGGGGGTAGGGTCCGACGGTGAGGGCGTGGGCGTCAAGGTTGGGTCAGGCTTTGGCGTGGGGGTGGGCGTCGGTCCCACTTCCAGGATCATCTGGGCGACCTGATAGCGCCCGTTTCGCGGGGCGTTGGGGCGGGAGAAGGGGATGCCCGGGTCCGGCGCGATCGGATGCGTGGAGGCATTGCCATCGTAGCTGAAGAGCGCGCTGCCTGAAGCCACGCCATCGCTTGCGCTCACCGCGTGGGGTTCACAGTTTCTGTAGGTCCCAGTGTTATCCACGAAATCGCTCAAGATCAGAAGCCAGGTGCCCACGTTGTTCAGCCGGAAGGGACCATAACCCAACCCGTTGTCGGAGGGCCCCCAAGCCCCGGCATCGTAAACCTCAAGCGAATAGGAGGTGCCGCAGGCAGCGGAGGCGATGCTCCCAGTGGTGAGGCTTGAGACCGGGTTATAGCTGCCGTCCAGGACCTCGACCGCGCCGAACCACTCCTGCACCACGCGCCCTTGGGCGTTCCCGCTGAACGCGTTGTTGACGCTCAGAGTGGGTGGGTCTTTGTCTGCATCCGCTTCGTTATCGACCCCACGGATCCCGGCGCCCCCGTTGTCTTGCAGCTCGTTGTTGCGGATATCGACTGCGGATACGGCATCATCGGCATAGTTAGCGGGATCCCGATCGGCCCCGTAGTGAGGTTCCACGCGGATCCCATCCCGGACGTTTCCCCTGATCTGGTTCGCCGTCACCGTCCCGGAGCTGCCCACGATCAGGACGCCGTTCGATGAATTTTTGCAGATTTGATTTTGGTTTATCTGGAAATTCGTGGATCTAACAATGTATATACCATCACCGTTGTTATTGCAGATATTGTTGTTTTCAATCAAAGTATCGTCAGGTCCGCTGATGGTGGACCCGATGGCCGGAAAGGGGGAGGTGCCGTAAGCGTTGATGACCGCGATGCCGCGTCCGTTCCGTTGGATCCCCCCCTTCGGATCACGATTTTCCGTGATTTGATTGCGATTAGTTCCCGGACCTACCACTTGAACTCCATCATAGTAATGACATTCGATCAGATTTCCGGGACCGATCCGGTTGTCGTCCGCGCCGTTGGTCACAACAATACCTGTGTTGTCACTCGCTCGAGGATTACGACAAGAACCAGAATAAATACGATTGTTATATATGTAATTATTGGACGTATTTTCGTCTGTTATTAATATATTTTGATACTGATTATAAGCAATTATGTTTCCGTAAATTTGATTTCCGGAGCTTCCTCCCGCTAGTGCGATCCCGCTGTTCTGATTTCCTCGTATCGCACTAAGAGGATCGCTGTCTGGCCCTGTAGATGTGTTATCTGTTCCTATATAGTTTCCTGAAATAACGTTATTATGCGAATTAAGAATCAGGATTCCCTCATGAAGATTTGAATAAATCGTGCTTTGAATAATTTGAACGTTCGTCGATTGAGAGATAAAGACGCCTGCCCCCCCGTTGTTTCGGACCAAGATGCCGCGGGCTGTTCCGCTGGAGACGCCGGCGAACTGGACACCGGGGCCGTTCCCGTTGTCCTCGACCACCACGTTATCCAGCGTGACACCGGATTCCCTGATGTTGATCAGGGGCGCGCCGGCTCCCGCGTTGCCGCGCACGGTGATATTCCGAAGCAACGCCCCGTTGGCGCCGGACACAAAATTAAAAGCGGAATCACTCGTGTTCCCGGCGTCGATCGTGATGGCCCCGCCGCCATCGATGGTCACTGCTTTATCCACCCAGTATCCCGCGCCCAGGTTGATGGTGATCACGCCGGATACGCTGAACGTGATCAGATCGTACGATGACGCCCACGCGATGGCCGTTCGCAAGGTGCATTGTCCGGCAACGTTGCAATCGCCCCAGAAGTCCCCCAGGTTATCGACGGTCCAAGTCGTCGCGTAGGCCGGTCGGCTCAGCAGGGAGCCGGAAGGGAAAGCCAGGATCATGGCCAGAACAAGGCCCAAGATCGTTCTCATCGCGCGCTTCATAATGACCTCCTGTCCGCAGTTTTTCATAATTTTATATCGTCCGGGGCCTTGGGTCAATCCCCGAGGGGATGCGGCGGTTGCCCCACCGGCCCTCCTGAGATCATCTCGAAATCAGCGGAAGGAAGACACGGGCTTCCATGATCTCGACGGCGAGGTTCAGCGCGTGCATCCCCCTCTCGTAGGCCGTCCGGGTGGCCAGCCGGACGTGATAGCGGAGGTCCTCCGGGGCGTCGGGATCCGAGATCTTCAGGTAGAGATCGTAGCGCCCCGCCTCGGTGGGCGCCGGCACGGTGTAGGTGTAAACCGCCGGGCCCTCCTCCGGCGCCGGCCCGTAGAAGGTTCCCTCCAGGACATGCTCCACCTGCCTGTGATCTTCCCGCCGGAACACCAGGATCAGGGTCTTCGGGTTGTAGAGGCTTCCGAACCCCAGGTTCTCCAGCTCGAGGCTCACCTGCAGGGGAGAGCCGGCCGGGGCTCGCGCCGGCAGGAGCGTGGCCCGGCGCAGGTGCAGCCGGTAGCCCAGATCCCGCTCCAGGGCCTTGAGGAGGGTGTCGTCGCCGAAGGGCTGGGCGGCCAGCCAGCGGATGAAGTCCGGATGATAGGCCAGGTTCAGGTTGTTGAAGCGGAAGCGGCGGAACTGCGCATACACGTAGGCGGGGGGATCTTCCCCCGGAGGGATGTAAGGGGCGGGCGTGCACGTCTCCCCGCCCATCACGGTGTAGCGGCTGTCGCGGCTCCAGTATTCCTTCTCCCGCTCCTGCTGCGGGCCCGGCGTGTAAAAATAGGTCCCGTTGTCGTCCGGCGAGGCCAGGAAGCAATCGTTGTGTCCGCCCAGGCGGGCCTTGAGGGTGTCCCGGCGCGCTTCGGCGGCGGTCAGGGGGACGAAGGCGGCGGGATAGGTCCCTTCCTCCCCGCCGGCGGCCAGCTCCAGCAGCTTCGCCTTGGCCATGGGGAAGCGCACCGCCACCAGGCGTCCGGGAACCTCCCGGAGCATGGCCTCCACGATCTGCAGGGTCTTCCGGTTAGGCAGCTTGCGGTCATAGTTCATCCGACCGCAAGGCGGCTGCGCTCCCTCCGCGTAGCCGGGCAGGGGATCCAGGAGGGCCGCTTCGGGGCTGGCGGAGTGCCACTCTCCCCACGGGCCGATCAGGCCGGCCTCCAGGTAGGCGATGGCGCCCCGCCCGGCCCGCAGGATCGGCCCCAGCTGGGCGAGATGGGCCAGGATGCGCCCGAGGGGCGGATCGCAGTAGGCGGCCGTCTCGCTGTTCTCGGCGGGCCGATACGCGAAGCGGAGGATCAAGCGGACCCCCGCCTCGCGGGCGGCGGAGAGGTCCTGGGCCACCGTGGCGAGCAGGGAGGGGGGCAGGGCCTCCTGGTCGGCGTAGGCGTGCAGGTAGTAAGTGCGCCGGATCAGGCGGATGCGAACCCCCTGGGCCTCCGCCCATGCGATCTTGCCCCAGGGGTCCAGGGCGGGCTCGTCGGGGTAATAACTGTCCGCCGCGAACCCGCGATCGGGGTTGGGGTAAGGGGTGGGATCCGGCTCGAAGACGGCGATGGCGGGGGCCGGCGGCCTCGCCTTGGGCGAGGGCGAGGGCGAGGGGGCGGCGGGCGCGGAGGTGGGGCTCGGCCCTCCCGTCGTCGGCGACGGCCGGAGGGTCCCGGGGCGGGGAGGGAGAGCGCTCGGCCCTGCCGTCGGAGGGGGTGGAGCGGGCGAGGAGGCGACGGGGCCGGGCGTGGGGCTGGGCCATCCCTGGGTCGGCGCGGGCCCGGGGATCGCGCAGGCGGCGCCCAGGCCGGCGAGGAGGAGCCGAAGGGATCGGGAAAGGGTTCGGCGGCGCATGCGCGGCGTTCGGGATCAGGGGGATTTCCGGATCAACGGAAGATAAACGCAGCCGGGGGATCCCCGGAACCGGGCGGCGAAGGCGGCGGCCAGGTCCAGGATGCCCTCGCGGTTGTCTTTCATCGGTCCGTAGCGCATGAAGGCGAACAGCCGCAGGCCCCGGCTTTGCATCGCCTTCAGCCAGGCCGGATCCATCATGCGCTGCAGGTCCTCCCGCATCACGTCCAGCCGCTCGGCGTAGGGGAGGCCCGGGTTGTAGTGGGCCAGCCCGATGGGCTTGCGGTAGCCCCGGAAGAGCTCGACGTTCATCCGGATCTGGTCCGGGTTCCCCAGCCCGCCGTTCTCATGGGCTCGCTGTCCGATCATGCTCTGGAAGAAGATCCAGTCCGAGGCGCGGATCACCGGATCGAAGATCCGGATGAAGCTGCGCCCGGCCTTCTCCTCGGGCGTGTTCACGTCGAAGGTGGCCAGCCAGCCGCCGAAGCCGAGGCCCACCCGGGCCCGGGGGCAGCGCCTCCGGAGGACGGCGAAGGCCTCCAGGAGGCGGGGGATCAGGCGGTCGTAGTATTCCCGGGTGAGGGCGTTGTAGCGGTCCGAGTAGGCCAGGGGATGGCTGCAGGAGGGGTCGTAGCGGCAGGCGGGGTAGGTGGAGAACTCGGTGGCCAGGACGAAATACACCGTCCGGGGGTATCGGGCGAGCATGTCGGCCAGCTCAGCCAGGTCCCGGAGGAACTGTTCGGAGATGTGGTAGTTGCCGAAGGTGGGGGGGCCGTAATACGCGCTCTGGCCGTCGTAGTTTTCCCAGGTGATGATCATCAGCTCGTAGCCCTGGGCGCCCCACCGGGCGAAGCGTCCGGCCTGATGCCAGTGGCGGAAGTAGGAGAGGTCGCCGCGGGGGGTGGAGCCGTCCGAATAGCCGTTGAGCCATGCGCAGACGATGTCGGGTCGCAGGGCGTCGCGGACGGGCGGGGCTTCAGGGTCGTCGCCGTCGAGCAGGCGCGCCGGGTCCTCCCCCAGGCCGATGCGGAAGGGGCTGCGGCAGCGGCGGGGAGGGGCGTCGGGCCCGGGCGCGGGGACGATGGCGCCGACGAGGGCGCCTGCAGCCAGCTGGAGGAAACGACGTCGGGTGATCCCCTGTCTCATCGGCATCCTCCTGCAGTCGGATGCGCGCTATATCCGTCCGGCGTTTCCCGGGATCGAAGGAGCCGGATCGTCGCGAAATATAGCACGGGCTTTACGTAAGGGCAAGAGCGCTCTTACCTGTGGAGGATCAGGTAGGCGATGCGGGCGAGGAGGGGGTTCAGAAGGGTGGCGAGGGCGAGCCCGGCTCCCATGGCGGTCCCAAAGAAGAGAAGCCCGACGGCGATCTTCTGAAAGGGATGAAGGGGCTGGGAGAGTGGATCGGCGGTCCACCAGGCAGGCGAATCCACCGGGCGGCAGGAGGGGTGGTGGGGGGCGTCCTCCAGGAGGACCCAGGAGGGGCGGCGGAGCAGGGCGAAGGCCCGGCCGATGTCATCGGAGGCGACGCTGAAGGAGATGGTGGCGACGAGGAGGAGGAACCGGAGGGGCCCGGGGAGGGTTGGGGCGAGGAGGAGGGCGATCCATCCGGCGGCGAGGATGGGGAGAGCGGCGGCGGCGGGGGCGCAGAGGCCGAGGATGTAATGATCCCGGCGGATCGGCTCGGGGACGTGGACACTGCGAGGGATCCGCAGCAGTGGGAAGAATTCGTTAAAGAGGGCCCGGTAGCCGAAGGCGCGGAAAGCGAGCAGGTGGACAAGCTCGTGGAAGAGGATCCCGATAGGGAAGGCGATGAGGGCCTCCAGGTAGGGGCGGAGATCCGCCCGGGCGCGGAGGGTTTGAAGGGACTCCAGGTCGGCGGGCGAGACCGATGGGAAGATAAGCGCGAGGAAGAGGCTCCATAAAAGGGCAAGGACGATCACCCCCCATATCCAGGAGGCCATCGCCCCGTCGGCCAGCAGATGAACGGGCGCGGGCGCCGCGTCGCGCGTCATGGGCGGGCTTAGAGTTCCCGGATCAGGCCTTTAGTCATTTGCTGGATTCGCTCTTGATCCAAAGTGGAGTTTCAATGCCACCACGGCGTTCCTGCTTCCCGTTCGCCGCCGCAAACTATCTGCTGATGAACTCGTCGGTTTCAATGCCACTACGGCGTTCCTGCTTCCAGACCCCGTAGCCCCTGCGTGGGAAACGTAGACCGCGGTTTCAATGCCACCACGGCGTTCCTGCTTCTCACGCAGAACGCATGGGCCCTGGGCCTTTCTCCCGCGTTTCAATGCCACCACAGCGTTCCTGCTTCGAAGCCCGTGCGGGTCCGCTTCATCACCCGCCACTGGTTTCAATGCCACCACGGCGTTCCTGCTTCATCCGCATCGCGGCGTTGACGCCGTCGGCGATGGTGTGTTTCAATGCCACCACGGCGTTCCTGCTTCCGCTGATGGCCCTCTGGCGCTGCGTCAAATGCTGGAGCTGTTTCAATGCCACCACGGCGTTCCTGCTTCCGCCATCGGCCTGGTGGTGATAACCGCCGGGATGCCGGGTTTCAATGCCACCACGGCGTTCCTGCTTCGGGCCCTTCCTCCGGATCTCCCTCCGGCAGACCGGGGTTTCAATGCCACCACGGCGTTCCTGCTTCGCTCCCGCTCCTGCCAGATGAAGGCCTACCGCCACCGAGTTTCAATGCCACCACGGCGTTGCTGCTTCAGGGCGATCCAGAGGAGGGCGAGGGCCAGGATCCGCGTTTCAATGCCACCACGGCGTTCCTGCTTCGTCTTAGCTTCCATATCAATCCGCACGTCAATCAACAGGTTTCAATGCCACCACGGCGTTCCTGCTTCGCGCGCCTCCGCTTCTGCTTTTGGAGCAGGAGGGCCAGTTTCAATGCCACCACGGCGTTCCTGCTTCCCGGAGGCTTCCTGCGTCGATATGTCGATGTCGGGGGCGGTTTCAATGCCACCACGGCGTTCCTGCTTCTGAGGAGCTTGGGCCGCGGTCTTTGGGTTCGGGGGCGGTTTCAATGCCACCACGGCGTTCCTGCTTCAAGCGGATCCTGCACCACGATTTGGGCGGCCATGGGTTTCAATGCCACCACGGCGTTCCTGCTTCAAATCTTGTGCGACGCTCATAAACCCCTCAAAAACGCTTTCAATGCCACCACGGCGTTCCTGCTTCGGAATCAGCCACCAGCGCGGCGGAGAGGAACGGCGACTTTCAATGCCACCACGGCGTTCCTGCTTCACGTTGGCACCCTGCCAAGTGTTCCCCTTGACAAATCTTCTTTCAATGCCACCACGGCGTTCCTGCTTCTGGTAGGCTGGACCCAGAGCCGGGACCTCCCGGACGGCGTTTCAATGCCACCACGGCGTTCCTGCTTCCTGCTGGCGGCGCAGTGGGCCGCCTTCGGGGATCTCTTCGTTTCAATGCCACCACGGCGTTCCTGCTTCCTCCCCTGGCGGCAGATCCTCCGGGCCTGGCTGCGGCGTTTCAATGCCACCACGGCGTTCCTGCTTCCGCCCGGCGGGCAAGATGAATCGCTGAATCCGAGCGGGGTTTCAATGCCACCACGGCGTTCCTGCTTCTTCTTCCAGATCGGGCCGGCGGTGGCGGGGCCGCTATGTTTCAATGCCACCACGGCGTTCCTGCTTCAGGGCCGCTCCAGGCG
>Ga0080007_1086114_pt1 | contig 11870 bp, 11 predicted proteins | sample OctOCTMetagenome_FD_69210 | JGI IMG/M metagenome (GOLD analysis project Ga0080007, IMG submission 69210) | Hot spring and microbial mat streamer communities from Octopus Spring Streamers, Yellowstone National Park, USA - OCT_B (SPADES... | ecosystem: Environmental > Aquatic > Thermal springs >...
AGGGAACTAACTGAGACTTGGCATGGAGTAAGACGCCTAACCTAAGCCAAAGCCGCCAAGCCACTGTTAAAGCTATGGCCTTTTTTGTGTCTGTCAAGGTGTCCCTGCCTGCCGTGATAGGGAGACTTCAATATAAAGGTCGGACGGCCACAAAGGACACCCAAAGGACACCCGGACAAGCTTGTTAGGGACACCTAAGGTAGATATAACCTATAGATAAGATATATAGGCAACCTGGACCCTTTGAAGTCCTTGAAAGACAAGGACTTTATGACGGGCTGTCCTTATTATCCGAATGCCAATATGCACCAGAAAGACAACTATAGACTTGACATACGGACTAATATGTGTATAATATGCCTGTAAGGAGGGTTAAGACATGCCGCTAAAGACCAAGCTGTCAGTTATTGACCCAGAGACAGGGCAGATTGTGGAAGCTGACGCCATTGTCTATTTGTATGGCGAAGCCAAAAAGGATAAGGACTTTGTCAAAGTTTTCCATGCCTTTATTAAGGATGTCGTAAGGGACAAAGAACTTAGGCCTGCCCTTGACCTTCTGGCTTACATCATGTCCGAAAAGCTGGAAAGAGACAGTCTCAAGTTTTACATGACAGCCGAGGAAGTCGTCAGAAACCTAAGAATATCAAGGGACACATATTACCGATGGCTAAAGGTCCTGATGAAAAAGGGCTATCTTGTCCGAATTGACACTAACTACTATGCCATAAAGCCCTACACGATTGTTATTGGCAGGATGGCGAACACTGAACTTTATAGAGACTAAAAAAACTTTAAGGAGGTATAGCCATGACACAAGAAAAAGGACTGAGGCCCACAGGGCCCCAAAGAATAGCCGACCTGGACACGCTTAAGTATTTCTGGGACTTAATGTCCCGCCACTTTGGAGATATGCCCGTAGACCTGTCCCTTTTCAATTTTAAGGCAAAAAAACTAACGGTTTTGCCAGGGAAGGAAAGAGACATCCCTATGGGACAGGTCTACGAGAAAGTCCTGGAGCTTGTGAAAGAGTATTACCACAAAGGCGAGGACATTCTCTGGCGGCCTGCCTACTCTATGCCAGACGATTTCCCTGTCTCTATGATTTGGCTGGACGATTTCAAGCTTGACAATGAACTGGGACTAAAGCCTCTTCTATACATCCAGACCAGCCCAGGCAGATACCAAGCCTTTTTCAAACTAACGGAGGCTGTCCCCCTAAAACTGGCAAGAGACCTACAAAGAGGATTGGCAAGGGCATTAGGAGACAAGTCTGCAGTTGGCTATGTCCAGCATAGGCGTATGGCAGGTCTGGCGAATGGCAAATACCCCGATGACCCATTAGTCATTATGTTTTTAGGCGAGGAAGGAGACGGAATACTAAGCCCTGAGGAAATAATAAGGCTTTCCCCAATTCCCATCTCCATAGCGCGCGCGCGGGCGGGCGTGGCGGTTCCCGTCAGTGGCGTAGGTGACATTCCTGAAATTGGCGCGGATGGCATTACTGACAACGATACGGAAGGTCTATTAGAAAGAAAGCTGGTCTTTGAGCCTATCGTAAATATTGGCAAGCGATACAAGACCCTCTATATCAAGCCAAGGGAGGCTTTTATCAAAAGACGGGACGATGGCAGCATTGACCAGTCTGCTACCGATATGGCATGGTTAACCTACATATCCAGATTGGCATTAGAATCAGGCTGGGACGAGGGCATGCTTGCCTTTACCCTTGCAGACTATCTAAAAGCATTCAGTCCAGAACTGGAGAGAAGGAAGAGGACGGACAAGCACACGAGAGACTACCTAATAAGGACGGTCCTAAAAGCTATAGACTTTGTCAAAACCACGCCACCGAAGAGAACTGACATTGACGATTTGGTAGACATGTTTTGAGTTTGTCCTTCTGTCACTTTGGGTCTTGCCACGCCCGCGCTGCCGCGCTGCGCTTTTTTTGTTTTTGAGGCTTGCAAGCCCTGACGGGCTTTGCTAAAATCTACAGCGGAACCTCCCTCCCCCTCGCCTCCCCAAACTGTTGGCATGGCAACAGCTGACGCCCTGCCGCAATGGCTTACGCTTGGTGGTAGGCTTACCGCTTGTGGGCTTTTTGTCTTTTTTTCCTTAGGACATCCGAGAACTTTAGGACATATCTGTGGTAATCTGTCATGGCATCCTTGGGCCTTAGGCCATACTGGTTTTTGAGGGCTTCTACTACCCAGTGCTTGACTTTCCTCTTGATGGCCCTTAGCCTCTCTTTGTCATTGTAGGTATGGGCAAGGATGGCATACAGCTGATGGAGAACCCGGTTAATGTGGGCAAGGTAAAGTTTGGGACTGGGATATTTGACTTCTGAGGCTTTCTCTATGGCATTGAGGCAGTCATTGATAAAAGACCTTTGGGCTAAAAGCCGTAGTCTTTGGGTCTTTTCGTCATAGTAGAGTTTTAACGGGGCATTTGGGAATTCTAAGGGCTTTGATGACAGGCAATAGACACGAAAAGGCCCCTCTGACCTTGGCAGGCAATAGGACACTACTTCTTTTTTGGACGGCAGACGGCAAAGATAGAAGACGAAACCCTGAAACTCTATCCTTTTGACTTTCTCCCTGTCATACCTAACAAGCTTGCCAACTATGGCGTATTTGTAGCCATGTCTGGACAACTGGGCTATGTATCTGGCTGTCTTCTCTAAGTCCATGGCAGACTACCCCCTGTCTGTTTTTTCTGGACGGGGGCAAGGGGGAACTGACTTAAGAATGAACGGACTAAATGCCCCCTAACTGGCACCTAACTATGGCTTGGCTGGCTTTGGCTGGCTGGCTTTGGCGTCTCCTCCCCAAACCCATCGGGCCACTGTTCATGGCAATGGGCTTTCCACCGCCTTTTTTGACGGCTGCCGCCCTTCGTCTACGGCATATGCCGAACCCAGGCCTATTAGGCAAGTGTCCTTTTGGACACTGGGCTTTTAACCCTCTGGGCTTCCTGCCACAAGCTTGTGGACAGGAACGACTACTATGGCGACTCTGTGTCCCTGCAAAGGCTTATTAGGCCACCGCCCTGAATGGGCGTCAGGGACATCTCCGCTTAGCCAGTCCCACATTCTGGCAGGGAGGGATGCGGCTCCACCCTTGACCCTTAACGGGCTTCTGTCCCTTGTCCCTTGACACTCTGACCCAGGACGAAGTCTCCCGAACTTCCTGGGCTGGAGGACAGAACGGGCTTCAACGCCGCTTCGCCCCACTGGGCTATCCCTATGCCACCCCTCGCCCTGTCCGAAGACAGGACTTCTCCCCCTGCTTAAGACACCAGCCTTCACGGCTCAGCCTAACACTGGCCAAGCCTACGGTCTGATGCCCCGAGGGACGGGTCAACCTCCGAGTAGGAGGCGGTGGGACTTTCACCCACTTGGGACTGGCAAGCCTTGGCACTTGGGCAAGTCCAATATGCCAAGACCTTTTGACGGACGCACGGACTTCTATAGGAACCTGACTGATTTTTAGGGAACTAACTGAGACTTGGCATGGAGTAAGACGCCTAACCTAAGCCAAAGCCGCCAAGCCACTGTTAAAGCTATGGCCTTTTTTGTGTCTGTCAAGGTGTCCCTGCCTGCCGTGATAGGAGACTTCTATATAAAGGTCGGACGGCCACAAAAGACACCCAAAGGACACCCAAAAAGCTTATTGTCCTTATGGCAAGTGGCATATTGTCCTTATGGTAAGTGGCATATTAAACACAATCTCCGAGGGACTATATATATAGATAAGAAGGGAAAGGGTGGAAAAATTAGTCAAATCCTTGAGAGACAAGGAAAAGACAATTTTGGGTTTGCCACATTTTTTAGGCAGATTTGCCACATTTTTTAGACAAAATAGACACTTGACAAATGGACAAAAGGGCTTATAATATATGGCATAAATACCGTAAGGAGGATGGACATGGTAAAGACAAAACTGCCAATTGTTGACAAAGACACGGGTGAGATAATAGAGGTAGACGCCATTGTCTATCTCTATGGCAAAGCCTCTGGAGACAAAGACTTTATTAAGGTTTTCCATGCCTTCCTTAAAGATGTCCTTGAGGACGAGGAAATCATGCGAGGCCCTTTTAGGCTTTTTGTCTATATCCTGACTAAAAAGGTCAAAAGAGACCAGCTGTCTTTTTTTCTAAGGTGTGATGATGTTTTAGCTGATCTTGGCATTGTTAGACAGACATATTACAGGTGGCTTGGGACACTGTTAAAAAAGGGCTATATCAAAAGAATTGCCCACAATTACTATGCCCTTAGACCTTATACTGCCATTGTCGGAAAAATGGCAAACATAGACTACTTTGAGGAGGTTTAAGCCATGGCAGAACTGCAAGAACTTATGCCACAGCTGGCCAGAAGGATGGCCGAAGACTTTGACTACTATTGCCGTTCCTTTGACTTTCTGGACATTCTTAATTACTACATTGGCATTCTTGACTATAGCTGGGACATACTCTTTTGCCCAGACCCAGAACCCGAGATAAAAGCTACAGAAGCCGTAAAGACATTCCTAAATGACAAAAGGAAAAGTGCCCAGTGGCTTAGAAACAGACTAAAGGAGATCTGGGACGAATATGAGAAAAAGACAGAAGGACAAGGTGCCACTATCCGAGAAGTGTCAGATAACCTGCCAGATGACGAACTGCCTTTTTGACAAGCAAAAAACTTTAAGGAGGTATAGACATGGCAAGAAAAAGGAAGAAGGCAGAAGAGGCACAACAGCAGCAGCAGAGGCCAGTAGACTTAGCCACACTCAAAGCCTTTTGGGACTTCATGTCCCAGCACTTCCCAGGCCTGCTTGTGGACTTCTCCTTATTTGATTATAAGGCAGGAGAGTTTAACAAGCCAAAGGTCAGTAAAGATGACTATGCCAGAGAGAAGCAGGTCCCTGTGGAAAAAGCTTATGACACTGTCCTTGGGCTTTTGCCTGAATATCACAAGGGCAAGGACATCCTCTGGAAGCCTTCGGACTACTACAAAGAACACAGGGACGCCTTAGTGTCCCTTGTCTGGCTTGATGACTTCAAGCTTGACAATCCCTTAGGGCTTACTCCTTTGCTTTATATTCAAACAAGCCCAGGGAAATACCAAGCCATTTTTAAGCTGTCGGAACCTGCCACAATAGATGACGCAGACACTGCCCAAAAGGCAATGATAAAGATCTTAGGGCTTGGAGACAAGGCCGCAGGATCCTTTTTCCATCACAGGCGAATGCCCGGACTGGCAAACGGCAAGTATGAGGATGACCCCTTAGTCATATTCACACTGCCCGAGACCCCCAGCCGTATATCCATTAGGGACATACAAACAGCTATGGAGGAAGGGGGGGAGGGCGTGGCAGGAACCAGCAATGGACAAGGGACAAAGGGACAAGAACAACCAAAGGGACAAGGGGCAGAAGGACAGGGACAAGCTGAAAGCCAAGGGGCAGAAAGACAAGAACAGGACAAAAGGAAAGTAGGTTTTTATGTCAGACCTGTAGTCCCTGTTAACTATATGCCTGTAAGAGGCAGACCACGGGAGGACTTTATTAAAAGAAGAGAAGACGGGACAATTGATGAGTCAGCCACGGACATGGCTTGGGCTACGCACTATGTCAGACTAATGACAAATGCTGGCTGGGACGATGTGGCAATTGCCTTTACTGTCTTTGTTCTTTTAGGGCGAGAAAGTCCAGAACTTAAAAGGCGAAAGAAGACAAAGAAACACGCCCTTGGCTATCTCTTTAGGACGGTTTGGAAAGCCATTGACCTTGTCAAAAAGACACCAGCAGACAGAGACAGAGATAGGGACACTGGAGGCATAGAAGACCTTTTAGACGCCTTTTGACCTTATGCCACGCCCTCCCTCCCTCTCTCCTCATTTCTTTTTTTGGCTTTTGGCATTTGAGGCTTGCAAGCCCTTGCGGGCTTTGCTAAAATCTGCAGCGGAAGCCCTCCCTCCCCCCTCCCTCCCCAAGCTTTTGGCATGGCAACATCTAACGCCCTGCCGCAATGGCTTACGCTTTGTGGCAGGCTTACCGCTTGGGGGCTTTTTGTTTTTTCTTTCTTAGGACATCCGAGAACTTTAGGACATATCTGTGGTAATCTGTCATGGCATCCTTGGGCTTTAGGCCATGTCTCTTTAGGGCTTCTACTACCCAGTGCTTGACTTTCTTTCTTATTGCCCTGACCCTTTCCCTGTCATTGTAGGTATAGGCAAGGATGGCATACAGCTGGCTGAGAACCCGGTTAATATGGGCAAGGTAAAGTTTAGGGCTGGGATATTTGACTTCTGAGGCTTTCTCTATGGCGTTTAGGCAGTCATTGATAAAGGACTTTTGGGCTAAAAGTCTAAGACGCCTTGTCTTTTCGTCATAGTGAAGTTTTAAGGGCATGTGTGGAATTTCTAAGGGCTTTGAGGCCAGACAATAGACCTTAAAGGGCTTGTCTGTTTTCTTTAGGCAGTAGGCTATGACTTCTCTCTTGGATGGCAGACGGCAGAGATAAAAGACAAAACCCTCAAGGTCTATCTTCTTGACTAATTCCCTGTTGTAATTGGACAACTCTCCGAGAATGGCATACTTATACCCGTGCCTGCTTAACTGGGCAATATAGCGGCTTGTCCTTTCCAAGTCCATGGCAGACTCCTCCTTTTGGCTTTTTTAAACGAGGGCAGGGAGGGAACGAACTTAGGAGTCAAACTAACTTCTGCCCAACGGACTACAGCTGGCTGGCTGGCTTTCTTTTGCGGCTTGTCGGCGGCTTCTCCCCGAACCCAGCGGGCCACTATTCATGGCACTGGGCTCTCCACCGCAGGCTGTCCCTACGGCTGGCGCCCTTCACCTAAGGGACTATGTCCCTAACCCAGGCCTATTAGGCAATGTCCCTTTTGGGACACGGGCTTCTAACCCTCTGGGCTCCCTGTCCCTACTTTGAGACAGGGACGGCTACTATGGCGCCTCTGTGGCCCTCCAAAGGCTTATTAGGCCACCAGTCCTTAGGACTGTGAGGGCCATCTCCGCTTAGCCAGTCCCACATTCTGGCAGGGAGGGACGTGGCTCCACCCTTGACCCTTGGCTGGGCTCCTGTCCCTTGACCCTTTAGCCCTGACCCAGGACGAAGGCTCCCTAACTTCCTGGGCTGGAGGACAGGACGGGCTTCCACGCCACTTTGCCCATACGGGCTGTCCCTTTGCCACCCCTCGCCATCGCCAAAGGGCAATGACTTCTCCCCCTGCTTAAGACACCAGCCTTCACGGCTCAGCCTGACACTGGCAAAGCCTACGGTCTGATGCCCCGAGGGACGGGTCAACTGCCGGGCAGGCAGCGGCGGGACTTGCACCCGCTTGGGACTGGCAAGCCTTGGCACTTGGGCAAGTCCAATATGCCAAGACCTTTTAGCGGACGCACGGCCTTTCTATTGGAATGGGCTTTGTGTCATGAGGTCCTCTCTGGCTCTGGCATGGAGTCAGCCGCCTTACACCAAAAAGCCGCCAGCCAGCCTGACTTTTGAATCTATGTCTGCGATTTGTGTTTGGCAAGAAAGCCCGCCCGTGGCTGTATGGGAGCCTTCATTATAAAGGTCGGATGGCACCCTGACCCTTTGATAAGCTTGGGACAGCGGCAAAGTCCGATTTTTCTGACTGTCGGTCTTTATATAGAGAGTATATAAAGATATAGATTGCAAAGTCCTTGACTGCCAATAATTTGACGCATCTGAAAGTCCGATTTTTCTGACTGTCAGTCAGATTTTTCTGACGCTCAGTCAGTTGACGTATGACCCAAAGTCAGATATAATATGACTTAAGGAGGCAAGCCAGCCATGATGAGGATGTCGATAACCCTTTATGACAGAGACACGGGACAAGTCATTGAGACAATTGACAGGGCTATTTTCTTCGGCCACAAGCCATTCCTTGACAAGGGCTTTGTCAAAATCTTTGTGGCATTCTTAAGGGACGTGTTGGAAGACGATAAATACCTTAAGGGCCCCGTTAGGCTTTTTCTTTATGCCGTCAACCTTATGGACTACGAAGACCTTCATGTGACTATTATCCCTCAAAAGGCAATGAAAGACCTTGGCATTAGCAAAGACACCTTTTACCGATGGCTTAGTGCCAATTTGAAGAAGGGCTATATGGAGAAGGTTGCCACTAATGTTTATAGACTGAAGCCATATACCGCCATCAAGGGACATATGAAGAAAGTCCCTGACCTTGGCTTTTTTGAAAAACCATGAAAGGAGGTATAGCCATGACACAAGAAAAAGGACTGAGGCCCACAGGGCCCCAAAGAATAGCCGATCTGGACACGCTTAAGCTTTTCTGGGACTTAATGTCCCGCCACTTTGGAGATATGCCCGTAGACCTGTCCCTTTTCAATTTTAAGGCAAAGAAGTTAGTAGTCAGGCAAGGAGTCCGAAGAGACATTCCTATGGGACAGGTCTACGAAGAGGTCTTAAAGCTTGTGAACAAGTGGTATCACAGAGGCGAGGACATTCTCTGGCGGCCTGCCTACTCCATGCCAGACGATTTCCCTGTCTCTATGATTTGGCTGGACGATTTCAAGCTTAAAAATGAACTGGGACTAAAGCCTCTTCTCTACATCCAGACCAGTCCAGGCAAGTATCAAGCCTTTTTCAAATTGACAGAGGCTGTCCCCCTAAAACTGGCCAAAGACCTACAAAGGAGATTAGCAAGGGCATTAGGAGACAAGTCCGCAGGTGGCTATGTCCAACATAGGCGTATGGCAGGTTTGGCAAATGGCAAATACCCCGAAGACCCATTAGTCATTATGTTTTTAGGCGAGGAAGGAGACGGAATACTAAGCCCTGAGGAAATAATAAAGCTTTCCCCAATTCCCAGCCCCATAGGGCAGGCAGGCGGGGGCGTGGCGGTTCCCATCAGTGGCACGATTGACATTCCTGAGGTTGGCATAGAGGACACCACCGACGATTACATGGAAGACCTTCCAGAGGGCAGGCTGGTTTTTGAGCCTATCGTAAACGTTGGCAAGCCATACAGGACTCTCTATATCAAGCCGAGGGAGGCTTTTATCAAAAGACGGGACGATGGCAGCATTGACCAGTCTGCTACCGATATGGCATGGTCAACTTACATATCCAGACTGGCATTAGAATCAGGCTGGGACGAGGGCATGCTTGCCTTTACCCTTGCAGACTACCTAAAAGCATTCAGTCCAGAACTGGAAAGAAGGAAGAAGACGGACAAGCACACAAAAGACTACCTGATAAGGACGGTCCTAAAGGCTATAGACTTTGTCAAAAACACGCCCCCGAAGAGAGCGGACACTGACGATTTGGCAGACTTTTTCTGAGTTTGTCCTTCTGCCACTTTGAACCTTGCCACGCCCGCCTGCCTGCGGCTTTTTTTTGTTTTTTGAGGCTTGCAAGCCCTTACGGGCTTTGCTAAAGTCAATTCGGAGGCCTCCCTCCCCCCTCCCTCCCCAAACACAGGCAAGGCAACGGCTGACGCCCTGCCGCAATGACTACGCCCTGTCGGACACTTACGCCTTGGGGGCTTTTCTTTTCTTTTTGAGGACATCCGAGAACTTAAGGACATAGCGGCTATAGTCAATCATGGCATCCTTGGGCTTTAGGCCATACTGGTTTTTGAGGGCTTCTACCACCCAGTGCTTGACTTTCCTCTTGATGGCCCTTAGCCTCTCTTTGTCATTGTAGGTATGGGCAAGGATGGCATACAGCTGATTGAGAACCCGGTTAATGTGGGCAAGGTAAAGTTTGGGACTGGGATATTTGACTTCTGAGGCTTTCTCTATGGCGTTTAGGCAATCATTGATAAAGGACTTTTGGGCTAAAAGTCTAAGGCGTTTTGTCTTTTCGTCATAGTGAAGTTTTAAGGGCATGTGTGGAATTTCTAAAGGCTTTGAGGCCAGACAATAGACCTTAAAGGGCTTGTCTGTTTTCTTTAGGCAGTAGGCTACGACTTCCCTCTTGGACGGCAGACGGCAGAGATAGAAGACAAAACCCTCAAGGTCTATTCTCTTGACTAATTCCCTGTTGTAATTGGACAACTCTCCGAGAATGGCATACTTATACCCGTGCCTACTTAACTGGGCTATGTATCTGGCTGTCTTCTCTAAGTCCATGGCAGACTACCCCCTGTTTGTTTTTTCTGGACGGGGGCAAGGGGGAACTGACTTAAGAATGAACGGACTAAATGCCCCCTAACTGGCACCTAACTATGGCTTGGCTGGCTTTGGCTTGCTTTGGCTTAGGCGTCTTCTCCCCAAACCCACCGGGCCAGGATTACTGGCAGTGGGCTTTCCACCGTAGGCTGTCCCTACGGCTGCCGCCCTTCGTCTACGGCATATGCCGAACCCAGGCCTATTAGGCAATGTCCCTCTTGGGACATGGGCTTTTAACCCTCTGGGCTTGCCTGTCTCCTTTAGGACAGGCAACGACTACTATGGCGGCTCTGTGGCCCTCCAAAGGCTTATTAGGCCACCAGTCCTTAGGACTGTGAGGGCCATCTCCGCTTAGCCGACGGTGCTTGACCACCAGTGAGGGCCGCAGCTCCACCCTTACCCATATAGGGCCCTGTCCCTTATCCCTAAAAGCCCTGACCCAGGGCGAAGTCGCCCGAACTCCCTGGGCTGGGAGGAACAGGCAGGCTTCTACGCTGCTTCGCCTCTACAGGCTGGCCCTATGGTGCCCCTCGCCATGCCGTCATGGCATGACTTCTCCCCCTGCTTAAGACACCAGCCTTCACGGCTCAGCCTGACACTGGCCAAGCCTACGGTCTGATGCCCCGAGGGACGGGTCAACTGCCGGGCAGGCAGCGGCAGGCTTCACCTGCTCACCGTCGGCAAGCCTTGGCACTTGGGCAAGTCCAATATGCCAAGACCTTTTAGCGGACGCACAGGCCTCTCTTTTGACTAACTGACTTTTGGGAACTGACTTGGAGATAGGCTGGCATGGAGTAAGCCGCCTTACACCAAAAAGCCGCCAGCCAGCCTGACTTTCAATCTATGCCATTGGCTTGTGTCTGGCAAGAAAGCCCGCCTGTGGCTGTATGGGAAGCCTCTATATAAAGGTCGGATGGCAGGCAGGGACACCCAGAGGTCATTTTGGCAAAAATGGACTAAGACCTACGGCTTATATAAGTATGTCTTTTTTATTAGATGAGATTATGCAAAAATCTAAGTGCGTCTAACCATTGACACACAAAGGTCAAAATTGACACCGTGCCACCACAGGCACAGACTATGCCACCAGAGGCATAAACGGAGACTTGACATTTCACAAAATAGTGTTATAATAAGACACATAACACTTTTTAAGGAGGGCAAACATGCCAGCTAAGGTAAAATTGCCAATTATGGATAAAGAGACAGGACAAGTTTTAGAGGTTGACGCTATTGTCTATCTGTATGGTGAAGGCAAAAAGGACAAGGGCTTTATCAAAGTCTTTCATGCCTTTGTTAAAGATGTCGTCAGAGACAGAGAACTTAGATATGCCCTTGACCTTTTGGCTTACATTATGTCCGAAAAGTTGGAAAAGGACAGCCTCAAATTTTACCTGACAGCTGAGGAAGTCGTCAGAAACCTTAAAGTATCCAGACGGACATTTTATAGATGGCTAAAAACATTGAAAGAAAAGGGCTATATCGTCAGAATTGGCACTAACTACTATGCCCTAAAGCCATATACCATTGTCATCGGCAAGATAGCAAACACTGAACTTTATAGAGACTAAAGGAGGGCTAAGCCATGAGACTAAAGCATGTTTTGCCAGAACTGGCACAAAGGATGTCCGAAGAACTGACAGGCTTTGATATTAAAGTCCAACTTACTCTGCTGGACTACCTTGACATCCTGTATTACATTGC
>Ga0080007_1062977_pt1 | contig 11865 bp, 10 predicted proteins | sample OctOCTMetagenome_FD_69210 | JGI IMG/M metagenome (GOLD analysis project Ga0080007, IMG submission 69210) | Hot spring and microbial mat streamer communities from Octopus Spring Streamers, Yellowstone National Park, USA - OCT_B (SPADES... | ecosystem: Environmental > Aquatic > Thermal springs >...
TGCAAAATCAAAGCATATCAGCCCATATCTCAGAAACGCTATCAGAGGACGGCACTATAACCCATGTGAAAAAGTCTGGAGATGTGGTGGTGTGTAATCTGGGTTCTATAAACCTTGGCAAGGTTTGGAAGAAGGAAGACTTGGCAGAAGTAGTTCCCATCCTTGTGCGGATACTGGACAATGTGATAGAGATGAACTTTTATGCCATAAAGGAAGCGGAATATACCAACAAACGCTACAGGGCAATAGGCATAGGTGTTAGCAACTACCACTACTGCCTTGTGAAAAACGGAATTCCTTGGGAGTCAGAAGAACACCTTAGGTTTGCAAACAGTCTCTTTGAAAGGCTCGCCTACTACGCCATAAAGGGTTCAATGGAACTTGCCAAAGAAAGGGGCAAATATCCACTCTTTGACGGCTCAGACTGGAGTAAGGGAATATTCTTTGGAAGGACGCCAGAAGAAAACCAAAGGCTTTCTCAGGAAAACGGAAACAACTTTGATTGGATTGGATTGGCAGAGGAGGTTAAAAGGAATGGGATGAGGAATGCTTACCTCCTAGCCCTTATGCCCACCGGTTCTACTTCTTTGATAGTGTCCGCTACTCCTTCCATAGACCCGATCTTTGCTAAGTTTTACAAAGAAGAGAACATGTCGGGCATTTTACCTCAAGTTCCGCCCGAGGTGGATAAATACTACTGGCACTACAAATCTGCCTATAACATAGACCAAGAGTGGATAATCCGTGCGGCGGCGGAGCGTCAGAAGTGGATAGACCAAGCCCAAAGCTTGAACTTGTATATTGATCCCGAAAAGATAGACGGTCCTACCCTCTCAAGGCTTTACACCTTGGCTTGGGAACTTGGGCTAAAGACTGTGTATTATTGTAGGAGTAAGTCTCTAACAGACATAGAGGAATGCGAAAGCTGTGCAACATAAGGTTGGTGATCTTTGACCTTGATGGCACGCTTATTGACTCTGCGGAGGACATAGCCCTCCATGTGGGTCGTGTTTATAGAGAACTTAAGGGCAAGGATGTGCCTGCCGATGAGGTTAAAAAGAACATAGGAGACGGTGCCCGAAGCCTCTTGGCAAACTTCTTTGAAGGGCAGGAGTTAGAAGAAGCCCTGGAGAGGTTTTTACACTACTACATTTCAGAGCCTGTAATACACACTAAGCCCTACGAAGGAGTGATGGAGACCTTGGAGAGCCTGAAGGAAAAGGGAATCCTTTTAGCTGTTGCTACCAACAAGCCCCACGCCATAACTTTGGAGGTGCTAAAAAGGCTGAAGATGCTCCACTACTTTAACGAGGTGCTGGGTGCGGACCTACTACCGGAGAAAAAGCCCTCCCCTTTGCCTCTGCTGGAAATAGCCAAACGTTTGGGAGTTTCCCCTGAACTTAGCCTAATGGTGGGAGACTCAGAAAACGATATTTTGGCAGGAAGAAGGGCAGGCATGCTAACTGCCCACGCCCGTTGGGGATACAAAGCTCCCCAGAGCCCACCGGACTATCATTTGGACCATCCAAAAGAACTTTTGCATCTAATTGACTGACTGGTCGGTATGTTATAATTTAGCCCAACATGTGGGCACTTCTTTTAAGCTTGGTTTTTTTGTTTGCCTGCGGGAAAAAGGAACAAAAACCCCAAGAGCAAAGAGTACAAAAACCTGTGGTCATAACTACCTACACAGTCTCAAGCCAGGAGGTGGAGGAGCATTACACCACAAAGGGCTACTTTGAGTCCCCTCAGGATGTAATTCTTAAGCCAGAGGTAAGCGGGAGAGTTGCCCAGCTTTATGTGGAAGAGGGAGCCTTTGTAAGGGCAGGACAGCCCCTTTTAAAGATAAACCCCTCCGAGTATGAAAACACCCTCAGACAGCTTCAGGCACAGCTCTCTCAGGCAAAGGTCAATTACGAAAACCAGAGGGCTATAGTTGAGAGAAGAAGGATGCTTTTTGAGAAGGAGTTGATTGCGAAGGAGGAGTATGACAATGCCTTGGCACAGCTTATGGCTCAGGAGGAACTTTTGAAAGTCATAAATTCCCAGATAGCCAACGCCCAGCTTATGGTTTCAAGGACTGTCCTTATTGCACCCTTTTCTGGCTACATTGCCCAGCGTTTTGTAAGTGTGGGAGACTATCTAACTCCTCAGTCTCAAACCTTCAGGCTTGTATCCTTGAACCCCCTAAGGGTGGTCTTTCAGATTCCCCAGGAGTTGATAGCCTTTGGCAAGGTGGGTAAAATGGTGGATTTGGAGGTGGAGGGTGTGGGAACGGTGAAGGGAAGGGTGGTCTTTGTGTCTCCTGTCGCAGACCAAAACAGGCTTTTGACCTTAAAGGCACTGGTGGATAACAGAGAGAACCTGATAAAGCCGGGCATGTATGCTTTAGTTAAATTGCCCACCCAGAGGGTTTTTGCCTTTTTAGTTCCCGAGAGGGCTGTTGTTTTGAGAGGGACCAAAAAGATCGTGTGGAAGGTGGAGGGACAAAAGGTTGTCCCAGTGGAGGTGCGGGTCCTAAAGCAGGAAGATGGAAAGGCATACATCAAAGCAGACCTTAAGGATGGGGATCAGATAGCCTTGGATAATGCCTTCTTACTCAGGGAAGGCGTTGCGGTGGAGATAAAGCGGTGAAGGTAATAATACTTTTGCTTTTGGTTTTGGGCTTTGCGGAGGCTATTACCATAGAGCAAGCCCTTGAGCTTGCCAGAGAGAGGGCGAACCAGATAAGGCTTTCAGAACTGGACATAAAAAAGGCGGAAGAAGAAATTAAGAGGGCAAGGGCTGGCATTCTACCACAGGTAAGCATCTCTTACAGCTACACCTACTTTGGGCAAGACTTAGCCTTGGGAACTACACCCAACAACAGGCACAGCGCAGTCCTCCAGTTAAACCAGACCATCTTTAACAAACAGGTCTTTGAACTTATAAAACTGGCAAACATCCAGAGGGAACTTCAGAGCCTTATCAAAGAGGACGTGCAAAGAACACTGGAGAGTCAAGTGAAAGACCTATTCTATGGGCTCTTATACAGAAAGGAACTGGTAAAGCTTCAAGAGGAGAACCTTGATTACTGGGAGGAGAACTACAAAAGGGTCTCTGCCAGGTTTTCTGCGGGGGTGGTGCCTAAGGTGGAGCTGTTGAGGGCACAGTCCCAGCTTGAGCAGGCAAGGGCTCAGCTTGAGCAGGCAAGGGCGGATTACCTGAGGGCTTTGGAGGACTTTAAGGCTCTTTTAAGGCTTGATGGAAATGTTGAACCGGAAGGTACACTGGAGCTAAAGGAGTTTAGTCTCAAGGAGGAGGAGCTCTTGCAGGCTTTGAAAGAGAAAAACTCCACACTCAGAGTTGCTAAAAAGTTGGTAGAGTTGGCACAGGGCACGGTGGAATTAAAGAGGGCACAAAACTTTCCCACAGTAAATGGCTTTGCCAACTATCAGCTGTTCACGGGCAAAAGGTCTCCCGTTGGAGATACCGACTGGCTAAAGGGCTACTCCTTTGGAGTGAGCATCAATTACCTGATCTTTGATGGCTTTTCAAGGAAAGCGGAAATATCGGTGGCGGAGATAGACCTTCTCAAACAGAGAGAAAACCTGTTGCAGTTAGAGTACGACCTTAAGGCAAGGTTAAGGAGCATACTTCTTTCCATAAATTCCCTCAAGGCTCAAATAAAGGCAGTGCAGAGCTCGTTGGAATCTGCCAAGGAGGGCTTAAGGCTATCCACTGAGAGATACAGACTGGGAGTGGGCAGTCAGTTGGAGGTATTGGAGGCAAGGGCAAACTACAACAACCTATTGGCAAACTACTATCTTCTTCTTTATCAATACAACTCCTCCTTGGCAAGCTTGGAGAGGCTGACCCAATGAGTTCTGCAAGGGAGAGGCTCCTTGAATCTGCAAAGATACTCTTTTCTCAAAAGGGCTATTACGCCACCAGTGTGGAAGACATTGTGGAGAGTGCGGGGTTCTCCAAGGGTGCCTTTTACTTTTACTTCAAAAGCAAAGAGGAGCTCTTTAAAAGCTTGGTAGAGGAGATGCATTTAAACATTGCGAAAAGGTTGGAGGGTTTTTTGGAGAGGGACTTGCCCTTGGAGGATGCACTGATTGAACACGCCAAGGTTTTTTTGGAAGACATATACCAAAACAGACATATAGCCCAGATTTTTCTTTTCCAACTGGTGGGAACCAATGAGGAATTTAGGAAGCTTTATTACACCAAAGTAGCCCACTTGAGGGAAATGCTAACTAAAATGGTGGATAGGGCTATTCAAAAGGGAGAGATAACCTACAAAAACGCAGAAAATATAGTTAATTTGTATGCGGGATTTTTGAGAATGTTGGTGCTTGAGTATGTTTTTAGGGAAAAGGAGCCAGATTTGGAGAGGGTAAAAAGCTTAGCCCAAGAGGGTGTGAAGGTGCTCTTTAGGGGGCTAAAAAATGCTTAGAATTTTTGCTTTTTTGGTTTTTCTAATTCATCAATCCTGGGCAGTCAGTCTTTCTGAGGTTATTCAAAGGGCTTTGGAGAAAAACCCAGAGCTTTCAGCCCTAAAGCAAGAGCTACGGTCGGCCAGTCTATCACTTTCTGCAGAAAAACAGCTCTTTTTGCCCGAGTTCTTTCTTACATACACCTACACCTACAACTTTGAAAAGCAAACCTTCAACATACCCATCCTCAGTGGGTTGCAGGTGGAAAGTGCCAAAAGGTCTTATCAGACCTTTCAAGCGAGGCTCAGATACATAGTCTTTGATGGTTTTGCCAGAAACTTCTCCGTTGCCTTGGCAAGTTCAAACCTAAAAAGCAGGGAATTTTTACTGAAAGAAAAGGTGGAAAACTTGAAGTTTGATGTGATCTCCGCATACCTGGATGTGCTCTCTGCAAAGGGGGTGGTCTCCGCCATAGAGAGCCAGAGGTCTGCGGTTTTGCTTCAGGTTCAGACCGCGGAAGCTTTCTATCAGAAGGGTCTTGTTGCCATAACGGATGTTTTGCAGGCAAGGGTGCGTCTGGCGGAGGTGGAAAGAGAGCTAAGAAAGGCGCAGGGGGATTACAAAGTTGCCCTGGCAAACCTCTCCAGGCTTTCTGGCATGCCAGAGGAAGAACTTTTGAACTTGGAAGAGCCAAGGGCAGAGGTGGATGTTAAACCTTTGGAGTTTTACTTGCAAAGGGCAAAGGAGAGAAACATTCTCAAAGCCCAAAAGCAAGCCATAGAAACCTTTAGGGCACAAAGGGGCATTGCCAAAAGCCAGTTTTTCCCAAAGCTCTTTGTGGAGGGAGTTTATACCTACTCAGACCAAAATCCCAACATTAAACCAAAGGGTGTGTTTGGTATTGTGGGTGGCGTTGCCCTGAGCTTTCAGGGTATAAGACCTTACTATCAAGAACTCTCCTTTGGCGCCTTGGAGCTGAAGGCACAAAAAGAGTATGAAGACCTACTGGATAAGGTCCAGCTTGAGGTAAAGAGGGCTTACGAGGAACTGTTGGTTGCCCAAGACAACCTAAAGGTTGCCCAATCTGCCTTGGCTTTTGCGGAGAAGTTCTTTGAGCTTTCCAAAGAGCAGTATGCCAACCAGATAATAAGCCAGAGGGAGCTTTTGGAAGCGGAAGCCAGCTTAACCAGGGCGAGGGTAGATAGTGTAATTGCCTACTATCAGTTTCTTAGGCAGTATTACAGGCTTTTAATAGCCTCAGGGCTTGAGGTGGAGCCATGAGAAAAACTGTGGGCGTAGCCCTTTTAGTGCTTATAAGTCTTCTTTTTGTTGTCTATGCGGTGCGGTGGGTCAAGCACAGGATGGAATATGCAGTCAGCGATGCGGTCTTTGTAAAGGCAGACCAGATGGCAACTTTATCCTTTCAGGTCTCTGGCAAAGTTGTAAAAATATACAAGGATCTGGGAGACTTTGTGAAGGCGGGTGAAGTGCTGGCAGAAATTGAACCGGAGGATTACAAGCTTCAGGTGGAAGCCTTGGAGGAAAAGATAAGGTCCCTCAGAGCAAAAAGGTCTGCCTTGCAACTTGAGATAAGCAGGGTCTCAAAGGAACTGAGCTTGGGTGTGGAAAGCTCCTACTTAGCTTTTGAAGAGCTTGCAAAAAGGGAAGAGACCCTTCTGAGTCAAAAAAGGGAGGTTGAAGCCCAGTTGGAGCTTTTGAAAAGGGACAGGGAGAGGTTTAAGGAGCTTTTGGCTAAGGGTCTAATTCCTCAAAGAAAGTACGAAGAGATAGACACCAACTATAGGGCGATGCTTGAGAGGAAAACAGCCTTAGAAAAGTCCATAGAGGAGGTTCAAACTGCCAAAAGGAGGGCTATGGTGGGCGTGAGCACCGCAAGGGCATCCTTAGGAAGGGTTCAAGAGCTTCAAAGACAGTTGGAGGTTTTGGATGGGGAGCTTTCCGCCTTAGAAAGGCAGAGAGAGTTAGCCCAAAGAAACCTTGAATATACAAAGCTTACTGCACCCTTTGATGGGGTGGTAGCCAAGAGGTTCATAAGCGTGGGGGATTTGGTAAGACCCGGTCAGCCCGCCTTTAGCGTTATGAACTTAGACAGCCTTTACGTGGAGGTTCTCTTAGAAGAGACAAAGCTAAAGGGCGTGCAAAAGGGGAGCAAGGCTTATGTTAGGCTTGATGCCTACCCGGGCTTGGTCCTTGAGGGAGAGGTGGAGGAAATAAGCCCGGCTTCCGCTGCCACCTTTGCCTTGGCTCCAAGGGATGTTTCTGCGGGGGAATTTACCAAGGTGGTTCAAAGGATCCCCGTTAAGATCAAGCTAAAAGACGAGGACAAAAAACTCCTCCGGGTGGGCATAGGCGGAAGGGTGGAGATCAGGAGGCAGTGATGGAGGAAAAGCCACTTCATGATAGCCTAAGCACCGCCCAGCGAGTCTTTCTGACCTTTTCTTTGATGGTGGGGGTGTTTATGGCTATCTTAGACACCACCATCGTGGACATTGTAGTGCCAAAGATGATAGCACCATTATCCACAGACCTATATGGAGTGCAGTGGGTGATCACCTCATACATGACCGCCGCAGCCACTGCCATAATGCTGGTAGAGTGGTTGGAAACAAAAGTGGGGTTAAAAAAGGTGTTTATCGCCGGGCTCTTTCTGTTTACCACCTCCTCCTTTTTTGCGGGCAACGCCCAGAATTTGGAGTGGATGATCACCGCAAGGGTATTTCAAGGCTTTGGAGAGTCCCTAATAATTGTCAGTGCAGAAGCTATGCTCTTTTCTGCCTACGCACCAGAAAAGAGGGGGCTGGCGATGGGCATTTACGGCTTGGGTGTTAGCTTTGCACCCGCCCTGGGTCCTACCCTTGGGGGATGGATCGCAGAACACATAGACTGGCGGTGGGTCTTTTACATAAACATTCCCATAGGCATTCTCAACTTTTTGGGTGCGGTGTTTTTCCTGCCCGACTACAAGCCCAAGCATACCTTTAGGTTGAACTTTGTTTCTTTTTTCTTCCTCTCGGTGGCCACCGTTTCACTGCTTATAGTTCTCTCAAAGGGTCAGCAGTTGGGATGGTTCTCCTCTGAGCTCATTGGCTATCTTACCTTTCTTTCCGTGGGCTCTTTTCTTCTCTTTGCCCTTTCCGAGCTTTTATCAAAAAACAAACTGATAGATTACTCCATCTTTCGTATAAAAGAGTTCGTGGTAGCCTTTTGGGTCTATTGTTTTGTGCTTGGCTTTTCCATGTATCAGGTTTTTTACCTTTTGCCCTTATACTTTGAAAAGCTTAAGGGGCTTACCACCTTTCAGGCAGGACTGCACATACTTCCCTTAGCCCTAAGTGTAGGTTTTTTTTCTCCCGTAGCAGGGTTCATAAGCGATAAAAAGTCCAGCCTTCTACCCTTGGTTATTGCCTCTGCTTTATACCTACACTCGGTTTTCTTTATACTTTCGGACTTTAACTACTACACACCTGCCCTTAAGGCTGCCTTTCTTTTAGTGCCTTTGGGCATAGGCATGGGCTTTTTCTTTGCACCCATTACCAACCTGGCACTCAAGAATTTGGGCGATAAAACCACTCTGGGCGTTAGCCTTATGCATTACATAAGGTTCGTGGGTGGTTCCTTTGGCACCGCCTTGGCTACCAACGACCTTCAAAAGTTTATGGCGGAAAGCTACGACGGAATGGTGGAGATTCAAAACTACCAAAGGGCTTGGTCCTTTTTAGAAATCTTAACCGAGTGGGGAGGCTTAACAGAGGAAAAGGCAAAGTATTACCTTCAATCCATCCAAAGCCTCTATGCCCTCTCAGACAGCTTTGAAAGGACTTTTTTTAATGCGGGCTACTGGGCTCTCTTGGGAGTTATTCCCATACTCTACCTTCTTTATCAATCCAAAAAGAGCCTAAAGCCTTCCATGAATGAAAGGGCTTGATGGTATTCCCTTTGGGTTATTCTCCTGCTAAGTTCTGGATACTTCCAAGCCATGTAAGATGGGTAATACTGGTCCATCACATTCACAGCCGTGTTTTTAGATAGAGAGCCTAAAAACTCCGCCACCTTCTCGGTTCCCGCAAGCCCATTGGGAAGCACCAGGTGCCTTACGAGAAGCCCTCTGACCGCTATTCCTTTCTCGTCAAGGATCAGGTCTCCCACCTGCCTGTACATCTCTCTTATGGCAGCCATGGCGACCTCCGGGTAGTTTTTAACCTTTGAATACCTTCTGGCAATCTCTCTGTCCGCATACTTCAAATCTGCCAGGTATATATCCACTATGCCCTCTAAGAGCCTCAAAGATTCCAAGCTGTCGAAGGAAGAGGTGTTATAGACTATGGGCAATCTAAAACCCTTCTTGACCGCAAGGTAGAGGGCAGAGAGTATCTGAGGAACCACATGGGAGGGAGTCACCAAGTTCAAATTGTGGCATCCCATTGCCTGAAGCTCCAAAAATATTTCCGCAAGCTCCTCAGGGCTCACCTCCTTTCCTTCTCCCAACTGGCTGATCTGATAGTTCTGACAATAGACGCATCTCATGTTGCAGTAGGAGAAGAATACCGTTCCAGACCCCTTGTAGCCCCTTATGGGTTTCTCTTCTCCTCTGTGAGGAAAGTAGCTATCCACTATGGCATTCTTTCCCGTTTTGCAAAAACCAAGCTCACCTTTAAGCCTGTTTACTCCGCACCTATGAGGACATACCTCACAGCTTTCCAAAAGAGACAGAGCCCTTTCTATTCTTTCCTTCCACTGCCCTTCTGTTAAGTTAAGGTACGAAGGATAGGTCATAAGATTAAAAGTTATTCCAAGAGCGGGCGACGGGAATCGAACCCGCGACCTTCTGCTTGGGAAGCAGACGCTCTACCACTGAGCCACGCCCGCTCACCCTTTCAGAACTTGATATCACTTGCATTCTCTCGCAAGATATTGTATATTATAATCCATCAAAACTCTGAAAGGAGGGACAGACATGACCAAAGCAGAACTCGTTACTGCAATAGCCAAAGGGGCGGGCTTAACCAAAAAGCAAGCGGATGCAGCCCTCAAAGCCGCAGTGGAAGCGATTTCAAATGCCCTCAAAAAAGGGGAAAGGGTAGCCATTCCGGGTCTTGGAATTTTCACCGTGCGCCAAAGGGCTGCCAGAAAGGGTAGGAACCCTAGGACCGGCGCTGTGATCGACATTCCGGCAAGGAAGGTGGTTGTCTTTAGACCTGCAAAGGACCTGAGGGGAGGGGTAAAGTAAGACTTCTTTTGGGGAGGTTATCCTCCCCTTCTCTTTTTTTTTAATTGGATAGGTTTATAGCGACAGCCAAGGTTGGTGATACACTGATCATAGAGGGGGATGAGCTAAAGCATATATTTGCAAAGAGGGTAAAGATAGGTCAGGAGCTTGAACTCTTTTTTGAGGATAAGCTCTACCTTTGCCTTCTTGAAAAGCTTAGCCAGAAAAGTGCCTTTTGCATTGTAATAAAAGAGATTGAACTTGCTACACCCTTACCCTTTATAACCCTTTATCAATGCGTGCCCGTGGAGCTAAGGACAATGGACTTCATAGTGGAAAAGGTCAGTGAAGTGGGTGCGTCCCGCTTGGTGCCAACACTATCAAAAAGAAGCTTTCAGAATATCACAGCCATGAACAAAAGAATGGAAAGGTGGAAGAGGGTAGCCCTTTCTGCCTTCAAACAGTGCAAAAGACCAAAGCCCTTGGAAATTGCACCTCCCACAAAGTTTGAGGAATTAAGAGCAGATGCCGACCTGAACCTTCTGTTGGATAACTTTGGGGGAGAAAAAAGCCTGAAGGACCTGAATTTAAAGGGAGTAAAAACAGTATCTTTGGTGGTGGGTCCGGAGGGAGGTTTCACTAGGCAAGAATCGGAGCTTTTGCGCAAAAGAGGGTTCATACCCATAAGACTTTATCCTTACATCTTACGTTCAGAAACCGCTGCACTGTTAGGTGTAGGACTTATTATGAACCTTAGTACTCCGCCTTAGTCCACATGTCTTCAGTGAACCTAACCACCCTATTTCTTCCCTCTTCCTTTGCCCTATATAGAGCAACGTCCGCAAACTTTATACACTGCCAGATCTTATCACTGTCCACTGGAAATTCAGAGACACCTATGGAGACGGTTTTTTTCAATTCGGCAGTTCCTACATCTATAACCTTGCCCTCCACTGCCGTTCTTATCTTTTCAGCCACATGAACGCTGTATCCAGGTTGAACATCCATAAGCAGAACTAAGAATTCCTCTCCTCCGTATCTGACCGCAATATCCGATTCCCTTATTGAAGACTTTATAGTTTTTGCCACCTCCACAAGCACCTTATCCCCCGCGTCGTGTCCATAAACATCATTGACCTGTTTGAAGTAATCCACATCTATGGCAAGTATGCCAAGTTTTGTGTTCCTTCTTTTTATCTGGGCTGTAATGGTGTTTATGGTCTCTTCCAAAAACCTCCTGTTGTATAAACCAGTAAGGGGGTCCATTATTGACTGCTCCTTTAACAGGTCCATGTATGTCCTTGCTTCTAAGACGGGTGCAGATTCATCCAAGTAGCCTTTAATGTAAGGGATCAAGAGCTCTATGAATTCTTCCATCTCTGGTTCATACACAATCTGAAAGATATTTCCCACTTTACCGCCCACATAAACTGGGATACAGTAATACCTTAGGCTACCAGAGATGCATCCTTCGCTGTCTATGAAGTTTGGACAGACGCAGATAAATTCCCTTGAATCCACGGGCGTACCTGTTCTCTTTGCCCTGCATTCGTCCGCGTTATTATATATAACTTCATTGCACCAGCTATCCATACCCTCCACCCATACAGGTTTGATACGGTTTTCCTTTGGGTCAACCTCGTAGAAGGAAAACTTATCCAAGCTCATATACTCTTTGAATATGTCTATAAGGCGTTTATATACATCCTGCTTTGTTTTATCTTTCTCTACTACCCTCTTGAATTTGTATATTTTCAATAGTTCATCCACTATTTTGGAAGTATCGCTCAGTATATCCCCCGTCTTAAGAACACTATACCCTATCATAGCCCTAACCTTCTCTTCTATCTCCCTCAACATTTTATCAAGATGTTCAAAAGTTTTGTTCATATTATCCACCAAATCCTTAGCTTCGCCCTTCAACTCGGTTGTTATCGTATAAGTGAAGTCTCCTTCCTTTGCCCTTTGTACTGCATATTTTATTTGTTCCATAAGCTTCACATATGGTTGAAAGAATTTTTTGAGAATGACACCAGCACCGATCACTCCAAGGAGAAAGATAAAACTCAAAGCAAGAAGAAGGAATAACGACATAGTTCTTACGGGAGTTATATCCATGGTTAAACTTATAGCACCAAGAACCTCTCCCTCCTTTGCTTGATGGCAGTTTAGACAGTTGATGCCCTTTGTGGGCACCGCCTTATAGGGTATGACTAA
>Ga0080007_1062965_pt1 | contig 11861 bp, 11 predicted proteins | sample OctOCTMetagenome_FD_69210 | JGI IMG/M metagenome (GOLD analysis project Ga0080007, IMG submission 69210) | Hot spring and microbial mat streamer communities from Octopus Spring Streamers, Yellowstone National Park, USA - OCT_B (SPADES... | ecosystem: Environmental > Aquatic > Thermal springs >...
GCCCGTCTACGACTACCGCGTCGGGGTTGAGCTGAAGCGTCGTCTCCACGATGTACTCCACGGTGGCTTTATCTCTCACGGTGACTAGGTCAAACACGTGCCTAGGCGGCTTGAGGCCGACAGAGCTTAAATACTTGGCGAGACGCTCCGCGGTTTCGTAAAACGTGAACCAAACAACGTTGTTGAAGCTGGAGACCGCCTTCGCCGCTAAAAGCGTCTTGCCAGCGCCTGGGAGACCCTTAACCAACACAACTCCTTCATTAACTAAGTCAGAGATGTTGCAATTCACAAAAAAAGTTGAAAGTCTGTATTTATGTTTTTTGGTGTAGTTTCTTTTCTATACTTTAAGCTCCTCCGTCGCCAGCTTCAAGGCTTTTGCGGCTGATTCAACCTCGTGGATGGTTATGTGTTCGTCCTCGGTGTGGGCTAGGCGGGGGTCGCCGGGGCCGAAGGCGGCTATGTTTTTGGTCAACTGGATCAATAGGTTGAAGTCGGCGGTGCCCCACTTCCTGCTTAACTTAGGCTCTAGCCCGAGCCTGAGGAGGGCGCGGGTCAGGGCTCTGGCCGCGGGGTTGGTCGGCGGCGCCTCGGCGGGTTCGGTGCATCCCTTCGCCTTCGCCTGGGGCGGTAGCGCCGAGAGGAGGTCTTTGCAGGTCTTGCCTGGGGGTATCCTCACGTCGAGTACGGCGACGCACTTAGTGGGTATCTTGTTCGGCGCCTCGCCGCACTGCACGATGGTGGGCGTCACGGTGTAGGAGTCGTACCGCTCCGCGTGGCCCAGCCGTTTCTTCACGTCTTGATACAGGGCGTACAGCTCCTCTACTATGTTGCTGTATATGGGGGAGCTGGCGTGGCCTCCCCGCGACTCCAGCTCGATGTAGACCTTGGCGCCGCCTCTGTAGGCGTAGGCCACGTGGAGGGAGGTGGGCTCCCCTAGGTAGATGTGGTGGGGTCTCGGGGGGCCGCCTTGGAGGAGGGCTTGCGTCCCCGCGCTGTTGTCTTCCTCTGCGGTGACCAGGGCGAGGACGAGCGTGCCCCTCGGCTCCGCCTCTAGGAAGGCCTTCATGTACGCCACCAGGGGGCCTTTGTCGTCCACCGCGCCGCGTCCCCACACGACGCCGTTTTCGTAACGCACGGGGAGGGGGCCGGGCACCGTGTCCATATGGGCATGGAGCCACACCACAGGAGCCCCGCGGCCCTTCACCGCCAGCACGTTCCCCGCCTCGTCTATCCAGACGTCGTCTACGTGGTTCTTAAGGAACGCCTGTAGCCATTTGGCCAGCTCCGCCTCGCCGTGCGGGGGGCTGTAGATCTTCAACGCCTCCATAAGCACAGACGCAGTGTCCATGGCCGTGATTTCTGAGGTATATAAAAACCACAAAACATATATATGGCCATGTAGCTGTTTCTGTGTTTCTCCGCGAAGTTCTCCAGATGGCGCGGATGTTCGGCGCCTTCACGGCGGCTCAGGCCGCTGTGCGTCTAGGACTGCCGCTTGACGAGGCCGCGCGGTTGCTGGACAAGGCGGTGGAGGGGGGACTTCTAAAGGCGGTTGACGTGGCGGGCGTGAGGTTCTACTATAGAGACCCCGTGGAAGCGGCCGACGTAATACTTGGCTCCGTGGACTTGAGCGTCTTGCCGCGAGCAGAGAGGGAGAAGCTTATGCGTCTATGACTTGGCAGTGGGAGAAGCTGAACGACTGCGTCGAGAGGCGGTTTTTCTCAGGGAGAGGCTGACGGTGGCGCAGTTTCGGCTGAAGGCTGGTTGCGTGGTGCAGAGACACAGCCACCTCCAGGAGCAGATCACTGTCAGGTTGTTTCCTGTTACGGATATCGGCTGATGCATAGTAGTCCTAGCCTCGGGAAAGCGGTGAGATGGCTAGGAGGATGAGAAAAAAGGGGATGTCTCTTTAAGATCTTTTCGGCGATTTCCCTCTGCCTCAGTGTGCCGTTCTTCACCTTATCGGCGAGGTACAACGCTATGGCTTTTCTGATAGCTTCATTCATTTCCGCCAGCCTCAGAAGATCGGCTGTGGCTATGTATACCATGTAGTAGGAGCCTGCACGAACCACGTTCGGCCTAAGCCCCGCTGACTCAAGCCTCTCGGCGGCGGCGAGCGCCTTTCCAACGTCGCGGACGTAGCGCCTGGCAAAGAGTGAACCACCCTTACCGCTGGCAAGATACAGATACATCACAACGTCTGCCACGATCACTGTCCCTCTCTTCTGCTCGTCTGCTTGTGAAAACTGCTCTGTAGAGAATTTGCCGCTGTTACGCCCATACGCCTCCCTAAAGACGTCTATACTCCTCCTTTTACTCGGGATACCGCCCAGACAATGACGCTTGTAAGCGGCCCTAAAGCCGTCGTCTGTTGCCAACTTCATGTCGATCCACTTATGCGCCTTCAGCAGATCCAGCAGTTCGCCATATACGCCAGCCGCCTCCCTTAGTCTCTCAAACGCCTTTTTGCCTGTGGCGACTAGGGCCTTTTCCGTGCCTATGCTGATGCCCAGCCTCCAAGGCTCCTTAGCTATGATAACAAGTTGGTATTTGCTACGTAGTACTTTCCTTCGTTCGGTTTGGCCATCACCAAGCCATGCCGTCAACACAGGCGCCCACTCGCCGCGTCTTAGGTGACTGGCCACCATGTCTATGGCTTCATCTTTGCTCCACCTCTGTCTCCAGCTTTTTGCCCTAAGATGTACTGCTACGCTTACCCCCTCGCGCGTCAAGTTGACTAAATTGGCATACATCTGAAGCTTTCCGTATCTTGTCGCAGCCCAGGCAAACACTTGCCATGGCTGTGTGGTGCTCATGTAGGGCCGACCCTTCTTATTGCTCTCATCGCTTGCCCTCCAGCCCAGCTGAAACAGCTCAAGTCTCTCGCGCGGTAGCTTCAGCAAGTCGGGAAAACGCGCCGAGGCGCTTACGCCGCGGATTATAATGCGTGGAGTCAAGTTCTCTATTACGTGCATCCACGTCCCGTCTGGTGCGTACAGCCTATTCCCCTCCAACCTGTACGTACCCTCAACAACGGCCTTATACAGCGCCGTCAGCTTTTCTTTCGTCTGCATCCACGCCTCCCGTAGTAATCGCGTCTCTGAAGTGGAAGAGTTGTCTCCTCTCCTCCTCCGATAACGGAAACGTCTTCATGATCTCCTGCGTCGCGTATTCGACGTAGAGCATCCACGCCGGGAATACCCAGTCCACCGGCCCCCGGAGGACGCCGTGGTTGGAGACCTGCTTAAGCACCTCCTCCAAGGTCGGCGGCTTCCCGAGCCTCAGCGCGAGCTCTAGACGTTGTTTAACTTCGTTCAGCTCCATAATGCATCAAGCGACATAACAGTCGCGATCTTATCCATGTCTCTTCTATTTGCTTCGCTATTTAAGCCTTCTCTCTACAGGTAAAGACTGACAAGAGGAAGAGGAATAAAGAGGCTTATCCGCCTGCAGGTACATCCCTAGGGATTCGCTCACAGGTATAATTACACCTGTAAGGAAAGACCTGTGGGGGAGTACTTGCAGGTGTTGGCTCCTCAGACCTTTTCGCCACACAGCGGGACGACCTCTGCTACCACCTCCACGTGGTATAGCCTGACAGGTGTAATTACCCATGTAGCTCTGTACTTGTCTACATTATCCCTCCGGAGGAGCTCTCCGCCCCAGCCGCGGAGCACGAGACGGCGCCAGAAGGCCCCATAAAAAGGAGGAGAAAAAAAGGTTACCGAAGTCTCCGGTTCACCTCTATCAGGTTTTCCATCTTTTCCCAATCTTTTCATTGTCTCCTTTGGTATGAAGAAGTGCAGAATGCTGTCGAACTTCTTAGCGTAGGTCAAGTCGCCGCCGTATCTCGAACGGTACATGTTAAGCTTTATGTGTATCAACTCGCGAAGCGTTAGGTACTCAACAACCTCCTCATCGTCGATTAGGTATTCGTTGAGATATATGACTCTGTTTGTCAGATCATAAAAACAGTCCTAGTCTTGTAGGGTCTCACCACCAACTTGACGTCTTTTACGCCTAGGTAAGTTTTGTATCTTTCGAAAATTCTTTCAATTTTCTCCATGAAGCGCTGTGATTAATTAAATGTAATGAACCATCCTCATAATAATCCCCTCTTTTTCCCAACGAAGGGGTATTCCACAGATCTACAAAGGCCTAGTGCAGAGAGCCGGCTTTCCGCACAACGTGTCTGCAGGTACATCCCCGCATCGACTTACAGATCTAATTACGCCTGTAAGGAAAGACCTGTAAGTAAAAACCTGCATACACGGTTTTTCAGTTAAACATGTAACGCATTCGGCGTATTAAACAGGAAGGCTTTGCCGTGTTGACGCTGGTCACCCACCCACACGGCGACCATCACAAGTCTCCCGCCCTCTCTCACCCTTTCCATGGCCCACTCCACATCTCTCTGAATTTCAGAATAACAACAATTCCCCTTTTCTCCGCTTCACTTTCTGACCCTGACTTCTTTCTTTGTCAGATCCAAAAGAACTCTACCGCCGGGGGTTGAGCATTCGGCCGCCGCCGTTACAGACGCCGTGGTGGTGGACGTCTTCTCGCCGCCTAGAGACGACTGGGGGCGGCGCGCCTAACAACGAAAGCATATATATACATTTCTCTTCTACACTTCATGGCAGATAGGAACCTCGCCGTAGGCGTGGCGCTGGCCCTGGCGCTGGGCGTCACCTCGCTCCTCATCGCGCTTATACAATTCCACCCCAAGCCAGCCGCGGAGGCTCCGCAACCCCAGGTGCCAAAGATTGTGCTCGTCCCCGTGGACTTCGTCCTACACGGCCCCCAGGTGGACCAGCTGGTGTCTGCGCTCACGAAGCTGGCGCAGAGGGGCGACGTGGCTGGGCTTGTGCTTGTGATAAACTCGCCGGGGGGCACTGTGTCGGGCACGGAGGCGCTGTACACCGCGCTCCGGGGGGTAAACAAGACGAAGTACGCCGTGGTGACGGGCCTCGCGGCGTCGGGGGCCTATTACGTGGCGGTGGCCGCCGAGAGGATATACGCAACGCCCTCCAGCTGGGTGGGGAGCATCGGGGTAATCGCGGTGCTGTGGCCCGAGGAGTACTTTTACGACATACCCGACTACATCTACACCACAGGCCCCCTCAAGTACTACGGAAGGGACCTCACGGACTACTACAACGACATTGAACGCGTCAGGCTTAACTTCGTCGAGGCGGTCCTCAGGGGCCGCGCCGGCCGGATAAAGACAGACCCAGCCGTCTTCGAAACTGCGGCTGTCTTCACCGCGGACCAGGCTAAGGAGATGGGGCTTATAGATAAAATCGGCGGCGTGTTTGACGCCGTGGCCGACATGGCCAAGGAGATGGGCTTGAAGGAGTACTCCGTCGTGTACATCGGCGAGGCGGCGAACGCCTCAGCGCGCCAGAGCGGCGCCGCATGGCGCGTCTCCCTGTCGCAACTGCTCAACTCCACGCCGTTTCCCATGTTCTACCTCTACCCAGCCGCCCTCCAGCTGGACGTCAGGACAGACGGGGGGAGAAACGCCGCGTTGCCCACATCTCCCACAGACAGGCCCTACGTCGTGTTAGACATGGCCCACGGCAACATGGTGCCGAGGAGCTTCGTTGAGGTGCTTAGGGCTGAGCTCGCCGCCAGGGGCCACGTCCTCGTGGCAGCCTCCAGCGAGAACCAGCTCACCACGTTGCTGGGCAACGCCACGGCGCTGGTGGTGGTGAACCCAACCGCCCTTTTCTCCCGCGACGCCGTGGCCGCGGTGGTAAACGCCACGGCACGCGGCGCGAGGGTGGCCTACTTCTACGACATGAGAGCCAGCGCCATAGTGACTATCTCGGGAATCTCCTACATTGCGCCTTACTCCGTCTTCGCTACCTTCGACCCGCTGCTGATGTATTTCAACATGTCGGGTCTCCGCGCCGTCTACAACTTCACCGCCGGCGGCGACACCTACCTCCGCAACTGGCAGTTCGTCACCGTCGAGCCGCGGGGCAACTGGAGCCTGCTCAGCGGCGTCACGAGGCTGGTTCTCTTCAGTCCCTCGTCCGTCGCCACCAACGCGCCGCACCGCCTAATGGCCAGGGGGTACGTCTTCGGCTACGGCGAGGGCAACTACACAGTGGCGGCGCAGGCAGGCAACTTCCTCTTCCTCGGCTCCGTGAGGTCCTTCACGCCATATTTCATAACCCAGGGAGACAACTGGCAACTCCTCCGCAACGTCGTCAACTGGCTCACGGAGCCCAGGGAGATAAAGAAGCTGGCGAAGCCTCCCACCTCCGGCGTCATCTACGTCTCGGGCTAGGGTCCTCCGGCCAGGCGGTTGAGCTCCTCCACCAGCGTTTTAAGCAGTTGCTTCGGCATCCTCGCGCCGGCGGCGTTGGGGTGGCCCCCGCCCGACACGCCGTATCTCTTCGCGAAGCTCCTTAAGAACTGGTTCAGATCCACCCTCCTCGACCTGAGGCTCATCACGTATATGTCGCCCCTCTCCTCAGCCGCCACGCCCACCTCAGCCCCAGTCAGCCCCCTCGCCAAGTTGGCGGCGAGCCCCAGCGGCCCCGGGGGGTTGACAACCACAGCCACTGCGCCGTGTAGAGAGGCATTTCTCGCCACCCAGCCCACCAACGCCTCGTTGACCCTGGCCTGCTCCTCGGCGAGCTTCATGAGGCGCTCCATGGCCGAAGGCGGCGAGTTCCCCGCCAGGTGGTCAACCACAGCCCGCTTAAACTCGTGGTCCTTCCGCGCCCGCTCCAGCCCCTGCATGAGGACGCCGGCCTCGAAATACACTAGCCTCCTATCCCAAGCCTCCAGCGCCTCCCGGGCTTGCCGCAGTCCTGGGCGCCGCCGCGTCAGGCCTAGTTGGCCTTTTGACGCGCCGCTTGATCACCGGCCCGTCTCCTTGAGCCACCTCCTTATGGCGTCTGCAAGCTCGGCGTAGCGGGCGAAGCCGTTCAAGTGTTCTCTATAGCACTCTATCATTATTCTGCTGTCGCTTCTGCGGTGTATCTTCGGCTTCTTGCCCGTCAGGGCCTCTACCACGGCGGCGAGCCTCTCGGCGTCTGCCTCTCTGCCCCCGGGCGCGTTGGCCCTCGCCTCGGCGAAGCCCAAAGCCACGTTGTCTTCCCCATATCTGCCGTATGTAATCACGTATTCGCGCCTTACGCCGTCCACCTCCGCCGTTATGATGAGCCTCAGCAAGATCTTGCCAGTTTTGCCCACATCGAACTCGGCCCCTCCGTCTATCACCTTCACCAAGTGTTTCCTGCCGTCCACTTCGACCTCCTTCTCAAAGCCCTTTAACGTCAAGGAGCCCCTCGCCTTGCCCTCCTCCACGACCTCTCTGACTTTTTCGTAGACCTCCTCGCCCTCCTTCTTAGCCCTCTGGAGTATGTAGCTTACGAATTCGGCCGCCAACCTCTGCCGCTCCCCCTCGCCGTGTATGGAAAGCCAGGCGGCATGCGCCAAACCCTCTTTTAAGACCGAGACGCAGCCCTCCTCGCCGTCCTTCTCTGGCTTCTTCACCGAGAAGTGGACGCCCTCCACGAGGCCCATCTCCCCGAACCGTTGTGCCTCCCGCTCTATGTTGCTGGGGTTGGTGGTTTTGTATATGACCTCAAGCGCGCCATCGTTCAGTCCCACGTGATACCTCGGCCAGCCCTCCCTCAGCGTGAGGCCCTCCTCCAGCTTCTTAAGCCAGCGCCCCGCCTTTCCGGCGTCTATCCAGCCTCTTGCGGCGGCCTCCCTAACGAGCTCGGCGAGGGCGTCCCTAAGCTTCTCGCGCCCAGCCGCAAGCATGTCGGTGTAGGCGTAGATGTACCATACATCACTGCCACCCTCCTTCCTCACCTCTGCGCTGACGCCCACAAGCCTGAGGAGACGCGCCGCAAGCTCCACACGGCTCCGGTCCGCTGAGCGGAATTGGAGCAAGATGTCATCTTTACGCAGATATACGTTGTACTTGACGGCGGCGCCGTCCTCCGATATAGTCAAATCAGCGGCGACGCGGCCTTTATCGGTCAGCCTTATGCTGTTCTTGTCAAGCCGCACCTCTACCCGAGCCTCCTTCACGAATTCGTTGAACTTTTCGCTTAAATACTTCCCGCCGGCTGAGGGCGCAGATACGGCGAGGAGGCGCATAAACCTCGCCGCGTTCTCGCCGAATGCGGCTATTTTGTAAACGCCCTCGCCCACGTACACCCGCACGCCGAACTTCAGCCCGTCTGGCAGAAGCTGGCTGAGCAGATACAACGCGGCTAAGCGCAGTAGTGCGGCACCTCCGCCCAGCTCCCCACCGACGGTCAACACGACCACGTCCGGCCCCACAGAGCCGTCTCCCGCTACTGCAGTTGCATACATCTCGCCGAAGAGGAGCAGGGCCTCCTCTCTGTCGAACTTGTTGTTTAGCGCCTTGTCCAACATGATGAGCTCCAGAGCAGGGGCGACGAATTTCCTGACGATCCTATCATCGGCGCAATCCCTAGCAAGACAGTACATATCGCTGAGGATGAACTCGACGATGCCCCACACCTCTTCCCAAGAGACGCCGACCTCTTTAGCAAGGCTTTCGATGCGCTTCTTCGTCCTCTCAGCACGTCTCTCAGCGTAGCGGATGATCAGTCTGGCCAGCGTTTCGGCGTGTTCGCCAGCTATCCTCCCGCCGCTCAACGCCTCCACCGCCTTAGCCAGTCTCGCAACCCTCTCCTCTCTCCACCTGCTGTCGTCCATGCCTCTCCTGGTCTCGGCGAAGTGTGCTAGGAGAGCCAGCTCGCCCAACATCCTCCCCACAAGCCCCTCCCTCTCCTCGTCGTCCATCTTCTCAGGGCCAACCCAAGGCTTCAACGCGCCGGCCAGCTCCTCAATTCTCTCCAGGACCCAGCTCCAGTCTGTTACGTCTACCAGCTCCCGCCAGCTCTTGACGGCGGGTCCCTCGGCCTCTCTAGAGACGCCTCCTTGTTTAGAGACGGGGCCTAGGAGGGGCTTCAGCTCCTTGCTCTCCTCGGCGATGATGCGGTCTAAGACCTCCCTACGCCAGCGCATGTTGACATTGGGCTTGACGCCTTCCTCAGTGACGTTGGCTCCGCCGCCGATCGATTCCGGCTCGCCGAAGAGGGCTATATACCAAGCCGTCTGCCGAGTATCGGCGGTGGCGGCCACTATCCACCCTCCATCGAATGACGCGTCTGTGTTAAACCACTCCAGCGTCTGCCATATCTTCTTAATCCCCGAGAGATCTGGCGCCTCCCTCATCGCCTCCTCCACGAAACGCCTCCACTCCTTCCCGCCAGCCTTAGAGCGCGCCGTCGTCTTCCCTATCTTTAGCACATCTACGTGCGTCTCCACGCCGCCGTATGCCCTAAACACCTCGAAGCCCTCCCCAACGCGTCTAAACACGAGGTCCTCACTAACGGCTCTGCCCAGTAGGTATCGCAGAAGCGCAGAGGCGGCCCTATCCTCCCAACCCGCCGCACCCACACGCGACGGATCCACCGCCTCGCCGCGCCCTTTAGCGATCTCCCAGGCCTTCTCGTAGGCGCTTCTCGGCGCCAGTAACACTATATCCGCCAAAGCGCCCTCCCCCATAAGCAACATGGCGACGTGGCCGTATAGCCCACCCCTCGCCACGGAGAGAAGGGCGGCGTAGGCCTTAGTCCCCATGCCGGTGTCGGAGTAGTCTGAAAACCTCTTGTGGACAGCTTCAGCCAGCCCCTCCGCCTTCTTTACGTCCACCTCCAGGTGGGGTTTGAGCTTTTCGTATAGGTCGCGGCTGTGCGACGCGTACAGCGCCAACACGGAGTTCAGCTCCCTCCCCACCTCCTCAGCCGCCTCCCCCAGCCTTTTCTGCGCCTCGCGGAGCCTCTCCACCTCTTCAGCCGCTACTGCGAACCTCTGCCCCTCAACCAGACTCCTTGCCCATTTGTACCACCCAGCCCACTCTCTATACGCCTCTGCGTTCTTCACAAGCGTCTTGTAGAGCACAAGCGCCGCGACCGCAACGGCGTCCTTCTCCACCTCGTCTATCTTCGTCTTGTCTTCGATATCCTTCAATGCCTTCCTCAACTCCACGAGGGGCGGAGGCAGATTCGCCGACTCGGCCAGCTTTAGAAACGCCTTATACGGCCTTTCGCCCCTCATAGGAGCCTTCAGCACTCCGTCGATCAGCCTTTCGTCCATCTTCCACTTCTCGTACCTCTCGGCCAGCGTCTTAAACCTCTCAGCCGCCCTCCCGCCGGCATCAGCCAGCCCGACGAAAAACGGCGGCATGCCCACGGCGAAATGCGCCAGCTTCTCCAGCTCAATCAAGCCCCACATATTCAACGCGGCAGACAACGCAACCACCCCAGCCGCCATCAAGAAGAGGTATGCCTTGTGCTCATCCACCCAAGCCAACACCCGCGTCACCGCCTCCACAAACAGCTCCACGAGGCGCTGAACCGTCACCTTAACCTTCTCAAACACCTCCTTCGCCGCCTCATACAGCGCCTTAGCGGCTCTCTGCACGTGCTAAACGGCCTCCCTAAACTGCCCAACCTCGGCGAGGGCAACAGCCGAGGCAACAGAAGAAACAACAGCCTCTGAGTAGAGACTGTGATACGCGAAGTGCGGCGCCGCCAAGAGCCTGGCCGAGGCGTCTTTTCTGCGTCTACGCCACATCCCAATGCGCCGGTTTAAAAACAACTATACGCAAGGAAATCCTTGCTGTAGACATTTGGCCTCGATTGAGTTAGGAAGTGGCTGGTCCTTAGAGGTTAGTCGAAATCGCAAAAGTCCTGCGTAAATTCCCGTGGATGGTTGATGTGGTGAGACAGAGGCCGATGAAAATCCTCCACCCCTATATAGTGGAGGCGTATGTGGCTAGAAACGGCTCTGAGGCATGCCTCTCCCTCACACCGTCGAAGGCTTTCTGCGCCCAAAACGGCTCGGTGAAGGAGACAAGGCTGGAACTGGAGTTCAGCCGGTACGAGACATACGGAGAAAAGATAAGAGAGGTATACCGCCCCAAGGGACTACTGGCATTTGCCGCGGCGGCGAGAGAATACGTGAGGGTGCTCTAGCTAGACAGACGAAACACCGCCGCCTCTAAACCAACCTTTTCGCCAACCCCCTCCCCCATCGTCTTAAACTATACTCTTTATTTCTGTTTTACAGCGGGCTTCTGGCTGGGTTGGCTAAGGCGGCTGGGACAACTCCGGCCAGCATCAGAAACGCCGCCAATAAGATGAGGGTATGATGCGTGTCGGAAAGGTAAGGCAGTATCTGCCTGCCCTGCTTTGGTATCTCCGGCGGCGTGGGGTTACAGGCCTGCCATTCATGTACAGGCGCCGCACGTGGCCGTGTCGCAACCCACCCGCACGGACTTGTACCAGAGCTCCCTAAGCACGTGGACCAAAAGCTTTCTCGGCTCCATGTCCGCCTCGTGCACCACCTCGACCCCCGTAGATCCACGGAGAGCGGGTGGTGGTCTATATACACAACCCTCCCCCCGTAGCTCCGGAACGCCCTCCGCACCTCCTCGGCGGTCCTCTCATCAATAGCCACGTCGACGACGTAGACATCCCCCTCGGCGAATGCCCCAAAATCCTTAGCCAAGTCGACGGGGTGTGTGAAGTGCACCCTCACGGCCTCGTACTCGCCGGCCAGTGCCGCCTTAACCACAGCGGCGGAGCTGACCCCGTCGGCGTCGCCGTCAAGACACGCGCCACAGATTTTTAACCCCCCAAGTATATATACATGGCGGCGGAGGGCCCCGAAGGGGGCGCCGTGAAGCGCCGAGTCGGTCCCCCTTGACATACACCAAGGGTTATCTGCAACTACCAGTCCTCCAGGTCCCACTCCGGGCGCCACTCCCCCCGCGCGATTAGCCTTCCCTC
>Ga0080007_1063632_pt1 | contig 11813 bp, 8 predicted proteins | sample OctOCTMetagenome_FD_69210 | JGI IMG/M metagenome (GOLD analysis project Ga0080007, IMG submission 69210) | Hot spring and microbial mat streamer communities from Octopus Spring Streamers, Yellowstone National Park, USA - OCT_B (SPADES... | ecosystem: Environmental > Aquatic > Thermal springs >...
TGCGGGAGTGAGGGTTCAAGTCCCTCCCTCGGCATATTATGTGTGGAATTTTCGGATATGTTGGAAAAGGTCAAAAAGATGTAGAATCTACAATTATTGTAGGTCTTGAAAGATTAGAATATAGAGGATATGATTCAGCAGGAATTGCCATTATTGATGATAAGAATAACTTTTTTATCTTAAAGAAAAAAGGTAGAATTTCTGATTTAAAAAAAGAGCTTGAAAAAATTAATTTGCCACCTTCAAGAATAGGTATTGGTCATACAAGATGGGCAACGCATGGAAAAGTTTCTGATGAAAATGCTCATCCTCATTTAGATTCAAATGGTAAAATAGCTGTTGTTCATAATGGTATAATTGAAAATTACTTAGAGTTAAAAGAAGAATTAATAAATAAAGGACATATTTTCTTATCTGAAACAGATACAGAAGTAATATCACACCTAATTGAAGAATATCAAAAATATGAGAAGGATTATATAAAAGCAGTTTTAAAATCAGTAAGTCGTCTTGTTGGAACATTTGCTCTTGCTATATTGAATATAGATTATCCTGATATTCTTATTGGTGTTAGAAAAGATTCTCCTTTAATTGTTGGTATTGGAAAGGATGAAATGTTTCTTTCATCTGATATTCCTGCCATATTACCTCATACGAAAAAAATTATTGTTCTTGATAATGAAGAAATAGCAATTTTAAGAGCAGATAGTTATAAAATTATAGATTTTAATGGAAATGTTAAGGAAAAACAAATTAGAGAAATTGAATGGGATGCTCAAATGGCTGAAAAAGGCGCTTATCCACATTTCATGTTAAAGGAAATCTATGAGCAACCTGATGTAATTGAAAGAAATATAAATAAATACATTAGGGAAGGTGAATTTTTACTTCTTAAAGATCACAATTTAAGAAAAATTCTTTTAAATAAAAATAGAATTATTATTCAAGCAGCAGGAACATCATTACATGCTGGGCTTGTTGGAAGATATTTAATTGAAAATTTTGCTAAAATACCTGTTGATGCTGATTATTCTTCTGAATTTTCTCATAGAATTGTAGATGATAAAACACTTGTAATGGCTATTAGTCAGTCAGGTGAAACGATGGATACCTTAGAAGGTTTAAGACTTGCCAAGAAATTAGGACTTGAAGTTTTATCAATTGTAAATGTTGTAGATAGTTCAATTGCAAGGGAAAGTGATTATGTAATTTATATTAATGCTGGTCCTGAAATTGGCGTTGCTTCAACAAAAGCTTATACTGCTCAAATTACGATTCTATTATTTTTAGCATTGGAGCTTGGATATTTAAAAGGTTATGTTGATAAAAAGACGATTGATTATTATATTAGTGAAATTAGAAAATTACCTTACATTTTAAGTGCTATTTTATATAAAGATGCTCAAATTCAATATATTGCTCAAAAATTTCATAAATCAAATCACTTTATGTTTTTAGGAAGGGGGATTAATTATCCTACAGCTCTTGAAGGTGCATTAAAATTAAAAGAAATTTCATATATTCATGCAACAGGTTATGCAGCAGGTGAAATGAAGCACGGACCACTTGCCTTAATTGATGAAAATTGGCCTGTTGTAATAATAAATCCTAAAACAAGTGTATATGAAAAAACATTTTCAAATGCAAATGAAGTATTTACAAGAGGAGGGAAAATTATATCAATTGTAAGTGAAAATGATGAAAAAATGAGAGAAATTTCAGAAGAAATTATAGAAATTCCTATTATTGATGAGTTTTTAACACCTATCGTATCTATTGTTCCACTTCAATTACTTGCTTATCATATTGCTAATTTAAGGGGTTGTGATGTTGATAAACCAAGAAATATAGCAAAAGTAATAACAGTTCTTTAATTGAGAGGATTTTATATTCACATTCCATTTTGTAAAGTAAAATGCCCCTATTGCTCATTTTATAAAATTATTCCTAAAAATAAAAAAATTGTTGAAGTTTTTTTAAATGTTTTGGAATATGAAATTGAAGAAAATAGTGGGTTTTATAATACAATTTTCATAGGGGGTGGAACACCCAATTTTTTAGAAAATAATGAGCTTATTAAACTCTTTGAAATTATTCATAAAAATATAAAACTTGATAATAATTACGAATGGACAATAGAGCTAAATCCTGAACTTGTAAATATAGATAAACTCTTAATTTTTAAGGATTATGGAATAAACAGATTAAGTCTTGGCATTCAAAGTTTAAGTGATAATGAGCTTAAATTTTACGCAAGATTACATAGAAAAAAAGATATTTATAAAAAAATTGATTTAATAGAAAAAATTGGGTTTGATAATGTAAATGTTGATATAATTTTTGGATTATATTCTCAAACTATTGAAGAGTTTAAAGAAACACTTGAAGAAATTGCTAAATTTCCAATAAGTCATATTTCAACATATTTATTAACAATTGAAGAGGGAACACCATTTGAAAAATTGAATGTCAAAATTTTAGATGATGAAAAACTTGAAAAGATGTTTTTAATAAGGGATGAAATTTTGGAAAAGTTTGGATTTTATAGATATGAAATTTCAAATTATGCTAAAAAAGGATTTGAATGTAAGCATAATTTAATTTATTGGAAAAGGGAAAATTATATTGGTGTTGGACCTTCTGCAAGCTCATTTATAAAGCCTAATATAAGATATAAAAATGTTGAAAATTTAAACTTATATATTGAGGATTATAAAAAGTATAGGGAATTTGAAATTTTAAATGAGGAGCAAATAAAACTTGAAGAAATTTATTTATCTTTAAGACTTAGTGAAGGTTATTATGTGGAAAATTTTGAGCTAAATGAATTATTAGAGCCATATTTAGAATATAAAAACAATAGAATTAAACTAAAACCAAAAGGAATAATGTTAGTAGATAAATTAGCTATTGAGTTAGCTTTCAAAATATTCTTTAAGCGCTAAAATAATTTTTCTTATTCTCTCCTCATCTAAATAATTTATTTCAAATAAAATTCTTGCTCCAAATGGCTGAATTAAAATTTGATAACTTGAATAACTATAAAATATATTCAAATGTTTTGAAAGAATTTTAGCAAGTTTTTCTCCATATCTATCCATTTCATAAAATTTAATAATTTCACTTTCAGAAAATTTAAAAAATAATAAAACATCACTATTAAATTCAACAGCTTTTTTAATAGCATTTAATTCATTTTCATATCTTAAAATTTCAACCTCTGCTCCAAAGAACCAAAGTCTTGAAGAAATTTCATAACAATTTTCAATCTCATCATATAAAATAAGAATTCTCTTATCATGAAATACGCCATCATATAATTTCAAAGGTTTGTAAAAATTTTGCTTTGATAAATCAACTTCAAAGGGCTGAAAACCTCTTGCTATAATTTTTAATTTTGGAACATTAGAAAATATATAACCATTGAAAATTTTGTAAATTTTATAATTGCTTATTCCATATCCATCTTTAACATCTTCAAATTTTCCCCAATACATAAAACCATCTTTTAATTCAATAAATTCCTTAAATACATTATTTAAAACTTTTATTTCAATTTCATAAACTTCCGCTTCTTTGAAAACAAAAGAAATTTTCCCATTTTTTGTTTTAGCATTAAATGAAAACCCGTTTATTTTTATTTCAACTTCAAATCCATCAGAAATTTTCTCAAAGAAAATATCATAAAAGTTTATATTTATTAAATTGGGAATATTTTTAAACCCTGGAAAAACATCAATTGAATAACTACTGAATATATTATTTATTTTCATTTCTAACATTTTTGAAGGAAATCCATTATAATTTCTTAATATAACTTTTAAATTTCCACTTTTTGTAATGTAAATATAAGCTTTATTTTCTCGTTTTTCAATTAAAACTCTCTCATTATCTATTTTTGCTAAACTTTTTTCAGCATCCCATCTTCCCTCAACATCTAAAATTAAAAAATTATTGTTTATTTCTAAATTTTTAATTTTTGGATAATCCCATTTAAAGAATTCTTTTATTGCTTCATAAATAGCAATAGCAGTCAATTCAGGTAAATCTTCATTATAAAACTTTAAATAATAAGGCTCTAAAAGAACACTAATATCTACATTATTTCTCAAAACTGTATAAAAAGCAGGCATAGGCTTTTTTGAAGGAATTTTTAAAAATTTTTTCAAAGAATTATTAACAATTTGAGCAAATTTATATGATGGTCCATCTTCTTCCCATCTATAATAAACTTCAATTCTATTTTCAACATCCTCATAACTACTATTGTGATGAATTGATATAAACATATCAGGCATAATTTTATTTGCTAAATCAACTCTATCTTTTAATGTTAATTCTCTATCTTCATACCTTGTTAAGAAAACTTCAAAATTTTCATCTTTTTCAAGAAACAATTTTAATTTTTGTGCTGTTTTTAAATTAACATCCTTTTCAAAAATATCTTTATAAACTGCTCCAAATTCACTTCCACCATGTCCTGGATCTATTAAAATTTTCTTTATTCTATCCATTTTCTTGCTATATCAATTAGCCAAGGCTCATTTAAATTTTTATATATTTCATAAGCTTTTTGCTTATCATTTAAAACTTTTGAATATATGTAAATTGAAAATAACATTGCCTTATTCTTTAATTTCTCATCATCACTTTCATTTATAATTTTTTCCAAAACATTTAGTGCCAAATCAGGTTTATTTAGATCTAAATAAAATGTTTCAGCAAGTCTATAAAGTTTTTTGTAATTTTTTTCATCTTTCATTGCTTTTAGTTTCATAATAATTTCCTTTCTATTTTGAGCCAATTTAACACCTCCACTAATTGCCTTTTCATAAAAATCCAAAGCTTTATCAAAATCTTCCTTATTCTCATATATAATTCCAAGATAATAATAACTTAAAAATTTTGTGCTATCATAGGCTAAATTAGATAAGTATTCAAGAATTTCTAAGGCTTTATTGGTGTCTCCTTTCATAAGTAAAATTTTAGAAGTTTTCAATTTTACAAAGAATTCGGAGCTTGTGCTATCTTTATAATTAATTTTGTTTATTGTTTTTAGAGCTTTTTCAAAATTTTGATTTTCCAAGTAAGCATCAGATAAATTTACTAACAAATTATTTTTTATTGTGTCATTTATGTTTGATATTTTCGTTATTTCTTCAATTAAGTTTTCAGCAAAATTTAAATTATTCGTTTTTAGATAGATATTAGCAAGTGAAATTTTAAAGTCTAAATTGTTTTCAAAAAATTTATCATTTTTAATTTCATTAGCAATTTCTAATGCTTTTTGATAATTTCCTAATTTATAATAAGCTTTCATAAGATAAAATTTTGCTCTTTTATCGTTGATTTCTGAAAGAAAAATAACAGCTTCATCTAATCTATTGCTATTAAAGAGCATAATTCCATATTCAATTTTTGCTTTATTTATAAGATTACTATTTGGAAATAATGTCCATAATTCTTTAAATTTTTGCTCTGCTTTTGTAAATTCACCTAATCTTGAATAACTAACTGCAAGCATATATAAAGCATCATCAACAAATTTTGAATTGTTATGTAATTTTATAATTTTTGATGCCTTTTCCTCAATTTTTCTATAATTTCCCATAGCGGAATTAATGTTTCCTTGATTATATAATTTTTCTGCTAAATTAAAAGTTTTTTTGAGATTATAATAGTTATTAAAATATGCTTTTAAGTTAATTATTGTTTCTGAAATTGAAAAATTTATTAAAAAAATCATAATATTCCAACTTTTTTATTATATTTTTTTACTGTTTTTATGAGTTTTTCAATCATATATAAAACTGCCTTATTTCTTTCATCAAAAACATTAGCAACTAATGAAGAATCCCTATCTACACCAAGTGTTAATTGCGTCAAGTCATTTGAGCCTATTGAAAATCCATCAAAAATTTGAGCAAATTCATCAGCAAGAATGATGTTTGAAGGAATTTCAGCCATTACATAAACTTCAAGTCCATTTTTATGCTGACCATAACCCACATCTTCCATAATTTTAAGAACTTTCAACCCCTCCTTTTTAAATAAATCTGAATAATATCTACTTGCTCCTCTAAAACCAAGCATGGGATTTTCTTCCTTTAGATTTAAAATCAGAAAATCTAACAATTACATCATTTGGATAAAAAGCACCCGCAATAGAGCCAATACCTTCTGCTAATTTATAAATGAAGAAATCTCTTAATGAATTATAACCAATAGCAATATCCAAAATTTTTCTTTTTATTTCTTCATTTTCAAGTTTATTAAAATTCAATAGTGCTAATGGATGAATTTGTATCCAATTAGCATAAATAAATTCCATTCTTGCAAGACCTACTCCATCGTTAGGTATTAAGGCATGCCTGAATGCTTCTGTTGGATTTCCTACATTCATCATAATTTTTGTTTTTGGTCTTCTTAAATTCTCCAAATTAATTTCTTCAACTTCATATTTTAAATAACCTTCATATATATATCCTTCTTCTCCATCAGCACAATTTATTGTAATTTCCATTCCATCCTTTAATATATCTAATGCATTTTTAACTCCTACAATTGCAGGTATTCCAAGTTCTCTACTAACAATTGCAGCATGTGATGTTCTTCCACCTTTTTCAGTAATTATAGCACTTGCTAATTTCATAATTGGCTCCCAATCAGGATTAGTAATTTCTGTAACTAATATCTCACCTTTTTTAAATTCACTCATTTGCTCGGGACTATATAAAACTTTAACTTTTCCACTTGCTATTTTATTCCCAATTGCTATACCTTTTAAAATTGGCTCTTTTCTTTCTTTTAATTTATAAATCTCAATAGTTCTTTTTTTGACGCCTTTATGAATGGTTTCAGGTCTTGCTTGAACAATATAAATTTCATTCTCAATTCCATCCTTTGCCCACTCTATATCCATAGGTCTTGAATAATGCTCTTCTATAAGCATAGCCCACTTTGATAATTTTAAAATCTCTTCATCATTTAATGAAAATTTATTTCTTTCATTAGCCCTTACTAAAATGGATTTTGTGCCACCATGAATTTCATCATAAACTTGCTTATGCTCTTTTAAACCCATTTTTCTCATTAAAATTGGTTTATAACCATCTTTTAATGTCCTTTTATGAACAATAAACTCATCAGGAATTTCCTCACCTCTTACAATTGCCTCACCAAGCCCATATATTGATTCAATTACAATAAAATCTTCAAAACCCGAATCCGTATGAATTGTAAATAAAACGCCACTACTTGCTAAATCTGAGCGAACCATTTTTTGAATACCAACACTAATTTTTACTTCAAAATGATCAAATCCATTATCTTCCCTATAAGCAATTGCTCTATCTGTAAATAATGAAGCAAAACATCTTTTTACATAATAATATATATTTTCAATTCCTCTTACATTTAAATAAGTGTCTTGTTGTCCAGCGAATGAATAACTTGGTAAGTCTTCTGCTGTTGCTGAACTTCTAACTGCTACATCAACATTACCTTGATTATAAAATTCACAAAGCTTTCTATAAGCAATTTCAATATTTTCTCTTAAATCTAATGGGTAATCACCTGATATTATTAAACTTCTTATAATTTCTCCCTTTCTTCTTAAATCATTTATGTCATCCCTATTTAAGCTTTCAATAATTTTTTTAATTCTTTCTTTTAGTTTATTAAGTAATAGCAAACCCATAGGGAACTCTTATCCCTTTTGATGTTAAAGCATTGTACATTTCACCAATACCGGCATTTTTTAACATTTTGAAATTTTAAAGGTTTTTTAGAGAGGGGGGAACCCCCTTTGAATTATTGAGAAATGCTTGGGTTTCCTTGACAATTATTCCATTCAATTGTAATTATTTTGTTAAGTGATGAGCTATCAGTTATTGTTTTTATAATTTTGCCTGAATAAATTTTCAAGCTACCATCAGGTCTTTTACACGAGCCTTTAACAATTAAATTTGGGTTAGTTTTAATATAAACATAGAATTTCTTTCCATTAAATGCTATAAATGTTCCTAATTTACTAAATGAAATAGAAAGTTCTTGATTATCTAATAGTCTAATTCCAGGGTGCCAAGAAGGAGCATTTTATAGTCCAATTTCTTTGACATTCATTAAATTCATTTATCGTGTTTATTGTTCTTAACATAACAAAATTCATTATTTTAAAGCTCAAAGTAAGAGTAATGAGTTTTATTTGAAACAAGAGCATTATTTAAATAAAGTTTTATATTTGTTTGAAATGGATTTAGTGTTCCTCTTATTATATTAAAAACATAAGGGTCATTATCGTTCGGATCAGTTCTAACAATCTGACCATTCAAGTTCCATTCTATTCTCGCAGTATCACCAGCAAACCATGTCCTTGAACCCGAGCAATTATTGAAGATTAAGGTATCTACGATATAAACTCTATCAAAATCGCTATCCGTTCCATAAGTCTTCCTTGTAAGGCAGTTTCCTAAGCTATCAAGAATGGTATAGTTTCCACTTAGCTTGTTGGAATATAAGAAAAATCCACCTGTATAATAACTTGTAAACTGTGCTATTAGCATCTACAAGTTATGATGGTTATTATGATAAGAATTGGTATCGCTTTTCTAATGGTATATTATTAGACAATAAATTTGAGCTCTTGGTTGCATTTTATTTTTTTATATTTTGCTCATCCATCCAAAAATAAGCATTGGGCTTATGAACTAAAATTTTTCATAACTTATTCTGCAGGGGGCAATAGCCCCCTTAATTCTACTACCTAACTGCCTTTATTAACCAATTTTCACCTTTTATTATATAAACTCCGCTTCTTGGAATTTTCACATAGTTATTTCCATTTCTCAAATTAAGTCTTTTAACAAGAGAGCCATTAAGATTGTAAATTGAAACTTCAATCTCATATTTTCCATCGTAATATATATTAAATCCATCTACTGTCTTATAAACTTTAACTCTGTAATTGCCAATTCTTATTTCATCATAATTTACTGGTGTAAGATCTATTGGCGAGGCTATGAAATGACTTCTTACTATGCTATCGCCTGGATTTATTGACACAGGATTAAAGAAATAACTAAAAGCATTATCAGCGCCTGAAAGACTTATATTCTCTCCATTAACACCTTGATCCCAAGTATAATTATTAGCATCATTCCATTTTATATGCTGAACAAAATCGGGAACTGTTATAGGCAAACTTGCTCCACCATCTCCATAAACTACAAATAAATGATACCTTGTAGGTGGATCAGTATCACTTTCTCTTAAAAAGTCAAATGTACTGAGAACAGGAACAGTTTCCTCATTTGTAATTTGATCAGAACAGCTTATATTTAACGATGGATAATAATCACATCTATAATGAGCAGTACTAAGAGTAGCACTTCCCACATGTGTATCGTATTGCCATCTTATTCCAACACTTGTTGGAGTAGAACTATTATTCTTAACTATGGTTTTGTGCCATAGTCTTGAGTTATTAGCATTTGTACCTTCTACCCAAAATATCTCCTTTACAGTTAAATTGTCAGGAGGATTATTGATATTATAAATAAATGTTACTCTTGGAGATGAATTTTCACAAATTATAGTGCTAGCGTAATTTTTAAGATTTAATCGTGTCCATCCAGGCAGTGGTGTAGCAGGACCATCCTTAGATATGTAATCCCTCAGTGAGCTTTCTACATGGATAGTAGTCCAACTTGACCATGCAGAGATGAGGCTAGAATGAGCTCCATATAAAAGTGCTATATTTGGAAATGGATGAGCAGGACCTGTTCTTGCTGTATATGTTCCTAAATCAGAGGCCAAAATATCAACATACCATTCCAAATAATCATTAGAAATCCTATAAGGGTCTGGAATAGATGAAATTTGAGTAGCAGTCCATCCATCATCATTAGCATTAAAATAATAAGAAGCCAACGGGACAGATGTTAAATTTAGTCCAATTATACTTACGCTATCAATATACCATCCCGCAAAACGAATGGACGGATCACTCTTAAATCTAAATCTAAACCTAATGGAGCTTCCTGAATATGGTGTAAGATCAAGTTGAACAAGTGACCAAGTAGTATTTGAGCCGTGATAAGCAGGAGAAAACTTAAACCATCCAGCACCTGTATTTAGCTCAACCCATCCGCTATCATAATTTGCTTCTGTTCGATACCAATGATAAAATCTCATGTAATAAGCATTACAATCAGGACAATTTAAAGAAATTGCAGTTTGTTTTTCAATAGCCTCATCAGCATTATTATTGTAATTTCCACTTAAATTTGTAGCCCAAACATTAGAGCCATGATAAGCACTTGAAGGACCACTTGTAGGAACACCCCTTTGCCAAGGAGCTGGACTTCCTGAGATTAAAACGGGATTTAAATCTCCATCATCAGCACCTTCAAATGAAGACGCATATAAAATTGTAGTTTCTAAAATACTTTGACCTTCTACAATTACATCATCTATATACCATCCATAGTATTGAATACTTGCATCGCTTTTGAAACGAAAAGCAATTCTTAATTGAGATGTATTAGCACAAGGAAGAGTTAATGTTGTATTTATCCAACCACCAGAAATTCCTTGGTATGGACCTGCTACAACTTGCCAAGTAGCACCACCATTAGAAGAGCATAAAACAAAACCTTGGTCATAACCACTTTCAGTATAATACCATTGCCTAAATCTTAAAACGACAGTTGAATATCCAGAAGCATCAATAATAGGTGAATATAATGTGTCATCCATATTAGGAAGATAATTACCATTTAAAATTGTTCCCCAACATCTATTAGCACCCGTACAAGCAGGTCCTCCATTATCATTACCCCATTGCCATCTTTGACTAACGGGACTGCAACCTACATAACTAACATTTATCTTAGGATTATTATCTTTGTTTTTGTTTGGCTTATTATTTGAAACATCGTCTTTTATCAATTCAGCATAGTGATAGGCTTCTTTTTGATGAGATATATTGAAAAATTCTTGGACATAATATGAAATTACTTCCACTTTACCATCTCTTATGAAATTTACAACTTCATCGTAAGAAACATTATAAGTTTTTATATATTTATAAATAAACTTTTCAGTTAGGTCAGTATATAAAAATAACCATATCATCATAGTTTCCCTCCTTCTTAGATTTAATGAAATTTTAAAGCATGAAGTTTCAATCCCTTATAGGGACGATAAAAAACCTTGCCTCATCTCTTACCCTTTAACCACCTTACGATAATGTATATAACAAATTATCCAATACCAAAATTTTAAAGCATAAATTTTTTAATCTTTTGCCTTATCCAATAATTCTGAAATGTAGATTATTTCTTTGTTTTCCCACCCACCCTGATAATAAGGCTTCGCCTTATAAATGCCCGTTTTTAGGCAGGAACCTTCGCCCTCTTAAATAAACCCCCAATAAAATCAATAATTTCCTGAAATTTTTAAAAGTTCTTGATTACCAATCAATTAACACTATTTATTAGACAAACCATTAATCCCTTGGATTGTCTAGTAATTCTGAAAGTATTTTTATTTCTTATTTTAAGCATCAATCCATATCTTTAATTGCTTAAACTTTAAAATTTTCAATAAATTGCTGTTTTTTTTATTTTTAGAGGTAGATACTACAAAAACGATATTTAAAGGGAAATTTTTAATATACATTGCGGATAGTAATAAAGTTATATTGTTTGATAGTGCTTATGTAAAAAGAGGTAATATTCAGCTTTATTCTGATACAATTGAATACTTTATAGAAAAGAAAATTGTAAAAGCAAGACCAAAATTTAAACTTG
>Ga0080007_1068532_pt1 | contig 11811 bp, 11 predicted proteins | sample OctOCTMetagenome_FD_69210 | JGI IMG/M metagenome (GOLD analysis project Ga0080007, IMG submission 69210) | Hot spring and microbial mat streamer communities from Octopus Spring Streamers, Yellowstone National Park, USA - OCT_B (SPADES... | ecosystem: Environmental > Aquatic > Thermal springs >...
GTATAAAAAATGATTATCCATATTATCTTTCAGGGGGTGAGCAACAAAGAATAGCGATAGCAAGAGCAATAGCAAGACAACCTGAAATTCTAATAGCAGATGAGCCTACGGGAAATCTTGATTTATCAACTTCTATTGAAATTCTTAAAATTTTAATTGAATTGAATTTTCAAGGTATGACAATTATCATGGCAACACATAATCTTGAATTATTAAACTATGCTAAAAATGCCAAAGTTTATAAAATAGAAAATTATAATTTAAAGCCTTTTGATTGGAATTTTAATTAATTTTTCTCCATTTTTCTTAAATTTTAATTTAATTTCAATTGTATCATTTTCATTTAGGTCTTTCTTTAAGTTTATTAACATTATATGATAAGAAAGCGGTTTTAGTTCAAAATAATTTTTTATTTCAATAAAATCAATTCTTCGCATATTAAGTCTCTCTCCTTCTATAAATGTTTCATGGATTTCACTAATTTCTGAGCAATCACAATGAACTTCATATAATGTATCTGTTTGTCCATAATTTCTAATTTTCATAAAAACTGCACTTGTTCCTCCCTTTATTCCAATTCTTCCATAAGCATCTGTAATTTCAATCCCTTCTTTTTTTGAGCAAGAAATAATAAAAAAGATAATTAGTAATTTTTTCAAGGTTGAAATTTTAGAGGATAAAAAATTATTTATTTTGCTTTGTATAGTAATTCTAAAATATAGATTATTTCTTATTTTTCCAGCCTACCCTTAAATTAAGCCTTCGGCTTATGAACTTCGCCCCCCTTAAATTCCTCCCAAAACAATAATTTTCTAAAATTTTTATAAGCTCTTGATTATCAATTACTTAACATTATTTATTGGACAAAGCAGGTATCATATTAACTTTGAAATAATAGTGCTTAAAATAGAAAATACAATAACTGATAAAAGACCATTTAGAAATCCATTTATTTGAAATCCAGGAACAATTAAACTTGTTATATAAAACAAAAACAGATTTACAAAAAATATCCAAATTCCAAGTGTTAAAATAGTTAAAGGAAAGGTCAAAATTAGGATAAATGGTTTAGCTAAGGCATTCAATAGAGCTATAATAATTGTGGAAATAATTAAAGAGGATACTGAGGAAAATTTTATCCAAGGTGTAATATAGGAAATAATCCACAAACTAACACCATATATGATAAGCCTTATTAAAAATTCAGACACACTTATTGTCCTTCAAGTTCCTCTATAATTCTAAATTCAACTCTCCTGTTTAATTGATGTTCTCTTTCGGTTTTAGCACCTTTAATAACTGGTTGTGTCCATCCATAACCTTTTGGAATTAATCTATTTGGATTTATTCCTTTCTTAACAAGATAATCAACAACCGCATTTGCCCTTGCTTGTGTAAGTCTTATATTATATTCATAGCCACCTCTTTCATCAGCATGTCCAGCAACTTCAACAACAATTGTTGGATTTTCTACTAAGAATTGATATATTGAATCAAGAACAGGATAAGATTCTTTCCTTATCGTTGCTTTATTAAAGTCAAAATATATATTTCTAAATGTAAATACTTGTCCAACTTTCGTTAATAAGAAATCCCTTCTATATCTATCGCCATTATTTAAGCTAATATCAGCAATTCTTGGAGCATAATTTTTAGCCCTTACTTCAAAAATATAATTTCCAGCATCAAGCTTAACATAATAACTATCTCCCTCTATTGTTTTTATTAGGTTATTGTCTTTCTTTATATCAATTTTAGCATTTACTCTAAATCCTTTTTCAGCATCAAGAACAAGACCATAAATAATAGCAAATTTTGGCGTTAATGGAATTACAATTTTATTTCTTGAATTTTTCTCAACTTTTATGAAATCTGAATTTGGTAAATAATCATCTCTTTGAGCCAATATCTTATAAAGACCTTTACTAATTGAAGTTTCATATTTTCCGCTATTATCAGTTAATGCTCTTGAAATTGTATCATTTTTCTCTGAAATTATAGAAATTTGAACATTACTTAAATGCTCATTCGTAGTTCTATCAATAACTTCAACTAATAAATAACCAACATCCTTACTTAAATAAACTTCTTTCGTTAAATCAACGCCACCTTTCATTTCAAATAAATCAACATATTGAGAATAATTTTCTTTACTTACAAGTAATTTATAATTTCCATCTTCAAGCTCAATTTTTAAATTATCAGTTAAAGCTTCCTTTATTAAACTATCATTTCTAAATAATTTTATATTTCCACTTAATGGCTGTTTTGTTTCACTATCAAAAACCTTAACTACTAAATTAGCAAATTTTGGCTTCATTAAAATTACTTTATTTATACTATCACCAATTTTAACACTTAAAACATCATAATAGTCTTTATACCTATCTTTAAAAGCCATTATTTTAGCATCACCCTCTTTGGCAAAAAGCGTTAAAATTCCACCATTATAATTATAACTACTATCATTTAAAACAACTTTAACATCTTTAAGTGTATCTTTTGTTATACTATCAAGAACAACAATGTTTATCAATCCACCTGCAGGCATAAGTTTTATAATTTTATCATTTACAATTTTTGGAATAACTTCTACTGAATCAAATTTCGTAATGTAATTTCTTGCTGAAACTTCTAACTTATATTTATTAGGAGACAAATTAACAATAGAAAGACCTTCATAATTTGTAAATAATTTTTTAATTGTTCTTGCACCTTCATTTATATTAATTTCAGCATTAGCAATAACTCTATTTGTTAATGAATCAATAACCTTTATTTGAAGTTTTCCTTTTAATGGAGATTGAAAAGCACTTTCTAAGTATAATCTATGACCTTTCGCAGAATAACTAAAACCTCTTGACCAATCCCATCCACCTTTCAAAACCCAATAATTAAAATCAAGACCACCATTAAATCCAAATTCAAATTTTTCTCTTCCACCGATGGATATATAAAATCCAAGTGGTAAAAATTTAAAAACTTTATAAAAAGCACTTGCTAAAAACTTAGGTTTTTTAGTAGATATAAAACTTTCACTAAAACCTTGAATATAACTAAAATTAAAACCATATTTATTAGTTAAATCTTTATAACCAAAATCTAAGGATAAAATTGGTGGGAGCCTATAATTCCTTGAAACATTTCTTGAATAACTATAATCATTTAAAAGAAGTTTTCTTGATGTATCTGAAAAGAGAATTCTTAAAACATTTACACTATCTAAATTTCCAATTAATGTTAATTCAAATGCTTCTTCTGGTGTTAAATATAATAATAAGCTATCAATTTTTGTAAATTCAGCAGTCGTATCAGAGGTTTTATGATAATAACCCCTAAAAATCCATATACTATCTCTAAAATCTGGCTTATAAAATGGAAATTTCCAAGTATTTGAAAAGTTTAAAGAAGATAATGAATTCCTTACATTAAATCCAACAAACCAACCCTTACCTCTTGGCTCATATAGAAAACCAAAATCAGCAGATATTCCATCACCCCCTGCATAATACTTTAATTTCAAAGTATCAAGTGATGAAATATAGTTTTTATTGTTATCTAAATTAACATTTGAAAGAATTTCTAAATAAGGTGTTGTTTGAATGTAATTTAGCCTTAATCCAAAAATAAGATCTTTATATCTATAAGCATAACCTAAGAAGTATTGAATATAATTTAACATTTGTCCTTTTTCTATTGATAAATCATAATTTTTATTAACTTCATTATTACCAAAAAGAATAAATGAAATCAAATCATTCGTTTTTGTTGAGAGATAAGAACCACCAGAATTTTCAATACCAAGATAAAATCCTTTATAATTTAAAAAAATTGAGGCATCAGCAAAACCCCATATAAAATAATTTCTTCCATCTATTTGGGATAATAAATAATTCTTATCATCATCAGTTATAAAGCTATTAACATAAGCATTATATATATTTAAATTTATCCAATTATTTGTAATTTGAGCTTTAAGATATGGTATTGAAAAATAGAAATTCGGATAATATAAAAGTCCAGGATAAGCAGGATTAAAATAACTCAATATAAATAACATATTTCACCTCCCTTGATTTACACCAATTATTGCCTTTATATCACCCCAAACTTCAAGCGAATCTTTGCTTCTTATATAAGCTTTTTCAGGATAATTAGTATATATAGGAGCAATACCGAAAAGTGAAAACTTCAATTTCCCTCTTCTTTGATTATAAAAATTTAACTGATTTGTGTCCAATTCTATAATAATCGTATCATAAATATAACCTATTGAATAACCTGTTAATGGATCTTTTGGAGCACTTTTGAAATACTCATTAGTAATAAATATAGAATCATTAGAAGTAGTATCTTTAAGCCATACATTTGATAGAATTTTCATAGGCAGTGAATGTCTTGTGTATAACTCAACCCATAGCTTCTTAACTTTAAATCCAAGTGTTTCATTTGGTATTGGTTCATTTTGCTCAAATTCTTGAAGTTTATAAGCAATTACAGTATCATAAGCTTCAAAGTGTGGAGGAACCCAAAACTGACCAATTGAACTATCAAGAATAGCAAATAAACTTGGATTTGTTGAAGAATTTGCTATGAAGTTCATATAGACAATTGTTGTTTCCGCTTTTATTGTAAAACCATCTTTCTCATAAATATAAGGATTTGTTCTATAATCACCAGGAGGTATTGTTATATTTGGTATAATATAGCTTTGAGATTGATTTGTTTCTTTGTAGAGTATTGTTAATTTCAAATAACCATATATATAATCATTTAGTACATTTCTAAAATAAAGCTTTACTCTTGCTTTACAATCATTAATATAAACCTTATCATGACCTCTTATAATTTCTTTTGGTCTATTAAAGTTTATAACAAATAATGAAATTATAGTATCCATTGGAAGATCAATGGTGTCGTTGTACCTCTTATCTTCTTCTATCCAATAAAATAAGTTATCATCAATACGAACAATTTTAAATGAATCTTTACCTGCCGACCTTCTTGCTATATCATAAGCAGAGGAGATAGAATCGCCAATCGGAAATCTTGGATAAACATCCCAACTTGGACCACTTTCAGGCTTCTTTACATTACAGGCCATTATCGTTAAAAATATAAAAAATTTTCTCATATTCTTTTTAATAAAAAACCTTTTAAGTACAGACTTTCCGAAAATTTTAAAGCCCAAGGATGATCTTTTGATTGATAAAGGCTTTCTAATATAATAAAGTTATTTTTTGATACCTTTTTAATACTTTCAATTAAATGCTCAGCAGTTATATAAAATGAGCAACTAAATGTTGCCAAATATCCATTTTCATTTAATAAATTTATTGCTAATTTATGTAATCTATCATAAGCTTTTAGGGCATTTTCAAGTTTTTGCTTACTCTTTGTGAAAGCGGGAGGGTCAAGAACAATAAAATCAAATTTTTTATTACAATTTTTCAAATAATCAAATACATCTGAGCAAACAATTTCATAACTTCCATTAATTTCATTTAATGTTAAATTCTCTTTTAATACATTTAAAGCATTCTCAGAAATATCTAAAAATACAACATTAACTTTCTTCTTTAAAAAATGTAATCCAAACCCCCCAACATAACAAAATGCATCAAGAATTTCAAAATTATCTTGAATATAATTAGATAATTTTAAATAGTTTTCCGCTTGGTCCAAAAATAACGAAGTTTTCTGACCAATGAAAAATTTAAAGTTTATATTGTTGATTTTTATAATGTAGTTTTCTGGTATTTCTCCATAATGAAGTTTATTTATATATGGAAGTCCTTCAAGTTTTCTTAAATGACCGGTGCTTTTTTCATAAATGAATAATGGATTGAAAATTTCAATTAGTGCCTTAATAATAAGTTGTTTTCTAATTTCAATACCAATTGAGAAAACTTGAAAAACAAATCCATCTTTATATTTATCAATAATTAATCCAGGCATAAAATCAACTTCTGAATAAACTAATCTAAATGTTTCATTAAAACCTAAATGTTTTCTATAATTATAAGCTCTCAAAAGTGCCTTTTTAATATATTCATAATCAAAATCTTCTTCTTTAAATGAGAAAATTCGTAATGCTATTCTTGAATGTGGATTATAAAATGCTGAGCCTATAAACTTACCACTTTTATGATAAACATAAACAACATCACCCGGACCAGGACCACCTTCTCTTGAAATTATTAAATCATCATAAACAATAGAATATTCAGGAAATGATTTTATATAAACTTTTTTCAAACTTTGAAAATTTTAAATCCTACGAGAAAGCATCATAATAAAAATTGGTGTTCCAATTATTGAAGTTATTATGCCTATTGGCAAAGATAAATTGAAAAACTTAAAAATCAATACTGAAAAAATAATAAAAGATATAGAAAATCCAATACAATCAATTATAACAAAAGCATAATTATCACCATTTAGCATTTTTGAAATATGAGGAATGATTAAACCTATAAAACCGATAATTCCAGAAAAATAAACACTAATTGAAGTTAAAATAAAGCTTATTATCAAGAAAATTCTCTTATATTTTTTTACATCAAATCCAAAGCTTAATGCTTCCTCATCTGAAAGCGATAATAATAAAAGTTTTTTGCGATTTAAAAATAACCAAAAAGAAATTAAAATAACAACAATAAAACAAAAATACAAAAATATAACCTCTGAATTTCTTAAAATTCTATCAACATTTCCCCAAAGAATAAAAATTGTTTTAAATATATCTTGTTTTGAAATTGCCATTAAAAAACTTATTAGACTTGAAGATAACATATTAATTGACAAACCTATTAGGATAATTTTAAGAGAGTTTTCATAATTTAAAATGATAGCAAAAAAGCAGATAATAACAAGAGCTAACATAAGTAAATTTGATAAAATAACATTTAAATTTAAAATAATTGATAAGACAAAACCAAGAGCAGATATTGAGGATATACCAAGAATATAAGGCTCAACAAGTGGATTTTTTAATAAATTCTGTAAAATTAGACCTGAAATTGATAACGATATGCCAGTAATGAAAATTATCATTAGCTTATGAATTGAAAAAAATAAAAGCGAAAAATCAGTTTTTAAAAGATAAATGAGTAATGAAAAAATGAAAAAAATTATTGAAATTGGGAACATTACTTAACATTAAATTTTAAACTTACTTTAAAATTTGAAAAATTGAATGAAAGTCCTTCACATTACAAATATAAAAGGCGGAGGAATAGGAACATTCTTAAAAATTCTTGAAAAAAGAGGTGAAGTAATTTGGGAAATGAAAAAACAGAAAGAACCACCTTTAAGTATAAATGAGGTTGATATTATAATTCTATATGGCTATATTCCTCATTTTGACTTCAATCCCTTTAAAAATAAGTTGAAAATTTATTATTTTCAAGGTTTAAGGGAAATTTCAAGAAGAATGATTTTAAATAAATTTGAATTTAATCCTTATCATATCTTAAAGCTTATGAAATTTAAAAATTGGCTTAAAAATTTTGATTATTTTATAAGTGTTTCGTTTTCTATGAGTAATATGGCTAAAAAATTTTATAATGTTAATAGCTTTGTTTTACATAATCCTATGGACTTTGAATTATTGCCAAAAATAGAAAGAAATAAAAATAATAATGTTTTACTTTGGATTGGAAGAAGTGCTTGGATTAAAGGACTAAATAGATTTTTAGAACTTTTAAAGTTATTGCCTGAATATGAGGGTTGGATTTTAGGTGTTGAAGGGAAAAACTATAATAATGTTAAATTTTTTGGATATGTTAATAATGTTTATGATTTTATAAATAAAGCAAAAGCGGTAGTAATTACGAGTTATTATGAATCATTCTCTTATGTTTGTTTAGAATCGCTTTATTATGGTGTTCCTGTTTTAAGTTTAAAAAGTGCTGGCGGTGCTTTTGAGATTTTACAACTATTTAATAAATATGAGTGGTGCTTTGATAATATAGAAGAAATGGCAAATTATATAAGAAATTTTGAAATTGAAGATTTTAGAGAAAATGAGCAGTTTGTAAATTTTTTTAGTTTTGAGAGGTTTTATGAGAAATTCCAAAAGATTTTACAATTTTTAATAAAATTAAAAAAATTATCAAAATAAAAATCCACGATTCTCCAATATAAGAATATAATGTTTTATAGCTATTGGTTGGAACTTCCTCAATTATATATCCCATCTTGAATAAATCTATTTTTTTAATAGTTTCGCCCTTATCATTTATTATAGCAGAAATACCAGTTTTAGCACTTCTTACGATAAATTTTCCTGTTTCTATTGCTCTTAATTTTGAAAATAAATAATGCTCTTTTGGTCCAATTGAAGGACCAAACCATCCATCATTAGTTATAACAAAAAGCACATTAGCTCCATTTCTAATTAAGTTTCTTGAAATTTCAGGAAATATGCTTTCATAACATATCATAACACCAATTTTTTGTTCTTTAAAGATTATAGGTTTAAAAAATTTTCCTTTCTTGTAATTCCCCTGTCCTAAATCTAAATTTTTTATAAAACTTGGAAGATATTCATAAAATGGTAAATTTTCACCAAAAGGAACAATATGAACCTTATCATAAAAATCAATAATTTTTCCACTCGTATCAATTAGTAATGCAGTATTATAATAATTACCATCTTCTTCACGAGCGCTTCCCATTAAAATTGGTTTTCTTGTTTCTTTTAAAATTTTATTAACAAGCTCAAAATTCCAATAATTTTGAGGATAAATGCCAGGTATTGCTGATTCTGATAAAACTAAAATATCGTAGTTTTTATCTTTTATAGAATCTAATAAAATTGAAAAAGCTTCTCTTGTTTCTTTCCATTCCATAGGGTCATAAGCATATCTCGGAAGAACATTTGGTTGAATAATGGCAACTCTTAAATAATTATTTTCTTTTATTTTAAAATTTTTCCAAAAAATTCCAAAAATTACTATAAATAACACAAAAAATGAATATGGCAATATATTAATTCTTCTTTCAATTGAAAGATAAAGTGCATAATTGAATGTAATAAGTGAAAATGTTATAAAATGAGGACCAAGAATTGAGCTAATTTGAGCATATATTAAAAAGCCAAGTGATGAATAGTAGTAATTTGCCCAAGGAAGTGATAAATCAAATAACCAATAAGAGATAATCCATTCATAAATTGTAAAAGATAAACCAAAAACAATAGGATTTTTTGAATTCCTAAATAATAAAAACCAAATACAAAATAAAATTGTTCTTAAAATTATCATAAAACTCACACCAATTACTAATAAAATTCCAAGATTTTTGCCAACATCTAAATTATACAACCAATTTAAATGAATGAAAAAGAATGGAAATGTATAAAGAAAAGAAATAAGAAATGTTTTTTTATTATTAGAATTTTTAGTTATTATTAAAAGTGGAACAAAAGCAAATAAACTTGCAGGGAAAAAATAAAAAGGATATTGAGTTAAAATTAAAGAAAAACTTCCAAAAAGAAATAAAAGAAATGTTTTCATTTTTTATTATCTTTTATGACATTTTTTTAATTATTTCAATTAATAAACCAAATCCAATTATAAATCCAATTAAAATTGTTATAAATCCCATTTATTTCAGCAAATTGAACTTCTACTTGTCTTTTAAAATCCATAAATTCATCTCTTGTTGTTTGAGCTAAAATTAGTAAAGTTATCATATTGAAAATTTTAAAGTATGTTGATAATTACCTTGTCCAATAATTCTGAAACTATTTATTTTTCCCACCCACCCTAAAAATGCCCATTTTTCGGCAGGGGGCTTTTCATAACTTATTGATTATCAAGGACTTAACATTATTCTAAACTCCTTCCAATTTTCTACCTTTCCAATAAATTCTATTTGAAATGGAAAAAATCCAGGACCTTAAAATAATCATTCCAAAAATTATAAAACCAATTGGTGTTAAAATTGTTTCTTTAATTGAGAAACCAAATTTTAAATCTGAAAGAAATTTTACAAAAATTATTAAAATAGCAATCTTCCAAAACTTTAAAAATGGCAATATAAAAAACAAAACATAAAAAATGAGGGCAAATGGTGTTAAGAATTTTCCAAACATTCTATAAGAATTTTTCGTAAGACCTTCAAGCAATTCATTAAAATTATTGTACATTTTAACACTAAAAACATCTTTCAAATCATAAAACTTAACATTAATTCCCTTCATTTTTAAATAATTTCCAATTTTAACATCTTCAAGGATTTCATTTTTAAATAAAAAATGAGGATTGTATTTTAAATAAATGTCTTTCTTAATAGCCCAAAATTGACCATTTAAACCCAAATTTATTGGAATTATTGAAAATATATATGGAACAATTGATAAAATAAATTTTCCATATCCATCAAATTTTCCAAAACCCGTAATAACACTATCATTTATATTTTCTGAAATTTTCTTTAAAATTTCCTTATCTTTAATTTCAACATCTGCATCTAAAAATAATAAAATTTCTCCACTTGAAAATTTTACAAGATTATAAAGAGCAAAATTCTTTCCAACCCAATCTTTTGGTTTATCAAATCCCTTTATAACCTTTATTTTCTCACTTTCAAAACTCTTAGCAATTTCATAAGTCCTATCTTCTGACAAATCATCATAAATTAAAACTTCATAATTTTCATAATCTAAATTTTTTACAGAATTTAAAATTCTTTCTATGTTTTTTTCTTCATTTCTTGCAGGAATTAAAATAGAAATTTTTTTGAAGTTATTTTGGTAATTTCTTTTTAATTTCTTAATTGAAAAGAACTTATAAATGACTACAAATAAAGAAAATAAATGGAAAATTAGTAAAATTTTCAACATCTATAATTCAAGCTCACTTCTAACAAGTTTCAAACCTTCAAGACATAAATTAAGAAATTCACTTAATTCCAAATTTAACAATTCTTTACATCTTAAAATCTGCTGTCTATTAGCTCCTTTTGCAAATGACTTTTCCTTAAATCTTCTTAACATAAAATCAACATCAACATAATCCAAATTTTTTTGAGGTAAAATTAAGGCACAAGCAACAATAAAACCACTTGTAGGGTCTGATAAATAAAGTGCTTTATCCATTAATGTTTCAAGGGGAGCTTTATTGTTATGTGCTAAAATAGCATGTAAAATTTCTTCATCATTAAATCCCAATTCTTTTAGTATATTCACACCCATTTCAGGATGATTTTGAGGATATTCATTTGTGTATTCATAGTCTAAATCATGTAAAATCCCTGCTATTTCCCATCTTTCTTCATTTTCATTAAAATAATTAGCAAGTCTTCTCATACATCCTCCAACTGCTATAACATGCTTTATAAGATTAGGTTTTTTCATATGTTGTTTAACTAAATTTATAGCCCACTCCCTATTCATTTTTTTCTCTCCTTTTTCCTTATTTTATTTAAGAATCTATCAAAACTCTTACATTCTTCATAAACTTCATTCTCATTAGGATAATTTAGACAATAAAGTAAAAAATTTTCTTTATATTTCAAACTATCGTTTAATTCTAAATACGCTAATGCCCTTAGTTTATAAACATTTGAAAAATTTTCAAAAAATTTTTTATTCCTTTGAATATGATCTAAATATGGATAGAATTTATACAACCATTCCATATTTAAGTTTTGTAATATAAAATCTGAATAAATTATAGCCTCATTAAATCGTTTCTTTTCATTTAACTTTTTTAACTTCATTATTTGAATTTCAATATCATCTGGAAATTTTTTTGAAGCAACTTCAAGAATTGTATCTGAAATGCTTGCTAACTTTAATAA
>Ga0080007_1077051_pt1 | contig 11807 bp, 14 predicted proteins | sample OctOCTMetagenome_FD_69210 | JGI IMG/M metagenome (GOLD analysis project Ga0080007, IMG submission 69210) | Hot spring and microbial mat streamer communities from Octopus Spring Streamers, Yellowstone National Park, USA - OCT_B (SPADES... | ecosystem: Environmental > Aquatic > Thermal springs >...
CGTTTTTATGTTTGCTTCCACATATTGAGCACTCCTTGCTTGTGTAGTCCTCAGGAACTATCTCCACGTCTATATTATACTCCATGAATATATCCACAATCCAAAGAACTATCTTCCTAAACCACCATATATTCGTGTTATACTCGTTTCCATTGTTTTGTGAGAGCATTATGGGGTAGCCTATGTATAGCTTCTTAACACCTCTTCTATACAGCTTATCTGCTAGGAATCTTATAGCTGTTATGTATAGGTGTCTTAGCCTCTTATCCCTCTTATACATAGCCTTAAGATACTTCTCATGATATTCTCTCCATGTTGGGAGCCCAGCATTCCTAAGCAGATCCCTTATAGCCTGGTATATAGCTATCTCTCTCTTCCACCAGTAGTATTCAGACTTGATCTTTCCTCCTTTGACGAGCATTGCTGATCCGTCCGAAATTGTAACAGCAAGCAAGTTGTTAAGCCCCATATCCATGAAAGCCTCCCTATCCCCTATGGGATCCCTCTGCTTAATAGACCTAGGACTAACGATCCTACCCTTTTTATCCTTGTAATTGGGCTCTACATAGCCCCTCTTATTTGATTTAGGTGGATCAACACCAACCTCTATTGGTACGAGTGCGAACCACCTGCCATTAACATATATGATCTCAAGCCTTCCCTGTTTTCCTTCCCATCTGATCCTACCGGCATATCTTATCCTGAGATTAAAGTCTTTGAGTACTAGGTAGCCTTCACCCTCTTTTATAGGCTCTAGGTAGTATCTATCACTTCTAACGAATATATGTATCTCCTTCTCACCTGTTTCCCTGTCCTTCCAATAGCCTGGTGGAGAGACCTTCCTGATATGTGGTGGTAATCTTCCCTGTTTCCTTAGATCCAGTTGCTTGAAGAATGTGCTCCAAACCTCATCATTCTTCTGTATAACTGCTTGAGCATTAACGCCTAATATCTCATTATACTTATAACAGTATTTTCTGTCTATCTCATAGTACTTCTCAGGTGATAGCTCTCCCTTGAAGAATGCCTGCCTCTTCTCATAGTTAAGCTCATTGAATAGCCTAGCACATGTCAATCCAATACCCATTAAGTCCTTATGCTCGCCCTCAGATGGTAGTAGCCTCAGTCTAACAGTTCTATGATTTTTCTTTAGCCTCTCCTCTATCTCTTCTTTTAGTGCTTGGAGGGGATCGGGGTGCCCATCCGTGAGTAATGATCGGGGAGTCGTCCCCCCTTGGGTCATCCTTTTAAGCACTTTACCCACAGATGGACACCCCAACCCCTATATAACACGATACAAAAGTTAAAAACCATACGATCCAAAACCCAACCCCGCCTTAAAAGGCGAAGTTTGCTAAGCTTTAATATCAATATCCACTAGGCTGGGTTCCAGCTTATTTTCGGCTAGAGCTTTTAAAAGGCCCCATATACATTTGTTGATGGGGCAGATACATCTGAAGAGATGTGTATAGCTATGTTTATCAGTAGATCCAAAGTCCCGTATACTTGGGATCCAACAATCAACGGATCTAACTATGTTAGCTATAACATCCTCTAGATCCTCTTTAGATTTAATATATATTATGGAAAGCGTTCTAATATCTCTTAGAGATGTTAAATAGTCTATGTGCCATCTTATCTTCTTATCCTTAGCTGTGTGACGCGCTATCCTCGATCTAAGGCCTCCCCCGCCTCTGGCGGATCCTACATATCCATAGATCCCGGGCTCTATACATACTATTCCGAGGATGCCGATCTCTATGCATATTCTCAACTCAAGTAGCAATATTACGATATACAGCCCGGGATCCCTAGGTATATATTTAAGAGGATCTCCGTCCAATCTATAAAAATTGGCTTCTATGGAGATATTTTAATCTTTTCAGTTGCATATCTTCATCAAGACACATAGAGCCTATAACTAAAAGTCTCGCCCTTCAGAGCGGGGAGGAAGTCAGCTTATATTCTCCCCTGGTTATCTTTTAAAGACTCGCGATCCTTTCCCATGTCTTTCCATTAAATATATGGAGCCTGTTTATATGTACCTCGCAACTGTCTCCTATATTGAGTCTCGTGTTAGGGTTTATCTGAGCCTTTACCGTTAGATCCTCATTTACTATGACCAGTGCAAAGGCTCTCGCACCATAATGTTCTATTACATCAATCTTTCCTGTTAATCTGGTCACACCACTTGTTTCGATGCTTGATGGAGGTGCTATATAGGCTTCCTCTGGTCTGAATCCTATGTATATATTATTGAACTCTGCATTATATGTGCTTCTAAAGCTACTTAGAAGATCTCGTGCTCTCTGGATCTCGAATATATTCATAGGCGGATCCCCTATGAAGCTCGCCACAAATATATTGGCAGGGGAGCTATAGATCTCATCCGGTGTGCCTATTTGCTGCAGAACCCCATTGTTCATAACCATAATCCTATCCGCAACTGAGAAGGCATCAGCCTGATCGTGGGTGACCAATATTGTTGTTACGCCCAGCTTTTTCTTGTACTTTCTTAACAAACTCTCTAGCAACAATCCTTATTCTAGCATCAAGGTTTGAGAATGGCTCGTCTAGGAGAAGCACACTTGGCTCTTTAACAAGAGCTCTTGCTAATGCTACTCTCTGCTGCTGGCCCCCGCTTAGTTGCCTTGGGTATCTATCTAATAGCTCGGAGATTCCTAGTATCTCGGTTACTTCTCTAACTCTTCTTGCTATCTCGTGTTTGGGTATTCTTTTTATCTTGAGGGGATAAGCTATGTTATCGAAGACTTTCATATATGGATAAAGAGCCCAGTTCTGGAAGACCATACCCACATTTCTCTCTCTAGGGGATACAAATATCCCTCTGTCTGCATCGACAACTGTGGTTTCACCGATAACGATCCTTCCCCTAGTCGGCTTTTCAAGACCAGCAATAATTCTGAGGAATGTTGTTTTATCAGATCCCGAAGGGCCTAGGATTACAAAGAACTCTCCACTCTTGATCTCTAGGCTCACGTTATTTATAGCGGTAACTCCTCCTGGGAATATCTTGGTAATATTTTCAGCAGCTACTCTGGCCATATATTATCCCCCAACCATGGGTTTTGAATAAAAGCTTTGGAGGTCATGCATCTAGATTTCATACTGTGGCACCTCTAGATAGTCCACATGAACATTGAGGGCCCATATTGTGAAACCCCAGGGTATGAGATATAGATGCTTTTTACCATCGGGGCCTGGATACATGAGCTTATCGAACAACTCAGTGATTAAGTCATCTCCCCAATTCTGCTCAAGCCACTCGTATATATCATCTAAAGGCTCTGTCTTTCCCTGATTTATCCTAACCTGGATCGCTAGTTCTCCAATCATGTTGCTAATATCAGGAAGGAGGGATGGAGAGCCTGCCTCGAGTGCTACGTTCATTTTGTTATTCCCATCCGAGGGTTCCAAGGTTACTGTTTTAATCCTGATACCATAATGTCTCTCGAATTCCTTATATAGATTCTCACAGACTTGCTGGGAATATAGATCCGCATATGTCTGCTTCCACAAGGTTATCTCAGATGGTAGTGAGATCTTGCCAGCCGGGCTTGTGACCCGTGGCTGAGCCCTGGCTGTGGGCGACTGGACGGGTGTATATGTTTGCGGCTGTTGATAGGATCTGCCTGATTGATTGTATATTATGAATGCTAAGCCGGCTGCTATTAGCACTACCGCTAATGCCATTGTCGCTATTGATATTCTAGAGAGACCTATTTTTGATATGATTGTGATTCTTATACTTACTACCCACTTCAAGATTAAATTCTTCTTATTTTAGGTAATAAGTTAGCAAGTTAACCAGTTAACATTTATTATTAACATATAACCTCTATCAATACGTACTGCTTTCTATAGATTTTTGCTATAGTAGAGGTCTCTAGTTCATTAGTTCGCCATCCATCATGGACTCTATAATTTTTCTGATAGCTCTTCTTATAGTGATGCTAACATATGCCTTTGAAACACCATGGATCCTGGCTATATCATCTACTCTAACCCTTTTTGGATATTCGAAAAAGCCTTCCCTGATCGCCGATCCCAAAATCTCCTTCTCCCTCTTGGTAAGCCTAGGATATTTGGGTTTGCTTAGTACCACGCTATTTGACATGGCTTTCTCTATAGTTACTGGTCTTATGCTTATTAGCTCTGAGAAGCTCTCTAGATCTTTTGCTGCATTTCTCAACTCTTGTTTATCCCTTATCAGGATTATATAGATCTCGTTTCCATTATTAACACGGCTTTGGGGGACTAATATCTTTCTAGCGTTGAGCATATATTTGCCGACTCCTCGCATGTGGCTGATACTAGTAATAAGACATTATGCTCTATATTTGCTACTGGTTTATACCATATAACCCTCTTATTGCTTCTCAGAGCACCAATAACTATGGATAGCACTCTGGGTTTTCCCAGCGGTATCATTATAAGATCTATCACTACACACTCTCCGTCTCTTAAGCATGATACCTCAGCATAAATTGTCTCTATTATAGCCCTGTTTCTAAGAGTTTATATGTCCAGTCGGTTTTGTGTATTAGCGCGATCTCGTATGCTCTCATAGAGCCCTCAATCTATATTCTTCTTAGGAAGAATATAAACATATGATTTTATTGTGTATTATAGATGTTTTAGGATCTTCTTTAGATTAACATGTTAATATAGATTTTTATTAGCCCTTGTTAACTATATAGAGCTGGAGATCCTTTTGAGGATTAGAGATGTTGATGCTATAATGCTCAGGCTCTCGGATGAGATATATGAGAGAGACGCTCTAGCCATTAAGGGAGGTGCCGAGCATCCCATGGAGGTTCTCCTAGTCATGGTTGAAACTGATGATGGTCTTGTAGGGTATGGAGAGTCTATATCATATGGCGGGCTATATGCTGTTCATGCTGCTGTGAAAAGGGTTCTTTCCCCCATGCTGAGGGGTGTTGAGCTTGGAGGTGTGGCTGATATCTGGGATAGGATGTATAGAGCTAGCTTTCGGCTTGGTAGGAGGGGTGTCATGATCTCTGCTATCAGTGGTGTTGATATAGCTCTCTGGGATCTCCTTGGTAAGGAGCTTGGTGCACCGATCTACAGGCTTCTTGGAGGTTCTCCCAAGAAGATTAAGGGGTATATTACCGGGGGTTACTATAAAGAGGGTAAGGGCATTGGAGAACTTGTTGAGGAGGTTAGGGGGTATATGGTGCAGGGCTTTAGGACTGTCAAGATCAAGGTAGGGGGTCTAGAACTTTCTGAGGATCTCAAGAGGGTAAGGGCATTGAGGGAGGAGTTTGGAGAATCTCTTGAGATAGCTGTTGATGCTAACAATGTTTATAGCTTTAACGAGGCTCTTCGGGCTGGGAGGGAGTTTGAGAGACTTGGTGTGATCTTCTTTGAGGAACCTATACCAACAGATCACCCGGATCTTAGTGCTGAGCTTGCAAAAGCTCTCGAGATCCCTATAGCTGGCTATGAGACAGCATATACTCTATATGAGTTCAGGGATCTGGTAGCAAGGAGAGCTGTGGATATAGTTCAGGCTGATGCAGCATGGAGTGGTGGTATAACGGAGATGCACAGAATAGGTGTTCTTGCAAGAGCATATGGCCTTCCTCTTGTGCCCCACTACTCTGCTGGTGGGATAGGATTTGTTGCTAGCCTCCATGTTGCTTTATCCATAGGGTCTCCAATGATCGAGTATCATCTAAGGCCTAACAAGCTTAGGGAAGGGCTTGCTGGTGATGCTATAAAATACCAGTCTGGAGAATTCCTGCCGCCCAGTAGACCCGGCCTTGGGGTTAGGCCTTCTGAGAAGGTTATTGAGGAGTACAGGGTTAGGGGGTAGAGACTGTATATTTCTGATGGCCGGGTGGTTCTGTTGAGAGAAGATCATAGAGATCAGCAAACCAGTAGGCTTGTATTCGACGGAGATCTGGGTCTCCTCAGAGATAGGACTGTCGCTGTTATTGGCTATGGTAATCAGGGGAGGGCCCAGGCTATTGTTTTGAGGGATAATGGTATCAGGGTTATTGTTGGCAATATTAGGGATCACTATTGGGATCGTGCTGTTAAAGATGGTTTTGAAGTGTACAATATAGGAGATGCTGTTAGGAGGGCTGATATAGCTCTCCTTCTCCTCCCTGATGAGATTGCTCCTGGGGTTTATAGGGAGAGTATAGAGCCTCTTATTAATAATAGGAGGGGTTTTATTCTATGCTTTGCTAGTGGTTATAATATAGCATATGGGTTTATCAAACCTCCCCAAGGGGTTGATGTTATAATGGTTGCTCCTAGGATGATTGGGTGGGGGATTCTTGAGAGGCATAGACAGGGTAGGGGTTATCCTGTATTGATAGGGGTTGCCCAGGATTCTTCTGGCATGGCTCTCGAGTATGCCAAGGCTATTGCTAAGGGCATTGGGGCTATAGGGCTTCCTGGTGGTGTTGCTGTTATCTCATCCTTTGAGGAGGAGGCTTTACTAGATCTTCTCTCTGAGAGCACCTGGTCGCCTATGTTGATCGCTGCTATGGAGGCCTATTTCGATGTTGTCACTGAGAATTTTGGTGTATCGCCAGAGGCTGCAATCCTAGAGCTATACGCCTCTGGAGAGCTTGCTGAGATAGGAAGGGCCATGGCTGAGATCGGCTTCTATGAGCAGCTAAAGCTCCAGTCTAGAACAAGCCAGTTTCTCCACCTAACCAGGGCTAGGAATTTCTACAAGATAGCAAGGAGGATCGTTGAGAGGGAGGCTTTAAAAATATGGAGTGGCAAGATCACGAGAGAATGGTCTCCTGATCTTGCTTCTGGTAGGGTGATTCTGGAGAGACTATTGAGGATAGCTATGAGAAGCAGAATGGCTGAGTATGAGGATAGACTATACAGGGCTCTGGGGAGGAGATAGAATCAGGGCTGCTATCCCAGCCTCTTTTAGTTGAGTATTCCTCTATAATAGAAGATCTTACTACTTTTGGTGAACCCAGCCCACAGCTCCGCCTTCATAGTTCTTCTGGTTAATAACTGCAGGGTAATCTCCGCACTCTGGGATGAGTATCTATGGGAGCCTCGCTTGGGTCTTCACCTTTACTCGCATGGTGAAGGTCTTAAAACCTAAAATATTTCATGAGGGCATGGCTTGTTTATAGTTATTCATAGTTCTTCTATATATATTGGTACTGCTAGTCTAGCTATCCTTCCCCTTCTTATTATCTCTAGCTCTATCTCTCCCTTGTCTATGTTGTCCTCTATTGCTTTTCTCAGGTCTAGTGGTTTTGATATCTCGTTTTCTCCTGCTCTTGTTATTATGTCTCTGCTCTGTATTCCTTGCTCGTGTGCTTGTGATCCTGGTACTACTCTTACTACTATTACTTTTTTGCTCCTATCCCCATGCTTCTGGCTATCTCCTGCGTTAGTGGTGCTACATATACTCCTACCCATGCTCCCACTGGTTTTCCGAATTTTAATAGTAGTTGTATGAATCTCTTCACGTGGTTTATTGGGGGTGCGAATCCTATTCCGTGCATAGGGTGTTATGACTGTTGAGATTCCTATAGCCTCTCCCTCTAAATTTACAAGGGCCCCCCACTGTTTCCCGGGTTCATTGCTGCATCTGTCTGTATTAGATCCTCTAGCACAAATTCCCCCTCAGCGCTAACCCCAGCTATTGTTCTCCCAACAGAGCTCACAATCCCCATCGAGACAGAAGGTCCCGGGAGACCTAGGGGAGAGCCTATTGCGAAGACAATCTCGCCAATTCTAACCCTATCTGAATCGCCCATCCTAAAGATCCTAACATCCCTCTTATCAAGGATAACCAAAGCGAGATCCCTGCTAGAATCCCTAGCAATAACGCTCCCAAAGCCTCTCTCGCCATCAAGATAGAGAACATATATGTGGTGCAACTCTATTTTCTAGACTCAGAAAGATCATCATGCCCATAGGGAAGCTAGGCTATATGGGTGTCTTTTCTATATTGGTAGCTACATATATAAATGAGATCTCAACATCCCTATACCTAGTCGGGCCAGGTAGCGAGGTTAGCTCGGTGATCATGCTTCAACTATGGCTACACAGCTTCATGGATCTACTTTTTGCGCTCGTATCTTTTCAAGCCTTAATGGTTTTTCTCATAATATACATCATACTGGGTGTTTTAAGGATTGAACCCTCAATTAGTGTTGGTGTAAGGGTGTAGACCATGTTTTTGAACAATATAAGGGTTATCGAGCTTGGCCATGCTGTTGCAGGCCCCACGGCGGGGTCGATACTAGCTGATCTAGGTGCTGAGGTCATTAAGATTGAGAGGCCTGGATCTGGCGATCATTTTAGGGATCTTCCTGGAATGGGTCCATCGATCTTTATAGATCTTAATAGGGGTAAGAAGAGTGTTGCGCTGAATTTAAGGGATCCCAGGGGATATGAGATCTTCTTGAGGCTTGTAAGGATCTCTGATGTGGTTATAGATAACCTAGATCCTGTGGCTTCAAGAGGGCTCGGCATCAGCTACGAGGGCCTCTCAAGCGTGAATCCTGGTATTATATACTGCAAGATCACTGGCTTTGGTGAGGGGCCCTATGAGAATATCCCTGCATATGATCCTATGCTCCAGGCTATATCTGGTATTATGTCTGTAACGGGTTTCCCACCTGATAGATATGTTAGGGCTGGGATCTCTCTTGTAGATATGACGGGGGCCTTCCACTGCGTTATAGGTGTCTTGGCAGCTCTATTTAGGAGGTCTGTTAGTGGTAGGGGTTCCTATATAGAGGTCTCTCTATTCGATGCCTCTATATACTATATGGGCTATTGGATCACATACTACGATCTATATGGCAGAGACCCCGAGCCCCTGGGGACTGGCCACATGTTTGGAGCCCCCTATGGTCTCTTCAAAACCTCTGATGGGTATATCTATATCTCCATAGTTAGCGATACACATTGGAAGAGGTTCTGCCAAGCCCTTGGATTCAGAGATCTGGAGGAGGATCCCAGATATTCTAGCAATAAGGATAGGGTATCGCGTAAACAGGAGCTCGAGGAGGAGGTTGGTAAGAGGCTCGCTAACTATAGATTGAAGGATCTATTTGAGATCTTATCTAAAAGCGGTGTCCCAGCAACACCTCTATATAGGGTTAGCGATCTTCTTCAAGACCCACACCTAGCTCATAGAGAGCTCATAAGCAGTATCTCGTGGAGAGGGTCTAGACTAAGGGTCTCCCTCAACCCTATCAGGGTAGATGGTTTAAGACCGGTCGCCAAAGGGGATCCACCTGAACTCGGCGAGGACACTGAGGAGGTTCTTACAAAGCTCCTAGGAATCTCCCGCGATGAGATCGAGGGCCTGAGGAGGGCCGGTGTTGTGGTATGAACCCTGAGCCCTATCTGGATTATCACCACAGAGATCTCAAGGATCATCATAGGCTTCTTATTAAAAGCATAAGGGATCTCATGGAGAGATACGGCGAGAAGTACTGGCTAGATATAGATGCTGGGGAGAGGTTCCCCGAGGAGTTTGTTAGAGAGTATCTTGAGATGGGCTTCGCAGGGATAATGGTACCCGAGGAATATGGGGGTTCAGGCTACGGTGTTCAGGAAACTTCTCTAGTTATGGAGGAGATAAGCGCCATGGGGGGAACTACTTATCATGTTAGGGGTATGTATTACCCCATGAATATAATTACTAGACACGGGTCAAGGGCTCTTAGAGAGAAATACCTTCCAATGATAGCTAGGGGCGAGCTAAGGCTCCTAGCATTCGCAGTCACGGAGCCTGAGGCCGGTTCAGATACTGCGAGGATCTCGACATTCGCTAGGAAGGAGGGTGATAGATATATTGTTAATGGCCACAAGATCTTCATATCCAGGTATAGGGAATCAGATTTAATGTTCCTCGTAGCCAGAACATCGCCATATAATCCTGAGAAGAGGTATGATGGCATAAGCCTTTTCCTAGTAGATCTGAGGTATGCTAAGGGCATTGAGAGCAAGAAGATAAAGGTAATGGCTCTAGGACCCGTCTACGAGCTATTCATAAGCGGTCTCGAAATCCCCGCAGAGAATCTTATTGGGGAGGAGGGAAAGGGGTTCAGATACCTCCTGGGAGCCCTAAACGTGGAGAGAACACTGATATCAGCAGACCTTGTTGGAAGCACAAGATATTTACTAAGGAGAAGCGTTGAATATGCATCAGGCAGGATAGTTTTTGGAAAGCCTATAGGGAGTTACCAGGGGGTTCAATTCCCAATATCTTCAGTATATATAAAGCTACTAGCCGCTGACGATCTTCTCCACAGAGCTGCAAGGCTAATAGACGAGGGGGCCGAGGACAGGATAGTGGGGCTATATTCAAACGCTACCAAATATCTCTCAGCTGAGGTGGCGTGGGAAGCAGCGAACACCGCTATGGACATATTCGGAGGGTATGGATATGCATGGGAAACCGGGATAGAGAGAAAGTTGAGGGAGATAAGGCTCTATAGAGTAGCCCCCGTGAACCAAAACCTAGTGCTCGCATATATAGGACATAGCATACTGGGGTTACCGAGGTCCTATGAACCTTAGAATAGATCTCTAATTACGCGGATCAAAATCCGCCCATCAGAAATAGATCCACCTGGGACGCTTTTAGGTAGATAGTATTAAGTATTAATAGATCTCCACCATCTATTGAGAAAAATATGTCTTAGACGCTTTACATCTATATATTTTGAGCTTTGCCGAGTACTCCTTCATCTCTTCACACAACTCTATATATAGCCTTGATGGCAGGTCCCTATTGACTATGTTGGCAGCCTCCTCAGCACTGTTTGCAAGGATATAGATATATGCCCTCCCACCCCTCTTTAACAGATCTGCTATAACTCCTATAAACGGCTCTATATTGGTGGGGTTATCCGCTATAATTATATCGAAGCCCGCCTTAACTGGTGGATTCTTGGAATCTGATACAAGAGGGTGTACAGATCCTTGGAGCCTATTCATAGCTATAGATCTCTTCATATGCTCTATAGCCTGGGGATTTATATCATTAGCTATCACTGTAGCCCTTCTAATCTTGGCTATGTTAAGAGCGAACCCCCCATAGCCTGAGAAGAGATCTAGAACCAGATCTCCATCACGAACCTCCCGAGCAACCCTGAGCCTCTCACTCGCAAGCCTTGTGTTAACATACATAGAGGCTATATCCACAGAAAAAGAAATCCCATTCTCCCTATAAATAGTTACTGTCCTCTCCTCCCCACCGATATGACGTATAGTCTGAACCCTCATAGGGCCGGTGACAGCTCCCCTTGCATACACAGCTCTTATCCTTCTATGGATTCTCATGATGGCCTCAGCAATCTCCCTCCCATACACCATTAAATCCTCATCCAACTTTATCACAGCTATATCACCCACTATATCGAAGCTCCTCGGAAGCCGAGAAATCACCTCATCAGGGAGAGAACCAACTAGAAGATCTCTGTAACCCACGCCCCTCAGAAGCCTGCTAGCTGAGCATCGCCTAAACTCCATCAACTTTCAAGATTAAGTTAACTCACAAAACTGATATTTCAACATTGCGGATCAGAGAGTTATAGCTGGGATATTTAAGCATTATATTGATCTACTATAGAATCGAAGCTTCTCCTTTAAGAACAGATACCTTGTTTCCAAATCTTCTTGCTCTCTAACAACCCCACAATGTGGTGTGAAATATATAGGAGATAGATCGAGTCATGTAGTTTGTGTCGAGATGCCCAGGGAAAATGTGATCGCGATATCGAGTAGATATGTGCTTATAGATAGAGAGAGTC
>Ga0080007_1041033_pt1 | contig 11791 bp, 9 predicted proteins | sample OctOCTMetagenome_FD_69210 | JGI IMG/M metagenome (GOLD analysis project Ga0080007, IMG submission 69210) | Hot spring and microbial mat streamer communities from Octopus Spring Streamers, Yellowstone National Park, USA - OCT_B (SPADES... | ecosystem: Environmental > Aquatic > Thermal springs >...
AGTTCCAACACCTGTGAACAAAAATAAAATCCCAGATTTATCTTTCCTTATATCTGCCTCAGAGGATATCGGAAGGAACTTGTCTCGGGGAACTTATGTTGTATTTGAATCAACAGTTTTTCCCGGTGCGACAGAAGAAATATGTGTTCCTATTTTAGAAAAAGAGTCCGGTTTAAAATGCGGAGTAGATTTTAAAGTTGGTTATTCACCGGAAAGAGTAAACCCGGGAGATAAAGAACATACTTTTGATAAGGTTGTAAAAGTTGTTGCAGGTCAAGATAATCAGACTGCTGAGTTTTTAGCCAAAATGTATTCATTCCCTGTGAAGGCGGGGGTTTATGTGGCTCCTGATATAAAAACTGCTGAAGCCGCAAAAGTAATAGAGAATATTCAGCGTGATCTTAACATTGCTTTGTTCAATGAACTATCTATAATATTTCATATTATGGGTATTGATACTCAAGAGGTGATAAAGGCTGCATCAACAAAGTGGAATTTTATTAAATTTGAACCGGGGCTTGTTGGAGGGCATTGTATCTCTGTTGATCCATATTATCTTACTTTCAAGGCAGAAGAACTCGGATATCATCCGCAGGTTATACTTGCTGGCAGAAGGATAAATGATTATATGGGGAAGTATGTTGCTGAGAACACAATAAAGCTTCTTATAAATGCAGGAAAACAAGTCAAAGGCTCTCGGGCTCTTATTATGGGAATAACTTTCAAAGAAAATATATCAGACATAAGAGAAAGTAAAGTTGTAGATATATATAGAGAGCTTTGCGATTATGGGGTTAATATAGAAGTTTATGACCCTTATGCAGAACCTGATCATGTAAAATCTGAATTTGGAATTGAACTTATGAACAAAAATAGTTTCGGTCAGAAAGATATTGTTATTGATTTTCTGCAAAAGAATTCTTTGCAAAAATTTGATGTTGTTATAGTTGCTGTAAAGCACAAGCCATTTTTTGAAATCACACCAGATTTTTTCAAGAAAATAATGACTCATCCGCCTGTACTTGTTGATGTCAAAGGAATATATTCAAAAAGCGTTTTTGAAAGAGAAGGATTCATATATTGGAGACTATAAAAAGTAAAGAACAAAAAAATTAGGAAATAGATTTTCATTTTAGGTTTCATATTTTTGCTTTACCTTATGGAATATTCTATCAAAGGCTTCGCCTCTGTGTTCTGCTGAATTGAAATCTGGAAAGGAAGCGCAACCCGGAGAAAAAAGAATTGTGTACTCATTATTCTCTTTTTCGTTTCCAATAAATTCTATTGCTTTTTGTACAGCTTGCTCAAGGTTTTCGCAAATCAAGAAATTTTTTACCTTGTCTTTTATTTCTTCTGCTATTTCATATTTTGCTTCACCTATCAAGAAAGTCATTTTAACTTTGTCTTTTATTAGATCTCCGACATCAGAAAAAGATAAGCCTTTTTTCCTTCCGCCAGCAATTAAAATAATTTTTCCTTCTTTCACAGATAGTATCGCGTTTTTCAGAGATGTCGGGTTTGTAGATTTTGAATCGTTTATAAAATGAATTGTTTTTCCTTCTATGTTTATTTTGCCAAGATACTCAAAGCAGAATTTTCTTTTAATATACGGAATTTTGTTTTGCTTTATATTTTCTGATAATTTTTGTGGCTCAATTAAAGTTAATACGCTCCCGAGAGCGCATAGAAAATTACTTTTAAAAGATTCATCTGTTTTTATTGGTTCCTCTTCACTTTCAAAATTTAAAATTTCTCGGACATCAAAGTTTATTATTTCCTTTCTATTTTCACCTTTTATAGTTATAAATTCTGTTTTAGGGTCATAGTTTTTTTGTATCCATTCCAAAGTATATATTCTTGTGAAAATGCGATCATAATTTTCTACTTTTGCGACTTCATATTTTGTTGACAGCTCTTTGAAATTTTCTGAATACACAAGAAACTTTGACTTTTCTGCAAACTTTATTTTTGAATGAAAGTAGTCAAAAAATGACGGATGAAAATCAAAATGATCTCTTGTAATACATGTTATTGATAGGCAGTAAGGTAAAACTTTTCTTGATGACCTTAACTGAAAGCTGGAAATTTCAAAAACAAATAAATCTACTTTTGAGAATATAGCGTCTGCAAGAGTTGAAGTTTTTCCTTCTACTTTTCCTATGTTCCCTCCAACAAAATGAGGAATTTTGCATGAGCGGAGAATTTGAGAGGTAATTTCTGTTGTACTACCTTTACCTTTCGTTCCTGTTATAAGAATAATTTTTGAATTTGAAGGTAAGTTCTCAAAAACGAAATCAAGTTCAGATTTAAAATTTACCCCAAGCTTTGCAAATAAATCGTGTTTTATACCAGATGATAGAACAAAGAAATCAAGATCTCGAGCCCATTTTTTTATATCATCTTCTTGGTAGTTGAAAACTATTTCTATTTTTTCTTTTTCAACAAATCTTTCAAAAAACTCTTGATTTTTTGGGTCGTCTAAGAACTCCTCCTTGCTTTTTTTCTCAAAGACAACAGGAGTGTATCCAAGTTCTATCAGAGCCGAAACTAAGTTTTTTCCAGATACTCCAAGTCCAATAACCCCGGCAGATTTTTTCCCTGATTTCATTTTTTTCCCGATTTTTTTTCTTCCTGTTTTTTTTCTCCGAATTTTTCTTTTTTTGGGTTTTCAGAGTATTTTTGCTTTTCTTCTATCACGTCTTTTTATTTTCTTTATTTTCTCATTCATTCCTTTCCCATTTTGGCTTTTATTTTGCGTATTGCTGATTTTATTGATAAAAATTTCGTTTTGGTTTTTTTGAAGAAATTTCTTATCACGGAGGTAAGACCTCAATTATTTCTCTTACAATTTCTGGATATATGTTTATTGTTTTTTCAAGGTATCTTTCAACATCTTGAGGTTTTATTTTTGTATATTGAAAAACTTCTTGATCTATTGGATATTTCATAGAGTCTATTGAAGCTCCAAGACCTGTCATCATGGCTATTCTATCTCCGATATGAACTGAAACCGCTGCTTTATATAATCTGCTTTCTTTTTCTTTTATCAAAGATAGCTTGTTATAAAATTGGACTATTTTTTTTATTTCATCCGGAATTTTCCATCTTTCAAGTATTATTATAGAGAATTCATTTGAAGTAAAGCCGAATATCTTTTTTTCTACTTTATCGAAGCTATCAAAATCTTTTTTGATCTCTTGCTTTAATTTATCATAATGTTTTGAGAAAAAGAAATTCATTATTATTTTCCCCACAGATCTTAAAGTCCCAGCGGAGAAAACTAAATCTTCTAATTCTGGCCAGTTTTCTTGTGCAACGAGTTTTGCAGCAAGTGCTCCTATGAATGCTTGTATGCTAAGTTCCCCTCTTTTCAGATTGAAAAATTTTAGGTCTGTGTCATAAACCCTCTTTGCATAAGCAGATAGAACTATTGATTCTATGGATTTGAACCCAAGTAAAGTTATTGCATGTTCTAAACTCTGTACCCTCCTTGAAAAACCATATATCGGAGAATTTACTATCTTCATTATTTCAAAGGTTAGCATGACATCTTTTGCTATCTCTTGAGCTAATTTTTGTGGAGAGGAAGTTGGATCTTTTATTAGAGCAAGTGTTCTTGCTACAACAGGTTCAAGCGGAGGAATTTTTTCAATTGCTTCTGAAATTTCTTTATCTGTTATTGCTATCATATATAAAAAGTTTAATGTTATTCATCTTCTTTTTTCTTTTCTTTTTTATTTCTTTTTTTCTTTTAAATCATTTTTTCTTTTTCTCTTATTTTTTCAATTTTCTTTTTTCTTTTAATTTTTTGCTTTTTTATATTGTGTATGATTAAAATTAGGTTTTGAGATCGGGGCGTAGCGTAGGTGGCTAGCGCGCCGGCTTCGGGAGCCGGAGGTCACCGGTTCAAGTCCGGTCGCCCCGACATCAAAAAATGGGTCTTATCTACTTTATTATATTTGCAGCAGTTATCGTAGTCCTGATACAAAATTACTATGCTTTTACACAAGTTATTTCTCTTGCTTTCTTTCATATAAGGGGTATTGCTTTACCTCTTGGGCTTTGGTTTCTTGTTATATTTTCTCTTGGATTTTTAATTGGATATTTGAGGGCTATACCAGCTCAAGTTAGAGCCTTCGCAAGATCAAGAGAACTATCAAAACTCAAAAAGAAATTGGAGGAGACAGAAAAAGAAAATCAGGAAAAATCCGAAAGAATAAGATTGATGGAATCTCAAATACTTTCGGGAAAAACGGAAGGAAAGTTGGAAACTGAGGGAGCAGAAAAATCTCTTCCATCCGAAGATTTTCAGCAACAGTTTAAAAATCCAGAACGAGAAACATAAAATAAGTGATCAGAATATAAATTGGTATCAAAATCTGAAAAATTCAAAATAAAATCTGAAAAATAAAGTTTTTTTTAATGGCTCTCTTTTGTGTTGCTCTTGATATAGATAGTAAGGAAAAGTTTGACTTTATATTAGCGGAAACCCATAGTTTTGTTGATGTATATAAAGTGGGTCCTGTTATTCTTTCTTCTTCCTGTGGATTAATTTCTCTTGAAACATTAACTCAACTTGGAAAGAATATTTTTGTTGATATGAAATTTTTTGATATACCATCTGTTGTTTGTAGAGCTATCAGGAATTTTTGTAGGTTCAATTCTAAATTCTTTACTGTTCATATATCGGCTGGAGAGAAAATATTTAGGTCTGCCGTTGAAGAAGCTAATAAATTTGGTGCTAATATTGCTGGTGTCACTTTGCTGACTTCTTCTGATTATGATGAGAATTTGATTTTAAATATGTCAGAAAAGGCAAAGCTATGGGGAGCGAGCTGGGTTGTTTGTCCTCCTATATTCGCAAGGAAAATAAAAGAAAATTTGGGAATGAAAATTATATCTCCCGGAATAAGGCTTGATGAGAGTGAAAAAGATGACCATTCTCTATCTTTAACTCCTCGTGAAGCTGTGAAACAGGGAGTTGATATGATAGTCGTTGGCAGACCTGTGATTTTTGCAGAGAATCCGAAGCTCGTAGCACAAAAAGTAAAGAATGAAATTCAATATTGAGATTCAGTATAAATGAAAGGATTGTAGAGAATGAAATTCAGAAAGAATACTCATAACCTGAGACGATTTGGCTTTGTAATCTATGATTTTGGTTTTCTCCGTTTACCAATAATATTTTCTATTACCATTTGTAGTCTTTGTGGGGGAACCCCATTGACCAGTTCTCCTCTATGAGCAACTGAGATTCTTCCAGTTTTTTCAGATACTATAATGCTGATTGCATCTGAAAATTCTGTGATGCCTATTCCTGCTCTGTGTCTCATACCTATTTCTAAATCAAATTCTCTTGTGGTTACGGGTAATGTGGCTCCTATTATATGAATTTTGTTTTTTCTTATTATGACTGCTCCGTCGTGCGTGGGTGATTCTTTGTTAAAGATTGCAACGAGAATTTTTGCAGAAACATCGGAGTCTAATTTCAAGCCACCATGTATGATTGATGATATATCTACTGACCTTTCAAGAACTATAAGTGCTCCTTCTTTTCTTTCTGATATTTCTTTACATGCTTCTACAACTTCTTTCAGAACAAATTCATCTATTCCCCTTTCAAAAATTTTCAGCCTTATCCCAAGTATTGTTCTTCTGAGCTCAGGCTGGAATAAAACTATGAGGACCAATATTGAATATTCCGTGAATTTATCTGTGAGCCACCATGTTGCTGGTAGAGACAAAAACTTTGCAAATATGTTAAGGGTGAAAAGGCTAGCAAAAAAAAGTATTGCCCCTATTATTCTTGGGTCATAACTTAATGAGATGATTTTATATATTATGAAAGATAGTATTGCGACATCTAATGCTAATTTTAGGATTATAAGGAATATTGAACCAATTTCTTGCATAACCTATCTTTTTTATTCTTTTTTATTTATTTATCAACTATATTTTTACTTCACCATAGTTCTTTTACTTTTTCCACATTCCCTTTTTCCAGATTGTTTCCTTGTTTCTCGAATTCATCTCCGAGAATTTTTTCTACATCTATTTCTTCTTTCTTCTTTTTCAATTCCAATTTTAAATTTATATCCTTCCCGATTGATCTCTTTATAATTTCTTCAATATCTTCTTTCATTTCGTTAAGGCTTCTGATTATTCTTTGATCATCAAAGAATATGGTGAAGAAGTTGTCAGAGAGTTCGTATGAAGCTTGTTTTAGCTTGTCTGACAATATATTTCTTCCAGATTGTATCAGAAAATCTATTATTTGAGAGAATATCTCTTCTTTTGAGCTCTTATTTAACTCTTTATTTCCTTTATTCTCTTTTCTAATTTCTTCTATGATTTCCTTGAAGGTTTTTATTTTATTTATGTATGAGAGTTTAAATACAAACATTCTGAAAGCTATTTCATCAGATATTGAGGCTCGGAGGTCATCTTCAAATTTTATTATTCCGTTATATATTCTCATAAGGTGTTCAACGGTAGGTTGTGTTCTTTCTAATATCAAATTTATTTCTTCCAATCTACTTTGTCCAATAGGTTTTCTATTCACATCGGTTTTATTTGCTCCTGAAAGGAATAAAATGAGGTCTTTTGTTATATCTGCCAGATCCCTTGCAATTCTTTTTGTGTTATATCCTTTTTCTAAAACAGAATCTGCTATCTCTATTGCCTTTTTATGGTATCCTTCAATTATGCTTTCAAGAAGCTTTATAACAACACTTTGAGGAGCTATACCTATAATTTCCTCTACATCTTCTCTTGTTATTTTTTTATCACCGTTGTACATCCATATTCCTTCTAATATAGAGATTGAGTCTCGGAGAGAACCTTGTCCCTCCTCTGCTATAAGCTCTAATGCCTCTTTTTCATATTCTATTCCTTCATTTTGACATATTATTTCTAACCGCTGCACTATTTTTTCTTTTGGAACCTTCCTGAAATCAATTCTTATAGCTCTTGATGCTACTGTCTCTGGTATTTTATGAGGTTCGGTTGTTGCTAAAATAAAAATATCAAAATCAGGAGGTTCTTCAAAAATTTTCAGTAAAGCGTTGAAAGCAGATAGAGAGAGCATGTGAGCTTCGTCTATTATGAAAACTTTAAACCTCCCTCTTGCCGGTGGAAAAATCGCTTTCTCTTTTATACTTCTTATGTCTTCAACAGATGTCTGACTCCCAGCATCCATTTCTATGAGGTCAATAAAGTTCCCCTGTGTAATCTCTTTGCAGTTTTGACACACACCGCACGGATTTGGACTCGGTCCCTTTTCGCAGTTCAAAGCTTTTGCAAAGATTCTTGCAGCTGTTGTTTTCCCTGTTCCTCTTACACCAGCAAATATATAAGCGTGATGAATCCTTTTTGTTAAAATTGAATTCTGCAATATCTTTACTGCTACATCCTGTCCGAAAATCTCGTCAAAGCTTTGAGGTCTATATTTTCTTGCAAGAGATGTATATTTTTTTTCTGTCAAATTTTCTTTGGCGGAGAGGGTGGGATTTGAACCCACGCGGAGGAAAAAACCCCCAACGGATTTCGAGTCCGCCCCGTTCGTCCGCTCCGGCACCTCTCCACCTAAAACTAAATGTTTAATAATTTCACACAAACTTTTCAAATTTCTAATTTACAATTTCTCTGATTTACTATCCCTGATTTGTAAAATATCTTTTGGTTTTGGTTGCTCTAAAAAATTAAAAAAAAAGCAACAAAACCAAATTTTTTATTATAAATTCTTATTGCTATGCTGAAAAGGTTTGGCATAGTGTTTTATTTGATTTCCGCAGCTTCATCTGCTATTAGTTTTGCTTCTTTGATGTTTTTTTTGAACTCTTGTGCAAAAGAGTTAAAAGGTGCGGCATCCGGGACCTTACCTCAAATTGCTTCCTCATTGCCAAGTTGGATGCTTATACCTACTACTCCTGAGGAAACGGGGAGAAAATTTGTTTTTGCCATAGGCTTGCAGAATTTCAAACCTTTTCTCGGAGCTGGATACTTGATGAAAGATTCTGTTGTAGCTCTCGGAGTAAGTGGAATAAGTTTCATAGGATTGGAAGTTGAATATGATTCAATAAGTGGAGATATCTCATATATGAATACACCTTTGAAATCTAAAAACACATTTTTAGGGTTTGGAGGGGGATTTGGAGGAATATTTTCGCGGGATCGTAACTACTCAGAAGAAGGAAAAACGCATAGATTTGCTGGAATAAACCCTTATCTTATGACACATCTTTATACTCAAGCTGAAGGGTCAGCTGTTGGATTTTACTTTAATTTGAGAATAGGGTATTACCACTATGCTTCAACTTTTCTAAAAAAATTGGCGGAGGAAAGGGGAGTTCCTGCAAAAGACACTTTTAATGGTCTTTTCTTTACCCCAGCTATTGGTGTGATTGCAAGGACAATTGGAGGTAGAGCCGGTTTGGTATTTGAAATAAATGTACCTTTGACAGGAGCTCTCATTTATGAACCAATTATACACCCTTATGTCCCTTCTTTCAATTTTGCTTTCGTTTTCTGAAATCTTGAAATACTTTATTTTTTCTTTTCTTTCACTTATTTTAAAGCTATGAGGAAGCATTTTTCATTTTTATTTTCTCTTTTTTCTTTTGCATTTGTATTTTTTACTATATTCCATTTGTTTGGTTGTTCAGAAGTCAAAGAAAGTGGGAAAGAAAATAAAGTTGATTGTTTGATGAAAACTCAGAATATTCTTTACGATTGTAAAAGTTCAAAAAGACCTATTGTCTTTGTTCACGGTTTTATGGGGGGAGGAGATAATTTTTCTCTTATGATACAGAGATTTCTGCAAAATGGATACTGTCCAGATGACCTTTTTGTGTTTGATTGGAATACTCTAACTCAGAATTTTTCTGTTTCTCGTGCGGTAGAACCGCTTGCTAATTTTATAGATAATGTTCTCAAAGGCAAGGGAAAAGATAAAGTGGATCTTATTTGTCATTCTATGGGTGGGGTCCTTTGTGCTTTATATCTTAATCAAGGAGGAAAAGAAAAAGTCGCTCATTATGTTCATGCTGCAAGTTTAAAAAATATAAATTTACCAAAGGATATAAAAATTATGTCGCTTTCAAGCAAAGACGATACTCTTGTTGGTGAGGTTATTTTTGATGGAGTGGAAAATGTATTAGAAGACGGGTTAGATCATCTGCAAATAGTCTCGTCTGAAAAATCTTTTATACATGTTTTCCGATTTTTCAACGATGGTCTATATCCTTCTGTTTTGAAAATACAAGAAAGAGATAAAATTTACCTTTCGGGAAAGATAATGACTCTGGGAGAAAATGCTCCGCTAAAAAATATAAGATTAGAGGTTTATGAGGTTGATGAAAAAACCGGTGAAAGAAAATATAAAGAAAAAGTTGCCTGTTTTTTTACGGATGAAAAAGGAGAGTGGGGTGTATTTTTAGCTAAGCCCAAAGTAATATATGAATTCTTCTTTGAATATGATGGCAGAAAATATCATTATTTTGCCGGACCTTTTAGAACATCATACCATACAGCTTATTTTAGAGCTTTGGGAAAAGATTATGGAATATTTTCAGAAGCAGTATCAAGATTTCTAGATTTAGTAGATGAATCTTCTTTCTTTGTTGTTTTTTCATCAACAAGAGCTCTTTATAAAGGTAGAGATTATTTAAAAGTAGATGATAATGATTTACCGCAAAGAATTTTTGAGCCTTCACAATCTACCGTTGCAATATTTTTTGGAGACTTCAATAAAAACGGAAAATCTGATCTCATAGGTGGTCCCCTCTCAGTTTTTCCGTTATTAGAAGATATGGATTACTTTGTTGCAACTTCTACCAGAAGATCAATAAAAGCTGAAGCAAATGGTAAGGTATTTTATTTCCCAAATTTTAAACCTATTTCTGAGGGGATATCCATTATTGTTTTTGACTTTGACGAATAAAACTTTTTAAAATTGCACTTGCCTTGTCGCAATCATCTTAAATTATAATTTCTCACCTAAATTCAAAAATTTTTGCTAAAATTTCTCTTTAAACCCAAATCAATTATTACAATTTGTCCAATTCACATGTTCATAACTACAAGCTTTAAACTTGTTGTAAATAGGGAAGAGAAAGAACAAATTCTGAAACTTATGAGAAATTTCTCTTCTGCTGTAAGATCCTCTTACAAAAGACTCCTTGAAGGTTTTACCCCATCACAAGCTTACACAATAACAAGGCAAAAATTCCCAGAACTTAACTCTCATTATGTAAATTGTGCAGTTGAGAGAGCAAGAGAAATTTTTCAAAGCTGCAAAGCAAGAGGACAGAACCCAAAAAAGCTCATTTTCGGTGGTAGAACTCTATTTGAAAAGCTCAAAAAGAATCATCTTCAAGGAAAAAGACTAAGGGAACTGAAAAGAAAATGGAAAGAAAAAAGGCAAGGTACTTTGTTAAGCATAGGCGCAAAGCACATGACTCATAAAGGAAACCTTAATTTAAGATTTATTCCTGCTGAAAATGGTAAAAACAATCTTTATTTGAGAATAGCTTTGAAGAACAGGAAATTCATATTAGCGAGGGTAAAGAGGGATTTAAGTGGGAAATCAGATAAGTGGGCTTTGTTTTTGCCAAAAATCTTATCTGGGGAGCAATTCCCTTACACCGTTGAGCTAAAATTAAAGGATGGTCAAATCTATGGTTTTGTCAGGTTTTCTCTTGATGTTCCCCCTCAAACAATTACAAAAGCAAAGGGTGTTATAGGAATAGATGTGAATGCAAGACCTTTTCATCTCGCTCTTGCAGAAGTTTCCCCTGATGGCAATTTGCAAAGCTATAAATCAATCTATCTTTCTCATCTTTTGAAATACAAAAGCAGAAACAGAAAAGAGTATGAGGAGTGGCTAATAGCTCATGAAGTTGTGAGATTTGCAAAGGAGAAAAATAAAGCGATAGCAATTGAGGATATAAAAAAACTCCCAAAAGGAAAAAGAGGAGATGGCAAGGCAAAATTAAGAAAAATCTTACAATTTTTCTCTTATAGGAGAATACTGAACAAAATAGAGAGTTTAGCAAATCAGGAAGGAATAGAAATAGTGAAGGTAAATCCAGCATTTACATCAGTTATAGGTATGATGAAATATTGCCCGCAGTATTTTATAGATAAAGATGTGGCAGGAGCGTATGTAATAGGTAGGAAAGCGTTAGGGTTTCAAGAAGAAATTCCAGAGAACTACAAAAAGCTACTCAAAAGCCAGATTTACATTCAATATGCACTATGGAGATTAGGGAAAATGGAGGAGGAATTGAAAAATAAGTTAAATCAAGAGAAAAACAAATACAAAGCAAACGTATAAAGAGAGATTTGAGGAAATTAAAGAGAGAGAAAAAATTTTTGGAGAGATTTTTGATTGAAATAAGTAATAGAAAAAGCTCTCAGAGTGAGCCAGAGACCCAAAAGCAGGGGAACCTGAGGAAGGAACCTGTGAGGGGTCCGGGAAGCGGACAGAAACTCTGGCGAGTTCTGAGGGTAGCCTTCGCTATACCTCTCCTTGGGAGGTCTTTTGTGAGGGACTTCTCTCCTTTGCGTCCTGTGATGGTGCAAGGGAAGTGGGAGGGGATAGCGAGCAGGTTAGGTCCTGATGGCTTTGCAGGGCCGCCCTGAAATGTTTGCGACAAAGCTATAACCGATCATATATAGAAATCAGCAATTTTCTGTTTATCTTTCTTCTTCTTGGTATTTGCTTTTTTCACTTTTAGCTTATTTGTATTTCATTTGCTTATGCTTAATATTTAGCCTTAAAAAATGTTTG
>Ga0080007_1070171_pt1 | contig 11767 bp, 10 predicted proteins | sample OctOCTMetagenome_FD_69210 | JGI IMG/M metagenome (GOLD analysis project Ga0080007, IMG submission 69210) | Hot spring and microbial mat streamer communities from Octopus Spring Streamers, Yellowstone National Park, USA - OCT_B (SPADES... | ecosystem: Environmental > Aquatic > Thermal springs >...
TCAAAGGTGTTACATGCGATTATGGAGGTCACAAGAAATTTATATGTTTTATATGCTACTATACGATGGATCTTTCACGATGCCTAGAGGGATTTTCCCAGAGGCCGTTATTAATACCTGCTAAAACCATAGCTCTGGGTGCCTCCTTCTGTGTTAAGAAGGCATTTCTCTCGTTGATGGTAGATGGGGCCCCCTCTTCTCACGTGCCCTATAGCCAGCCATTCCATGCCCAAAGGGTTCATGACCTATTGACATACCTTCTGCCACATATTACATATAGTCTGTTGGATGGGAGGCAAGACCTCAAAGGAGCTGTCGAAGAAGCTTGGGCGTCTATGCGGGATGCCGTGGAACAGTATGGGAACCTCACCGCAAGCGACTACGAAAAGCACAGGGATGCCGCGCTGGGGTTTCTGCAGATCTACGCCGCGTTGTTGAGGTGGTTGCAAAGATACAGGGGATTCTCACCTGACAACACGTTAGTCTATACGGAGCGTATGCTTGTTAGCATGCCGCAGAAATCGCTCCTGGAGGGATATACCGATTTCCTACCTATGGTGGGAATTCCAGATGTTATCTTAGTAAATGCTAGGAGCGGATATGTTGCGTTAATTGACTGGAAGACGTCCTTGGAACAACGGAATCAACTGCATTATTACCAGCTGATGGCATACCGCTACGTCTTGCAGAAAGTGGCGACAGACATCGACGTCTTCCTTGCATATCTCACTCCGTCGGGTGGAAAGAAACTTGTATCGTTAACACGACCTCTAGGAGACATATCAGGTATAGAGGCGGAATATAGAGATGTTGGCGATATGGCCGAGAAAATTAAGGCTATTGCATCGCTGTTGTACGGCTTAACATTTTGCAAAGGGATGCTTAAGGTAGCCGTGGAGATGGGCAATCAGTACGGCTTCCGTCTTTTTAACCCGCGAAAGGAGAAGCGTCCTTGTATTAACTGTAATTACCGTGATGTGTGCAAATACCGCTTCGCAAAGAAGAGCGAACTAAAACCCGAAGAGGTGAAGCTGAGAAGTGCCTTCTATAAATTGTACAGAATAGTGCTTAAGAAAAAGAGTGAGGAATATAAACAATTCATAGAATTTGAGAAATGCATAAAGTTTGATAGACTTACGTTCGACGGACCCACCACGATTAGGCTTTTTGCATCACTAAATGCAAGAGATCCGCTCTCAAGCGACGTTATGAAGTATTCGTTAGGCAAAAAAACGGTTTATGTGTTTAGTATGAATGATCGGTTGAATATTAAATTGGATAATGGTATTTATTCGCCAATGTTATTTGGAAGGTATGAAGATGATGAGGTTGAATTGACGCGAGACATGAACCAATATAAGCTTGAGGCAAAGATACGCATGGTATCCCCTACGTTTGCGGTGCGCTGGCTACCTATTTACATACTTTACCGTTTAAAGCCGAATTCAGAAATTTTCAACAATATCGTTGTATGTCCCGGGAGGGTGCCAATGAACATTGAGCTAAAGGCTATCGCTACAGTAGAAAATGCTATAGTAAAATATCAACAGGTAAACATTGATGAAAATCTAAAATGGACTGTTGATACTTTACGTAAAATTGTTCTTAGTACTATAGATGAATATGACTAATTTTTACGACATAGGCGCTCTACTCAATAGAAATTACAGCGGTCGTGGCCAGCTGTACTACGAAATGTTGTATGGAGCATCTCCGTATAAACAATTGAAAGAAAGAGTAGAAGAAATTCTGGCAGGAAATCAAGCTGTTGTCGCGGCTCCCGGAGTTCCAGGTGCTGGGAAGACGACGTTTTATGCATATATATTAGCAAAGCATCTAAAAGACGACATCTGTAGAGAAAGTATAAGTTTTAATCATCTCTATATATACATAGCACCTACTAATGATTTAGTTAGAGATTTTATAGAGAAATTCCTTGGATTCCTAAAAGGAACATTCGGCGTTGAGTGTCGGCCGGAGATACTTAGCAGAAGGATTCGTGTGTATGGTTCTAAAGTCTCGGCGCCAAGTTATCCACAACTTCTAAAGGCCATTGACGACGAGGTGCTTTTGGTCGCTTCGACAGATTGGCAGAGAGTGGCGGCGCGTATTCTGACGCGGAGGGTGCAGATCTACCTTATAGACGAGGCAAGCCGCATGACCTTCACGCGGTTTTTTATATCTATCGCAGATGCAATAGCCAAGGGTAACGCTAAGGGCGACGTACGCGGCTTTACCGTAATCGGCGATGAGAACCAGGCTATTGGTCTCGACGAGGAGGAGCGTGGATTCCTCCTCTTAAGCTCTATCAGGGAAATAGCTGAAAAAGGTGGTGACCGTGTATACATAATTCCTCTCAATGTGAGCTGGCGTCTGCCAGAAGATACGGCGAAGCCGATTAATGTTGGCTTTTACGACGGCAACCTCATAGGAAAGGGAACTCCCTTCAAAGTTAATCTAGACGAAGAGGTATTACGAATGTTGATGCGTGAAAAACTTTGTCTGAAATATTCAAAATATATTTACGATATTCTACAAGTTGCATCAAGATATCCGTTAGTTCATATTGAGCTTAGTGAACACTTTCGGACAGGCGAGAAGTTCGACGAAAAACGTGCCGAGCTCGGCTGGTGCCTGGCGTATGTGCTTTCAAATTTAGTGGGTAGTAGGCAAGTCTCTGTGGTTGTGCCCTATACGCAAATGGCCTTTGCGATCCGTATACTGAGCTCTGCGATCCGTATGCCGAGACCTCCTCAGAATGTTAGGGTAGCGACTATCGCTAGCTACTTGGGTCGGGAAGACGACATTATTATATCCATTTTTGGCAAAGAGCAAGTCTCGCAGTGTAATACATACTACCTCACAGATCCATATGCCTTCAACGTACAGCTAAGTAGGCAACGGAATGCGCTATTTACGATAGGCTCCGCAGATATATTAAAGATGTCCGCAGAATATTGTATAAAAATTTCAGAGAGAAAGCCTAGAAAGAAGATATTGTCTTCAGGCTGGGAAAAGCTGGCAAGGACCTTAAAAGTGATACAGACGATAGAGAGTTCAGTTACCGTCGACCGGGCGTAAGCACTAGATTCTGCATGTCTTTTCTCACATTACGCCTAACAACCTCCCAACCGTCTAGCAGGCCTAGGAGCTCGTCCACAGTGTACCTTATTGCTCCTCTGTGGTTTACGGCGTATGTCTCTAGGACCAGATATTTTCTGATAATTCTTGCCGCCTCCTTAAGGGCGCTGGGCCAGTGGCTTTTGCTTTCTAGGAACATGAGTACATGTGTGTAGAGGACTACGTCGAAGGCTTTGTCTCTGAAGGGGAGGTGTGTGGGGTAGGCCACCACGTCTGGTTTCGTGTCAGGTGTCGCGTCCATCTTAACGACATATGCCCCTAGTGACTCCAGGTATTTAGAGTTTCTCCAGTTGCTACACCCGAAGTCCAGAACGTGCCAACTCCTCACGTCCGTCACGCCTAGTAGTAGCTTGACGCCTGTGCTTCTAGGGCTCCTCTTCACTATGGGGCAACGGGCGCAGTAGTGATCGCGAAGTATCTTAATCCTCATAGATCCTCACCACGGCTTGGAACTGCGTGTTGCCTAGTCTCTTCACCACCTTTAGGACCCCCCACCTTGACGCTATTGAGATGAACTCCCTAAAGGCTATATATCTGCCGCTTCCCGCGTTATAGGTTGAGAACACTGTCTCCCGCCGCGTCACGCGTCTTATCTCCTCCACCGCCTCGTCGGGGCGGGCTAAGAAGTTGAGAACGTTCCAGAACACCGCTACGTCAATAGATTTAGTGCGGAGCGGCAACATGTGGGCGTCGGCGACAACCTTGTCTATCAGAAGGCCGTTGCCTCTGCTCTTGAGCACTTCCACGTCTATGTCAAGGAGCACCACGTATTTGGCGCCCCATCTAAGCGAGGCTGCCCCCTTCGTGCCGAAGCCGCTACCGACGTCGGCGACCACGGCGTCTTTGAAATCGGCGTGGGCGAGGAGCGCCGGTATGGAGTAGCGCGCCGCGTGCGACCTCACAACCCTCACCGTGCGGGGCAGCGACCTGAGAATGGGAAGCACGAAGCCCCTTCTGACGAACTTTCTGGCCTCCTCCCAGAGCAAATCCGCCGGGACGGCCCTTCCCACGCCCCACCTCGCCAGCAGTTCGTTGAACGATACAGCGTTGTGCACCTCAAGGAGGTTGGGAAAAAGGAGTCTCAGCAGGGCGATCGCATCTACAGCGGCGGCTTCCGGCAAGCCGGCGCATGTGGCGAAGGATGCAACGTCCCGCGCCCCGCAGAAGCCGAGCGAGTCGACGACCCTCTTGGCCACGCGGAAGAGCGGATATCTCAACAGCTTGCCAACATCGACATGGACGCGGCTTTCCGCGACGCGCACTAGGTCGTAGTCCTCATATCTGGCTAGGGGAGGCATACGCCTTCTATCTACAGCGCACGGGATCTGCCCCCTTCTGAGATTTCCCAGTTGCGCTTCCACCACAGCTACCCTGTCGCCAACCCAGTAGTTGGCGGCCAGCTTCCCGTCTCCACAACAGAACTTGCGCAACTCGCTGCAGTCGGCCTCTGCGCGGTTCGTCAATAGAGGAAGTAGAACGAGTCGAAGTGCTCCCACTAATAATTTTATATCTTCACCCAAAATCTTAGATAACGCGGGAAAATCTCGGAGTGAAGTATATTTATCCTGGTTGATATTAATCCATGGCATTTCAATTGACGCACGACGCATTTAGGGTTTTTGATGAGGCGGCTTTAAAGTTTAGAACGTTTGTACTCGCGTTTTCTGGTGGCAAGGACTCCACGGCGGTGGCTGTCCTGCTGTATAGATGGCTTGCCGAGAGGGCCAGGCGGGGCGAGAGGCTCCCCAACGTGGTTCTGCTACACAACGATACGTTGAGCGAGATACCGGAGATGGAGGAGTGGGTTGAGTACTTCGTGGGTCAGTTCAAGGAGCGGGTGAGGAAGCTTGGCGTCAGGCTCCGCGTGGTCTTCGCGAGGCCTAGGGCGACGGAGACGTGGTACTGGAGGGTGTTCGTCAGAGGATATTCAGCCCCGACGTTTAACTTCAGGTGGTGTGTTGATATGCTTAAGATAGAGCCCACGGGCGGCTCGCTGAGCCGCTATAAGAACTACGTGTTGGTGGTTGGGGCCAGGGACGAGGAAAGCGGCGCTAGGTCTAAGTCCATGAAAGAGCGATTCGGCGTCTGCACCGGAGGCGGCTCATGCCTTGGCGCGTACTTCACCTCTAGTAACGATATTCCTAAGGTCGCGCCGATTAGGTTCTGGAGCTATGAAACTGTCTGGGCTTTCCTCAAGGCGCAGAAGGACTTCAACGTGGAGAAGCTCGTGGAGCTGTACAGAGGACTTGCCTCAAGCGGCTCGCTGGGCGGTAGATACGGCTGTTGGCACTGCACGCTGGTGGTCAGACAAGCCGCCAACTACTACCGAGAGGAGTACCTATATGCCGAGGCCATCCGGCTGATGTACCGCGCAGTGTCAGACCTAGCCGAGCTCTTCAGAGAGAGGAAGGAGGGCGGATACAGCAGATGGGGCCCCCTGAACCCGCTGGGGAGAGCCGTCATCTTCAACGCGCTACGGACCGCGGAGGAGCTGGCCGGAAGGCGCATCTTCTACGGGCTGGACAAGGCCAGGATTAGAAACCTCACCCTGCGCAAGATCTTCTACGAGATGGACCCGGAGAAAGCCGACAGAGTAATAGCGCGGGCAGACCCCACGGACAGACGCGTCCCCGTGGCCGCCCTCCGGGATCTCTCGAGACATGAAGGCTTGAGGACGGCCCTAGACATGCTCAACGCCTACTTCGCCTCAAGAAACCACCGCGGAGAGGCGGCAGACAAGGCACTCAGAGAAATACTGGCGTCGCTAAGACGCTAGGAAGACTGCGATCTCAAAAAATCCCCATATTCCACCAAAGGCACCATCCTTCGGAGAGGCGACTGCCAGCTACGGAGATCTATAGCAAACACGACCGCTATCGCCTGGAGCGGATAAGCCCCTCCTTACCACGCTTCGCAGATTATAAATTTTATTTAGTTCGTTCTTTAAGAAATTGACGTCACGGCGACTAGATCGCTAGAGGCGGTAGCACACGTTAAGTGGAATGGGCATCTCGCGCAGGTATTGTTTCAAAACGGCTAGAAGATTTACCACGGCAGGATCTCCCGAAGGAGATACTCCTCGCGGCGTGTGAGAAGATAAAGAAGAGAATTATTATAGAAAAAATAGACTGAGATTCTAGCCCTCGGCGGCGGCCTCGGCCTCACGATCGTGTTTAAGTAGCTCGTAGACAAGATCCAAAAACTCCTCCGCCTTTTTCGTCGCCTCATATGTCCCGTCTTTCTTCTTCCTAGCAAAGCCTAAGGCGTGGAGATACGCGACGTCGCAGATGATGTCGGCTTTTAGGCATATGGCGTGTAGTTGCTCCGCCGTGAGGGGGCCGTAGCGCGTGAGATATATAAGCGCTATGAGGTCTTCGACGGTGAGACGGGTCAGAAGCCACTTCACCTCGGTCATGGCACCGCCAAGGCACGCACAATCTTGAGGAGTTCCTTACCGTCTTCGGTCAGGGTGTAGAGGCCCTCATCGTCGCGCGTCACGTAACCCCTTTCCCTCAGCTTAAGTAGCCTATTGGCTAGGGCGTTTCTAAGCGTGATTCCGTACTTCTCGACGCACATCTCCAACTCAGAATAGCGTCCAGCGCCCTTTGACAGACAACGCAGAATAATGACGTCAATTATGTCGATCTTCACCATCTTGTCCCTCAGTCTTTTGACACTTTTAACGACCTCTCTCTCCATGACATGAAATATGATTCATGAATAAATGTGCATCGCACGGATATTACTATTCATGAGCACAGTCTTAAAAAACGAGTCATTACTCACAATTCATGAAAACAGAACACGTAAAAAGCCGGCCTACGGGGGGCACTCCCGCATAGGAATTTTTTCCCACGTGGAGGAGGAGCTGGCAGGCATAGTGGGCGCCGAGCTTCTCAAGGCCTTTGACAAGCTTCCGAGGGATTTCGTGGAGCATCTAAAGAAGAGGTACGGCGGGTGGTCTCTCTACCTCTTCTACCTCCCGCCCGACGCGGAGTACGAAGAGGCGAAGAAGCTACGCACAGTCAAGGAGGAGGTGGGGGTCAAGTTTAGGTGGCTTGGCCTTTTCTACCTGCCATCCGGCCTCGCCAAGGTGCTGGCCGAGAAGGGGGAGGACTACGTGAGGCGGCAACTGAAGCTCTACAAGGAGCTGACGGAGGAGCTAGACATAGCCGAAGGCCGCCTCCGCAAGGCGGCGGAATCCGCCCTGGAGAGCCTCCTCGGCCAGGTGAAGGAGGTGGCTGTGCGGCTTATAGACGCCGCGGCGCCTGGGGCCGGGGCGGCCGCCTCGATACTCACGGAGGTGTTGACTGGACTTCTCTTTACAAGAGGGGGCTGGGACGAGTTGATTAAGCTCGTGGCTAGGCTGGGGGAGCTGGACGAAGCGCTGAGGTGCATCTTGGCGGCGCGTCTCGCCCTGGCGCTTGGCCTAGATAAAGGGGCGGTGGAGAAGGCGCTGGCAACCTTGGCTGGGGCAGATGCGCAGAAACTCGCCGAGGAGGTCAAGGCCCTTAAAAACGCGGCGGACAGGCTTTGGGTTGAGGTGAAGAGCGCCAAGAGGGGCGTAGATGTCCTTTTTCTGGAGGATGTGTAGATGGGCGGCCTCTACGAGAACTTCGTCGTTCTTAACGAAAAGCCCTACGTGGATCTCCAGGAGGGCCTCTTCCCCCTCGCGGCCGGGGGCCGCTTTGAGGAAGAGGCGAGGCGGGTTCTGGAGAAGCTGGAGAGCGGCGAGGCGGCCGTCTTGGTGGGGCCCAAGGGGATTGGGAAATCCACCCTAGCCGCCTACGTCGTGTGGAAGATGCTCAGTAGCGGCGAGGAGGAGGCGGCCGTACGCGTGGAGAAGTCGGCGAAAGAGCTCACGTTGAAAAGGATAATGGAGCTCGTCAAGAGGGGCGTGGTGGTGTTGTACGACCCCTCGCCGCTGGAGGTGTACTACAAGCATAAATACATGGAGGAGACAGAGAGACCGGAGGAGGTGATAAAGGCCTTGGAGGAGCTTGCAGACTTCCTCCAGAGTGGAGGGGGCGTGGTTAGGCTGTTGGTGGTTCTGCCGACCGACCTCTACGAGATTGTGAAGGACAAGGTATTTGAGTCGTTTAAAGATGCGGCGTTGGAGGAGGCGTTTAAAAACGCAGTGCTGGAGATTAAGCTGAACGATGTGGAGTTTCTTCACTCGGTGATAAAGACTTACTCCTCCTGCGGAGGCGACTACAGCAAGCTGGCGGAGGAAATAGCGCAGTTCAACGGCGGGTATACTCTGGTGGCCAAATATGCCGGCCTCTGGTTGAGGGGGCGCGGATGTGATGTAAGTGACGTGGAGAGGGCTGTGGAGGAGGCGAAGAGAGAGCCAAGGGTCTTCTTCGCCCACTACATTTGGCACGGGTTGCTTCGTGGCAGTGGCGACTTGGCTAGGAAGGCCGCGGTGCCGCTCCTACTCCACGCCCGCTTAGGCCCGGTGCCGATCGGCGTGACGTACATCACAAAGGCAGTAAACGACAGAGGGATTTGGCGCTTCTTAAAGCCGGAGGAGCTGGAAGGCGCCAGCCTAGAGTCTCTGAGGGAAGAGGCGCTGAGCACATAGCCAAATGGCTGACACAACAACATGAAGACCTCGTGGAGGAGACGTTAAGGGATCTAGCCGGCCTAGACGGCGAAGAGGCGAGGAAGCCCTACAGAGAGACCTTACGCTACTTGATAGAGGCGCTGGACTGGGCCCGCGACGAGGTGCTTAAAGAAGGCGCCGAAACCCTCGCCAAGCTCGGCGTCCTAGAGGAAGACCGGGGATTGGGGACTGGTCTGTTGGCCTTTGTCGTCAGGAGGCTTGCCGTAGTTTTCAAAAGCGGCGAGATCAGGTGTTGTTGGCGTAGGGCAACCTTCATCGCCGGTTTCGCGTTGGCTGGATTTCCCCTTTTTCCTAAGAGGGAGTGGTTGCTTGAAGACTGCGCAGAGGCTTTGGGAGACGCCTTGAAGCCCTGCGCCGTGGACGACTACTTGACGATAGACGGCGAGATACCGTTGCTTTTAATATACATGGCTCAACTAATGCCCATAAGAGAGTTAAACATACTCGCTCCCTTCGCGGACACGAAGACCATAGACGATGCAGGGAAAACAGCAAAAGGGCTGTTGGCGAGGTGGAGAAGGGGATACATCACACCACCCGAGACCATCTACGCCTTGTGTTTAGCGGCATTGGCCGCAGGGGCTGAGGTGGATGTGGACACGGCTGACTTGTTGCTTTACGTCACGCCTTTTGCAGTTCAACAAGTGGCTCATATGACGGCTGTGTTGACGGTTTTGGAGACGTTGCGTTCTCTGGGCGAAAAGGCGCCGCATAGATACGTCTCTCTGCTGGCCGCCGTCTCGGAGCTGGAGACGCTGGATCAAGAAACCTCGCGGTACATCTACGTCGCCTTGCAACAACTCAAAGATCGCCTCAGTAATGCAGAGCGCTGCTGGCCTCTGGTGGAGGCTGTCCGCGCCTACTCAAACTTGCTGAGAAAACACTTTATACACATCATGGGTCGCTGGGAGGAGGCGGTGGCTGATATGTGTGAGCTATACAACAAGGTTAGAGGGCATAGCGTCGCGGCAACACTTGAGAGCAACCTCTCGGCGCAACGACTGTTCAATACCGTAGCTGGGGCGCATGTATTGGCTGTGGCTTTGGAAAGCAACGTCCTGGCGCCGCTTGTGCAGGACCGCTGCGGCTTAGGCGACCTCGAAAAAGAGGCAGAAGCAGTGACGAGTATGTTGGACGAAGCGGCGGACCATCCAGAGGAGTTGATAAAAATTATGGAAAACGACGAAGACTTCGCCGCGTGGGTAACAGTGCGCGACGTCACAAGCAACGCCGGGAAAGTGGTCGAGGATTTGAGGAGTGGGTTCACGCATGTGCTGGCCCGCTACAAGCTGAGTCACGCCATTGACGAGAAAGGCGAGTTAGACGCGGGAAAACTAGAAGAGGCGGCAAAAGAGTTCGAAAAGGCGGCGGAGATAAACAGAAAGTTAAAGTTGTGGAGAAACTACCTCGCCGCCCGCGGTCTTGCTCTTAGGGCCCGCGTCCTTGCCGCAAAAAGCTGGGAGGAGCTTCTCGAGAGAGCTAAGGGCTTCCAGGAACTGTGGAAGGAGGCAGAGAAACTCCTCGAACCAACCGCCGTTTATTTAGCAGCGGCGGCCGCCAGTCTCGGCGAGTACATTGTCTACTTGGCGGCTTCCGGCGACAGTGTGAAAGTGGAGGAGTTGTTAAAAAAGAGGCAGCTGTTGCTGGACCACGTCCCAGAGGTCTCTGTGGTTACTCGGCTTATGCTTAAGCTTTTCAGCGTGGGGGAGGGGGCGAAACTGGAGGAGGTTATGGATGTGTTTGAGCAAGAACTTTTACCGGAGTTTCGCCCAGCTTTATGGTTGCTGGCCGGCCGTCTGCAGAAAGACGAGGCCTTGGAGATCTGCAAGCAATTACCCAAGCCCGAACTCTGTGTCGACGCCGTGGCGGCCGCTACAGATGATAAATCAGAAATAGAGTGGGAAGTGCCGGAGGCGTCTCTCTTGCTGGATAAGGTGGACGGGAAAACCCTAGTGGAGGTTCTGGCACCTATATACTCTTCAGCACAGCTTGCCTTCACGTTGCTGGTAGCTGTGGAGGGGAGGGTCGACGCAGTCAGGCTACATGGCCTGTGGGGCTCTGTGGCGTACGGAGAGCCCCCGGCTCGGCGGCTTTTCCGCGCCGTCTACGAGAAATGCGTCGACTTAAACAGCGAGGAGTGCAGGATGGCTCTGTTGAAGCTGTACTATTACCACTTCTAGCGGTGTCTTCCGTTACAAGACTTCTTCAAGTTTAGGTAGGGATTAGATGTTGCTGAACCCCTGTGGATACTGCTACATCCGGAGGGCTCATAAGCTGGCAGGACCTCGATACCCTTCAGACAAACAGACGACGCTTCGGGAGAAGGCCGACGCGGCAAACGTCTCAGCCGTACGGAGACCTACAAAGAGTTTTCTCAATCTGTATATAGGCATATCTTGACATCTCCAACGCCGTGAAGGAAGTTCTCGTAAAACTTGTAGTTGTGGCGAGACGCAGTTATGTTGTTGTCATGTGCACCTCTCCAGAAACCTCAATGCAACAGAAAGCAACGTGCCGGCGCCGTGCGGCCCATAGGTGCGCAACGCCGGGGTGTAGACTGCCTTCGGGAAGTACTCTATTGAGGTGTATGTCTGCGTCGGTATGTAGCCGTGTCTGGCCTAGGCGAGAAAAGCGCGGCACCTGGAGAAGATACGGGGCCTATGGGAAGTCCGTACAACAATAGCAATAGGCGGGACCAAGCCAAATAAGTGCGAGAGACGACATAAGCTGTGGAAGCGTAGAGAGGGGGTGGAGAGTTCGGGATATCTCTCGACGTAAGCTCCGCCGAGCTAGTTGAAACAAAGGCGGCTCTGCGGAAAGTAGAGAGGCAAAGGGCAGGTGGCGACAGTTGCGTCTCGTGTCCCTTGCGTGGGGAGAGAGTGTGAAGAACAGACGGATTACATGCGGAAGACTAGCGTAAATACGCCGCCTAGAGAGATTACGTCGCCTGGGTTTAGCTTGACTTCGCCGGTGCCTCTGACGTCGCGGCCGTTGACGTAT
>Ga0080007_1067063_pt1 | contig 11746 bp, 11 predicted proteins | sample OctOCTMetagenome_FD_69210 | JGI IMG/M metagenome (GOLD analysis project Ga0080007, IMG submission 69210) | Hot spring and microbial mat streamer communities from Octopus Spring Streamers, Yellowstone National Park, USA - OCT_B (SPADES... | ecosystem: Environmental > Aquatic > Thermal springs >...
TAATATGGACATGGCTCACCGAAAAGCCGAGACGAACCCTAGCCATGGGGGTAGCCGCCTTAGCCGCGTCTGCGGCACTCCTCACCTACGTAACCCTCCTCTTCAACGCGACCAGATACATCCGGCTAACTTACACCACACTGGCAATACTCCTAGAGATAGCCGCCACGGTATTAATCGCAGTAGCCGTAGCGTCAGCAGTAAGAAAATGAGGATAGTCGTTACCGGCGGTGCCGGCTTTATCGGTAGCCACGTGGCGGCGTATCTCGCGGAGAGGGGGTTTAGGGTTGTGGCTGTGGATAATCTGGAGAGGGCCTCCGCGGTCAAGCGCCTTGAGGAGGCCGGTGTGCCGCTGGTGGTGGGCGACGTCCGCCACGTGGATCTGCCGCCGGCGGACGCCGTGGTGCACGCCGCGGCGTACATAAGCGTGGAGGAGAGCTGGGAGAGGCCTTATGACTACATGTGGAACGACGCCGCAGCCACCGCGCGCGTCGCCAAGCGGTGCGCCGAGACGGGCGCCAGTCTCGTCTACATCTCCTCAGCGGCCGTCTACGGCGAACCCCAACGCCTCCCCATCGACGAGAGCCACCCCACGAGACCACTGTCGCCCTACGGACTCTCGAAGCTGGCGGGGGAGCAGATAACGCAGATGCTCGCGCCGGGGGCCGCCACACTCCGCCTCTTCAACGTCTACGGCCCAGGCCAGACTGGGCCATACGCCGGCGTAGTCTCGAAATTCATCGAAAGGGCCAAGAGGGGCCTCCCCCCGGTCATCTACGGCGACGGGACGCAGACCCGCGACTTCGTACATGTGGCCGACGTGGCCCGTTTCATCGAAGTCGTCCTAGAGCGCGGCGCCGCCGACGTCTTCAACGTGGGGACCGGCAGAGCCGTCTCGATAAGAGAGCTAGCTACCATTGTGATGCACTTGGCTGGGCTGAACGGCGAGCCTCTCTACGCCCCGCCTAGGCCTGGCGACATCAAACACAGCGTTGCCGACGTGACAAAGGCAAGGGCGCTGGGTTGGGAACCCCGCATAACGATAGAAGAAGGGCTGAAGGGACTATGGACTACATGATAATTCTGCCTACGCTTAACGAGCGGGAGACTCTCACAAGATGCTTGACGAGCTCTTCGCGGTGGGGGCTCCTCCTGGAGAGGATACTGGCGGTGGACGGTAGCTCCACAAACGACACAGCCAAAGTCGCCGAAGAGGCTGGCGCGGTTGTGGTGAGGCATCCCCGCAACATGGGATATGGAGCCGCGGTAAAAACACTCATGAGGGCAGCCCTAGCCGCAGACGCCCAATACGCAGTCCTCCTAGACGCCGACGGCCAACACGACCCCACCGACATACCCAAATTCCTCCAGGCGCTAAAAAGTGGGGCGGACCAAACCGCTTCCCGCATACAAAGACGCCGCCTCGGCTACAAGGCCCTAGCCCTACTCCACAGAATACTCATAGCAAAACTCAGCGACCCATTCAACGGCTACCGAGCCTTCAGCCGAAAAGCCCTCGAAACCCCAGAACAAGACTTCGACCCCTCATACGGCGTAGAGACAGAAATAAACTACCAACTCAGGAAAACCAAAACCGCCGAAATATCAACCACGGTAAAGTACCACGAAGCATCAAGCAAGGCAAACCCCCTACTCCAAGGACTCAACCTCCTCTGGTCAATAGTATGGACCGCCCTCACAAAAAGACCGGCATTAACATTGACACTAGGCGCAACCTCCTTAGCTACGTCCATCACACTGTTCATTTACGCCCTCACCATATTCAACGCAACAAGATACATCAGACTAACCTATACAACGCTGGCAATACTTCTAGAAATAGTCGCTACACTACTAATAGCAATAGCAATAACAAGCGCCACAACTAGAAAATGAACCATCTACCACATCTTGCATGGAGAAAATTAAAAAACGGAATATGAAGATTGTAACAGAACGCAGTAAAGGATTTTTATAGATCAATTTTCGGCTCGTATGGTCTTCATACCTATTCAGGCCAGCGGTGCTGAGGGCCGGAAGCTAGTGTCGATAACATCCTCCAGCGACGCCTGTCCCTATGTCTTTCATAACATCTATAGACAATATAACAGGCTGACTGGACGACATATGCGGGTTGTGATGCTAGTAGTATGGAAATAGTCAATTTTTATAAAGAAGAAAATTTTATTATTGATATAATAAGTGCGATTATAATTTCTATCCAATCGTTTTCTTTTGGCATATTTTTCAAGCGTGATAACTTTGTCAAAGCTTACATAAAATCACACCTATTGTATGTCTATAGCGCGATTTTGATAATTGTGGCTGAAGTATTTTTAAAAACTGCCTTTATTATAAATTTATTTGCATACTTTAGTTTTATTATGGGCTTAATTAATGTTTTAAGTTGGACTTTATACAACCGGAGCAAAGCAAAGCTAATATGGCAACCCATAATCTATAAAGGAGTTCCGTTGCTGGTGTTGTTACTTCTAATTATGTATATACGAATAGCAAAGGATATTACTTATGTAGCATGGGATTATTTAGCAGTTTATTATCCTAATGCTCTTAGATTAGTTGAACGATTTCTGATAGTGCCGGAACTATATCTACCCGTTTTCCTTTATGGTGCGCCATTAATCACAACGGAGGTACTATCTTATGTCATACTGCATAATATCTTCGGTGCACCCATATTTTACACCACTTTTTTAATACTATTTACCATCTATATTTTGCGATTTAATTTTGGTTTAATAGTTTTTGTGTTATTTAACATTATAACCTTCATTTATTTTGTATCGTATGTAGGTTACCTTGAAACATCTGTATTATTCTATCTCCTTTGTTTCTTACAACTTTTATTCGCACCAAAAAAGAGTGAAGGAGTATTTCTTGCGCTTCTGATTTTGATAGTATTTATGTTAAAACCTCACTTAGTATTTGGTATAATTTTTCCGCTTATTTATATTATCATTCTAAATTTAACTTTGATCAAGTCCACATTATTTAAGAAAATTTTAACAATCTCAATTTTGTTGATAGCTGGATATCTGTTGATTTATCAGTCACAAGTTAATGCAATTGTTGTTACGAAAACATCTGATTACCTAATAACTGCTACAATAGTTACTATTCTTACTATTATGCTATTTAAGTATAACAATGCTAATATATATATTAGATTTGCAATCAATGATGTATTAATAATAATTCCACTTCTTCTTTTATTTGTTTATGTATATCTCGTTGATATGCTTTATGGAATTGTGGTTTTACCATCACCAACTTTCAATATGCGCCTAAATGAATGGATACCGCCAATACATGTCGACAAATCAAATCATTACACAGAATATTATCTGATTACCCTAATAACTTTAATGCAAAACTTCATTTTGTTCCTAATAAGTTTTCATAGATATAGGCACGAAAATGCCGTTGATAAACTACTAGAACTAATCGTCCTAATTGGGCTCTTATATAGCTTATTAGTTATACTAGGCAATTTCCCCAGAGAATACATCCGTCGTATTATTCCGTTCTATTATATTCTGTTGTTATTTACTGCAAGCAGACTGCCAAATCATATTATTTCGCCTGTTAATATTTACAACGTTTCTCTTATTGCTTTATCATTTCTTAGCTATCATTTTGCTCAGATATCAAGCTCTTGGCTAGAGATCAATATGTTGAAATCTATGAACATCTATGTGTACTCGTTGATAAATATATATGTCCTGACTATGTTATTTGTTTCAAGCAAAAGTAGTGCTTACTATAGATTTTTACAACGAATCGAAAAATTAATGTTTTTATTGTTATTCCTAGGAATACTTCTAATACTTGGCAATATTTCTCATATCCCAATGTCGCGTGAACTTAATTATTATATAAGTGTCAACAATGCAATATTAACTAATGAATTGTATCTACTTAATAACACATCGGTATTAACGTGTGGCTTTTTCTTTAATAAGTTATTCGAGTTGCGTTCGTACGATCTTGCCTCTATTCATGGGTATCTTCTTATATATACAGTTGCTTATCATAATCTTTCTCTTACCGAATATGGAGTTAACTCTATCGTTATATTAGAAACTCCATTTGCATCTTATTGCAATTTGTTTTTCAATAACAAAACGCTTCAACTCTTGCCAGACGTCAAATTTTTAAGGATTCCCTAAGGCAAATCTATGGGGTTATTATTCCTCTACTATAGGAGTATGAAGGAAAAAATAGGCGGAACCGGCCGTCTTATTAGATTGCTTAATTGCCTTGGCGGAAAAGTCATCGATACACCGATTGCGAATGAATATATTATGAAAAATATTGGATTCTATATTTTTCAGAATATAGTATTGTTATTAAAAACTATCAAATATATTAAAGAAATTACTAATCATAATATTGTAATTTACCAACCTTATTCATTGCCAGGTAGCGTAATTTCTCTTCTTATTAAGTATCTTCAACGAAGAATTGTTATAGTTGACGATGTTAACTTTCACGGCTTGATTGAACCTTTGTTATTGAAATTATTTAGTAAGTTTATACATGTTATTTGGACATCATCATTATATACAGTCTCTCAATTCAGATATTATTTTAAGGCTAAATTTCATATACATTATATTTATACACCAATTCTTCCAAAATATAATTTTCATTCTATATCAAATAAGATTAACTTAATTTTATTCGTTGGAAGTAAATCTTTTGAAAGATACGTAGAAATTGCATCACAAATATGCCATCTTGCAAAGGACTTGCCTAATTTTAAATTTGTGTTTGTAGGTGTTGCATCTGAAGCTCTTAGGGGCAAATGTCTTTATCGAAATGCTGTTGTCTTAGGTCGCGTGCCTGATCTAATGTATTCACAGCTTTTAAAACTAGCACGATATGTTATGGTAATTGATGATGCAAAATATATTTATCCAGGTGGTATGTTAATAAAAATAATTGATGCGCTAGAATATGGTGCATACCCTATTGTTAGTTGGCAATTTAGGTATAGTTTTCCTTTTCTTAAAACAGTAAATTCGATAACTGATATTTATACGTTAATTGGAAATGAAAAATCATTTAAACCAATTGAATATTTTATAAAAATCTTTAGTTGCAATAATTTATATAAATTTGTAAAATCGCCTATATTATGAGAGGCGGTACCGTTGTTTTTATCGTGCTTAATTGGAACGATTGGAAATCGACGTTATATCTTTTATCTCGACTACTTAGTATTGACTGTGGCCACATTGAGTGCAAATTCCTAGTTGTTGATAATGGTTCCACAGATGGTTCTCTAAAATTTATAACAAAATGGTTAATGTATAACAAAATTAATTTTGATATAGTAACAGAAGATCACTTTAATAGTTGTAAAGCTTCATCAAATATTATTTTATTGGTTAATCGTAATAATAAAGGGTATTCAGGTGGAATGAATACTGGCATAAGATATGCTCTAGAATGCTTATCGCCTTCTTTTCTTCTGCTTCTAAATAATGACATTGACATAGATCCTAACTTCTTTAGAACACTATATTATGCATCCGGTGATATTAGAGGTCCTCGCGTCCTCAATTATTACAACAATAGTGACATTCCACAACCTCAGGTTGACTTTAATATTCCACTGTTATCCTTATTTTCAAAGATTTCTTCAAATGTTGTTATTACAACTAGGCATTATCGTATATATAATATGCCGTTTACTGTTCAAAGATTAGAAGGTTCTTGTTTCATGGTTCGTAGTGAGGTATTCCGCAGAATTGGATTATTCGATGAGTCTTTCTTCAATTATTGGGAAGATACCGATTTCTTTCGCCGGGCACGTAAAGAAAGATATAAAATTGTAATCGTACCAGCAGGCGTAGTGAGACATAGAGTTGGTTCAATTAACTTGGCTGTACGAAAAAGTAATCCACGGGCGGCATATTACCTAGGTAGAAATGGTATACTATTTATACAAAAACATTATACAGGACCAAAAAGATATATAGTTTATATACTGTATCTTATTAGTTCTATATATATGTTTGCAGTATATTTAATATATCTTCGGCATTCACTTAGCGCTTTATCTTATATTCTTGGTATTATTAGAGGCTTGCTCGGAGAAACTGGTTTTTCTGGTTTCCTTGAACGTTTCGTAAGGAAATACAATGTGCTACAAATATTTAAAATTAACAAATAAATATTTGCTAAATTTAGAAACTTTAGATGATTCAATGTGATGACTAAGTCATGTGCTTGAGTTATGACCATTACAAATTTTTACACTTAAATGATTTTAAAAAGTGATGTAAAATCTGCCTCATGATCTGCTTTATATCCTCCAACCTCTGGCCATATACCTTAGGCGGCGGAGAGAGGCGCTATTACGAGTTTGCCTTAGAGCTTATGCGTCGGGGGTACTATGTCCGTTATGTCACCTATGGCTGGGGTCCTTCTGAGATTCCGTTAGTACCTGCGGGGGTTCCTCCACCGCTTTACGATAGTAGCGGAAGACGTAGGTTGTGGCCTGCTGTGTCTTTTGCTTGGAGGGTTGCCAGGGCGGTGAGGAAGGCCGGATGTAGGGTTGTCGACGCCTCTGTGCCTTATACTGAGGTGTGTTTGTTGCCGCGGGGGTGTACTATTCTTACGCTTTTTGAGTTTTGGGGGCGTAGGTGGCGGGAGTATTTTGGGCCGTTTGTGGGGCGTGGCGTGGAGTGGCTTGAGAGGCGTCTCGTGTCGTGGCCGCGGGTGGTGGTTGTTCTGTCTAATTTCGTGGGGGAGAGGGTTAGGCGTGTGCGGGGGGATGTTAGGGTGGTGCCGTTTGGTCTTAGGCTTGAGGAGTATCTGGAGCATCGGGGTTTGGGTAAGGAATTTGACGTAGCTATCGTGTCTCGTCTGGTGCCGTATAAGGGGGTTTTGGAGGCTTTGGAGGCGCTGCGGCTGGTGGGGCGGAGGCTTAGGGTGGCGGTGGTGGGGGATGGCCCTCTGCGTGACGCCGTAAAACGGACGGCTGAGTCTCTTGACCATTCTGTGTCGCTGTTTTTCAGAGCTTCTGAGGAGGAGAAGCGGGAGTCCCCTCTGAGTAGATCGCCGTCCTCGCCAGACCTTCGTTGGCCCTCAAGGAGGAGTTGCTAAGCCAGCGGACCGGCGCCGCGGGCTATATTCGCCCAGTTAGGCTCCCGCCGATCGCGAAAAACCGCCTAAGGGCCCAAACACCCCCGCCGCAAAGGGCGGTTTCTGTAAGAACCAGCGAGATAAGATATTTAGCTGGGTTGTCTCTAGGCTGTGCAAGCCACTGTCCTCGCAGGCGGCTATGCCATGTGTCTGCTCGTATTCTTAGATAAGTCTTCTTCCATCTATGCTACTGATGATTTCTATGTGTCGCAACCATTTAATATACCTAATAAGATAATTGACTCATTTCTAAATATCCTCTAAATTGTAATAAATGATGAAGGCTTTACTCTTTATAAATTATAATAGTTGGAAAATATTACCTCTTGAAAAGTTAATTATTTTTAATTTAAAAAATGAATCTAATATAATCTTTTATCTTGTTGATAACGCTAGTAGAGACAATAGCCATGTTGTATTGCTAGAATTGTTAAAAGAGCACGATTTGCCTTATCGTTATTATCGTTTACCTTATAACATTGGCTTTGTTCGTGCAGTAAATTTTGCATTTCGTAGGCTGGATAAGGATGTCAAGCATGTCGTGCTTCTTAATAACGATCTGGTTCCTGTGAGCGGTGTTATTAGTCGGCTTATGGATGTGTTAGAGGGTGGCGGTTTTGCTGGGGTGCAGGGTACTATTATGCAGTTGTTGAGGCCGTGGCTTGTTGATAACGCTGGGCATGTGGTTGATAGGTTCGGTCTTTCTTATCCTGTGTGTCGGGGGCGGCTGTTTTCTTGTGCTGGGGATTACGAGCCTTCGTATTTGAGTGGGGCGTTTTCTATCTACCGCGTAGATGTGCTTAGAAAATTGGGGGCTCCGTTTGCTGATGTCTACGAGGCGTATTTTGACGATAAGCTTCTTGGGGCGCGGCTGAGGAGACGCGGCTACAGGATTTTCCACAAGGCTGTTGTCGCGGGCTTTCATCTGGGTTCTGCTAGTTATGGGCCGCGTCGGCTTTTTAAGTCGGCCCGGTGGTTTAAGTATGTATCTATGGCTGAGCTCATCCCCGTGTTTAAAAACGCGCCTCTTCCTGTTAGTATTTTTGCTTTGTTAAAATTCTTGGGGGCGGGTATCACAGGATCTTTATTTTCGGGGGAGGACTACGTGAAGAGTTTCGTCGAGACTGTGAAGTTCGCGGCTTTGGAGCATCCTGAGGCGGAGTTTGTGCGGTCTGAATTTTTCAGCTTTTTGGATTTCTTGTTGCAGAACCCGTTTGTTGGTATAAAGCCGCCTAAAAGCTCAAAATCGTGAGACAAAGTACAACCATTCCAAGGTGTACACATCAATTTAATAAAAATGCTTTACGTATTTTTGATAATTTAAAATTTAGATCTATCTGAAAGAGTATACCTATCCAGATAAAAATAGCAAACAAACTACAGTAGCTAGATATATAAAAACAGCATGACATTTTTATCACCTATCAACCTTTAAATAATCTGAATGGATTATTACTGATGCACATTGCCCACGCGTTTAAGGTCGTGCTAGCGAGTAGAAATTTATTTTATAACTGGTTTTCTGTAGCTATCGCCGCAATGTATTATCTATTTATTCATCGTAACGCCACGAGGAGAGAATTATTTGTGAGATTTAGATGTAATAACAACAATAATTATATATTAAATCTTTATAGTTATATTAATATTATTAGTGCTTACTATAATGGTTTATTTAAATTATTATGTAATAATGACTTGATAGGTAGATTTTGGGGCGCTATCGATCTGCTAGATAAGGATGGCAAGTTGGTGCTAAGGACACCCAATGGCTGTCTACTTACTCTCGATTCTCTTGATTTAACTATCTTTGCAGAGACGTGGATTCATGAAATCCACTATTTGGGTTTCGATCTAAGCGATTGGTTTGTTCTTGATATAGGGGCCTTTGTCGGCGATACGGCTCTGTACTACGCTAAGCGTGGCGCGTTTGTTGTGACTGTTGAGCCATTGCCAAACAACTACGAGATGTTGTTGAAGAATCTCGATTTAAATCCTGCTCTGAAGCCGAGGGTAGTGCCTATAAACGTTGCGGTAGCTGGCGAAAATGGCTTTATGGATGTCAAATATAGCGGCGAGATTGATAGCGGTGCTTCTACCTATACCACAAGCCGGTTTACTGCAAGGATTAAATCTATGAAACTATCGACACTTATTAAAGAGCTTGAAAGTATGGGGATCAATATAAATAACTTTAAAGTTAGGGTATTAAAGGTAGACTGTAAAGGTTGTGAATATGAGATTGTAGACGACGATGCTTTGAGACTCTTTGACATAGTGAAGATTGAGTACAGCGGTTATCTAGTCAATAAAACTTACCATGTATTAAAGGAGAAGCTAGAGGCCATGGGCTTTAAATGCAGAGCTTGGGCGCATAACTACTCTGCCTTAGGGATAGGGCTAGACAGACACGGTACATTGACTTGCATTAAACAAGGAATGTTAACGCCATGAATGTCTCTGTGCTTGACTTCTTTATGAGGTCTGTTGACTGTGGGGAGTTTGCCGGCAGGCGGGTGTTAGAGGTTGGTAGTAAGTTTGTGAATGGTAGCGTCAGGCCGTTGATTGAGAGGTTCTGTAGGCCGCGGGAATATGTGGGAATCGACATAGAAGCCGGCAAGTACGTCGACGTTATTCTGCCGGCGGAAAGACTTGTCGAGCATCTCGGGCCTGAGTCCTTCGATGCGGTAATCTCCACCGAGGTCCTCGAGCACGTCTTTGACTGGAGGAGTGTAGTGAATAACATGAAAGCCGTGCTGAAGCCCGGCGGCCTTATCTACATAACTACACGTTCTAGGGGCTTCCCCTACCATGCCTATCCCCACGACTATCGGCGCTACGAAATAGAAGACATGGAGAAAATATTCGGCGATTTTGAGATAATTGCGCTTGAGAAAGATTGGGAAGCCCCTGGTGTGTTCTTAAAGGCTAGAAAACCTACGAACTGGTCGCCGAACGATTTAAGCCAAATAGAACTGTACTCAATGGTCGTTGGACGAAGAACCAGAGAGATTGTCGGCATGGATAAAGCCCCGCTGGCGAGAAGACTCGGCATACGGCTCTGCCAATCAAAAACCATCAGACGCATCGTGCCGGGGAGGGTTATCTGGACATTGATAGGCAAAAGGTACTGCGTATGAAATATCAAAGTTAATAGGATCTATACATGAGGGTTTATGCAAGCAGTTGTCCTCGCTGGTGGCTACGCCACACGCCTCCGTCCGACTTCGCTATCCATGTCTAAACACCTCGTGCCTCTTGCGAATCGGCCCGTCTTGGGCTGGGTACTGTCTCAGATCGCCAAGGCGGGGGTCGGTGAGGTGTTTATTGTGGTGGGTCCTCACAATAGGGAGCAGATTGCCGAGTATGTGGGCGACGGGTCGAGGTTCGGCTTGTCCGTCGAGTACCTCCTGCAAGAGAGGCCTCTCGGCCTCGCCCACGCTGTGTCGCTGGCGGAGCGGCACGTCTCTGGGCCCTTCCTCGTGTACCTCGGCGACAACCTGCTGAAGGGCGGAGCGGCGCCGTATCTAAAGCGCTTCTCAGAGGCGCAGGCAGACGCCCTAGTGGTTCTCAAGGAAGTCGAGGACCCGACGCGGTTCGGCGTGGCGGTCTTCGACGGAGGCGGGAGGCTCGTGGGTTTCGTGGAGAAGCCCAAGGAGCCTCCCTCCCGCCTCGCCCTCGTAGGTCTCTACTTCTTCACGCTGGCCGTCTTCGACTACATAAAGCAGCTCAAGCCCTCCTGGCGCGGGGAGTACGAGATTACGGACGCCTTGGCCCTCATGCTGAGAGACGGCAGGCAGGTGGAGTACGCGGTGCACGAAGGCTGGTGGCTGGATATCGGCAAGAAAGACGACGTCTTGGCCGCAAACGCCCTCCTCCTCGACGAGCACGCCCGCCTGGACGTGAGGGGCGTCGTTGAGAACAGCCGGCTGGAGGGCCGGGTTGTGGTGGAGCCCGGCGCCGTGGTTAAAAACAGCATGGTGAGGGGTCCGGCGGTTATCGGCGAGGGCGCGGTGGTTGAGAATTCCTTTGTGGGCCCCTATACCAGCGTGGGGTCTAGGGCGGTGGTTAGAGGTAGCGCGGTGGAGTACAGCGTCTTGATGGAGGGGTCTGTGGTGGAGGGCGTGGAGAGGCTTGAGGAGTCTATACTCGGCAGATACGCCAGAGTGGCGGCTGGGGGCCGGAGGGCCCTCCGCCTACACGTCTCGGACTACTCGACGGTAGAGTTTTAAACTGGGGTTTAGTGGCGGCTATGAGGGTGTTGGTGACTGGTTGCGGCGGCTACGTCGGGACTACGCTTACCCCGCTCCTCCTGCAGAGGGGGTACAAAGTGCGTTGCGTAGACTGGCTTGTCTTTGGCGACGACGTCCTCAGCCACGTGGCGGGCCACCCCAACTTCGAGCTGGTGAAGAAAGACGTGAGAGAGGTAGACGGCGCGGTTTTCGCAGGCGTAGACGCCGTGGTGGACCTAGCCGCCATCTCCAACGATCCCGCGGGTGAGCTGGACCCCGAGCTTACCCTCTCCATAAACTACAGAGCCAGGGCGAGAAACGCCAGGCTTGCGGCGGAG
>Ga0080007_1073788_pt1 | contig 11743 bp, 11 predicted proteins | sample OctOCTMetagenome_FD_69210 | JGI IMG/M metagenome (GOLD analysis project Ga0080007, IMG submission 69210) | Hot spring and microbial mat streamer communities from Octopus Spring Streamers, Yellowstone National Park, USA - OCT_B (SPADES... | ecosystem: Environmental > Aquatic > Thermal springs >...
CGAAGACAGTGATTGGGATGGCAAGTAGAGCAGGAAGCCCTTTGACCCAACCGAGAAGGGAAACGGTGAGGATACCCAAAATGGCTTGAAATGCGAGGCGGACAACAGGTCGCGGGCTTTGCCAGTCGTCATACAATCCCAGCAACAGCGCACAAGTAGCAAACAGGAGCGAAATAAATAGCAGTTGATGTTGCGAGGGCGAAAGCAAAACGGCACTACAAATGAGTGCTGAAACGATGATGCCAACAAACATAGTCAACCCGCCACCGAGGGCTATGCGGACAGAATGAGGGTTGGCGTTTCTTTTCCACTTTTTTGGATCAGGGCGATGCTCCCAACCGATAAGCAAAGCCACTGAACGAAATAACGGCGTCAAAACAGCAGTGACAGCGAAAGCAACGATTACGGTCAAAATCGACCCGCCCACTGTCATCACCTACTGCAGCAATATTAAACCCTTGTGAAGTGTAACACTTCTGCCTGTGTCATGCTTTCACCAAAGTCACAAACAAAAAGCACCGGGGACAAGCCCCGGTGCTTTGAGTTTTTCCCGCTACCCTGCGAACTCAATCTGAGTTTGAGACGCGGTCATACAATGCAAGCCACTTGTTCAGAATAATGCGTTCATCAAATTCCGCTTCAACAATCTTTCGACTGGCAATCCCCATTTGACGGCGAAGTTCAGGCTTTTTGATTAGCGTCTCTATAGCATCGGCGAGGGCATAAGGGTCTTTCACTGGCACCAAAAAACCATTAACCCCGTCACGAACTACTACCCGACAACCTTCAATGTCCGTTGCCACAAGTGGCAAACCACATGCTGCTGCTTCCAAAAGAAAGCGAGGCACACCCTCGTGGTAACTTGGAAGGACAGCGATGTCAACCTGTTGTAAAAGGTTTGGCATATCATCCCGGTGCCCGAGCCAATTTATCAATCCCTCCTCCCGCCATTCCTTCAGGAACTCTTCAGGCACGCACATCGGGTTTCCATTGTCAGGCTTCCCTGCAAGCCAAAACTCAACTTGAAGCCCTCTTGCTTTCAACACTCTTGCTGCTTCAACAAATTCTCTAACTCCTTTATCCCAAAGCAATCTCGCAGCCATAAGGACAACGGTTGGGTGTTCATGATTGTCTGGAGGGGAATCATGATTAGAGTGAAACTTTCGTGTGTCTATTCCACTGCCATCTATGACGACCACTCTTTCAGGCAATACTAATCTTAAACGCAAACAAGTTTCCAAATCTTGGCGGTTTTGGAAGACACTCCACCCTTTACTGGCTCTGAAAGCCAATTTTGCCAAAGGCAGAACGCTGCTCCTCAGACCGATGGCTAAAGGATGTTCCGAAAAAAGGAAACCGAGACCTGTAAAGGTGTTAATGACCTTATCCCTCCTTGCTAAGAGAGCAGCGATTGAGCCATAAAAATTTGGCTTGATAGTGAAGTGGTGGACGATTTGAGGCTGTTCCCTTTGATAGATGCTTGCGAGATAGAGTATGGCAATGAGTTCTCGCACGGGGTTCAAACTCCTCCTAACAATTGCCCAATGAATCCAGCAAAATCCTTCCTCCTTCAACTTAGGGACATACTCGCCGTAGGGACAGACAAAAATGACCTCAAAGCCTTTTTCTCTCAAAGCCCTTGCCAGAGGCAACCGAAAGTTATACAACACCCAATCCCAATGCGCCACCATCAGCACTTTCACTTTGGATCACCTCACTGCTTTTGCGCAACAATACCCTTCTTTTCTAAGAGTTCGTAATACAATATTTCCCAAAGATCTACTACTCGATCAAGGTTGAATTTAACCTCAATATGCTTTCTTGCTCTTTTCCCCATCTCCTTCCGCTCTTCATCAGAGAGATCCATTATCCTAAGCATCGTTCGAGCTAAAGCCTCAGGATTTCGAGGTGGGACAAGGAACCCTGTTACGCCATCCAAAACAATCTCTCTATTCCCACCCACATCGGTTGCCACAATGGGAAGCCCCGTAGCTGAGGCTTCAAGAAGCACATTTGGCATCCCTTCCCAAGAAGAAGACATAACATAGGCATCGGCTGCGTTCATAAGTTGAGGAATATCCCGGCGAATGCCCAAGAATTTGGTGCGTTTTTCTATGCCCAGTTCCCGAGCCAAGTTTTCCATGGTTTTCCGCAGAGGTCCATCTCCCGCAATCAAGAGGATGGTATTCGAGTGCTTGTGAACTACACGGGCAAAAGCCTGAAGCATGCTGGGGTAGTCTTTTGGAGGATCAAAGCGTCCCACAGCAAGCCATACAAAACCTTCCACCCCCAATTCTTTTCGAAACTTAAGACGATCCTCAAGGTTAGGCTTGAAGCGTTCGGTATCTACACCATTTGGGATATAGCGGATTTTGTGGCGAGGCACTGCACCCATACGCACATAGCGTTCTAAACCTGCCTGGCTCACTTGAGTGGTAAGGTCACAAAGCGGATCGGTTAGCCGATAGAGAACTTCGCGAAAGCGACCACCTTCATCGATACTGCGAGCACTACATATCAGAACTGGAATAGGTGCAAGAAAACGCACGATTCGTGCTAAGAGGTTGGCGTGCACCATGTGGCTGTGGACAACATCCGGTTGCCATTTTCGTATAATTCGAGCCAACCGCAAAACAGGCCGTGGATCGGGCAACTTCCGCCGAATGTTAAGAGAAAAAACAGGGATGCCCGCCGCCTCAAGGTCCTCGACATAAGCCTTGGGGGGCATAAGGGAAGCCACAGCTACCTCCCAGCCCCGCAATTTAAGCCGGATAGCCAGGCGGACAACCTGTGTTTCCGCCCCACCATAGGCGAGACTCGTCAAAAGAAATAAAATTTGCAAATTATTCATCTCCTTTTAATACTTGCAGCTGTCAAAAAATTTGAAGAAAGAACTTTTCCCCAAAATAGCATAGTGCCCCATTGACTGTGCAAGGGCAACACGGTAGTTCCCTACTTGAATTTCCGCAAGCCCTCGGAGTCTGCATACTCTCCATGCCTCATCCAGCTAACCCAAAACCAAGTATAGAAGTTTTTCCACAACACCTTCGCCACAGACCACCTCCACCACTCGGGTTCGTCTCTTCACCTCTTTCTACAAGCGCTCCAGTTGGTTCGTGGTGTAGAGGTAGCGGCGAACGGACCTTGAATGACGGAGGAAAGCCAAAAGAGCATAAGCCTTGGTCGCCCAGCGCTCCACGATCTCGGGGTGGACCATGCCCCACTGCTCCCGTAGGCTCCACAAACCTCCCTCGGCCTCCTCTTATGTCTCGGCCCAATAGATCTTCTTGAGGGCCTTAGCCAAAGCATCCCGGTTCTTCTTCCGCACCTTGTTCAGCGCACCCCGCACGGCCTAGAGGACACAAAGGTTCACGCCGCTTCGGGAAAGATCCTCTTGATCGTCTCCTCCAACCCGCGAAGATCATCGGAGAGGAAGATCCGCACCCTTTAGACCCCGCGCGCTTGAGGTCCTTGAGAACCTCTCTCCAATTCCTGGCGCTTTCCCCATCCGCGCCGAACAGCCAAAACCCGAGGATCTCCCTTCGTCCATCGGGCTTGATCCCTATGGCAATGTACACGGGTTCCTTCGCCGTTTTTCCTCGACGAATAGAGAGGAGGGTCCTATCCAAGGGGTAAAAAAGCTTCATAAAAGCCTTCTAAGAAGTGGGAGATCTTCCAGGTGCTTACTCCTACAGCGTAAAGGGCAAGGATGATCTCCGAAAGCTCCAAGGAGGCGCTCTTCTGGTAGGGGAGGATCTGGGATGGAAACCGCCTTCCCGTACACGGGGAACCTTGAGGTCCTCCACCGGCCCTACGAGGGTTAAGGAGGTCGCAGGTGTAGTAGCCGTTGGCGCTTGTAGGGTGCGTCTCTAAGTGCATTGCTAGCTCCTCCCGCATAAAACTCTCCGGAAGGTTCCGCACCAACTCCTTGAGCTCCGTCTCAAACGCCTTTACCATTTCGTCACAGGCTTCCTTCTACATGGTAGCTTTCCCCTCCTTTCTGAAAGCTTTCCTTTCGGGAAGGCTGTCATGCTGCCCCTTTACACAATTCTTGGTACACCACCAAGTAAAATAAAAGATTTTTTACTCATTACTCATTCTTTAATAAATCGATCTAATTAATCCAATAATGTCTGTTTATTAACCTCACACTTATTACCTATCTTAACCCAAGTTGCCACCTTTTCCTAGCACATCAATCAGAATTCATGGTGTTTTCGCACTGAAATATTAATTTTTTCATTCTATAGAAGGTCGCCTCTAGAAAAGCAGCTGTCACCCAAAACAAAAGACTTACTAATTGAATTCCGACGAATAAAACAGTCTCACCGATACCATGCAAAGCCATGGCGATAAACGCGGCAAAAGCAGCGCCGCTGAGCAACCGCTCGGTCGATCCCATGAGTGTCTGGGAGACAAGACCTACCCCATGTTTTATAGTTAAAGTTAAAAAACCTAGTAACAACGCTAATCCAGGAATACCTAATTCCAACAGCAGGTAAAGATAACTGCTATCCAAATATTGCATTCTCGCTTCTTCTGCCAACGTGCCCAAACCATAAGGCCAAAATGACTTCTGAAACGCTTTTCCCAACGCCCACGAAATAGGTTGTAGACGCATCCTAATGCTATACTCGTCTAGGCGAAGTAAGGATTTGATCCACTCTGCTTCATTGGCTCTCAAATACAGTACAAAACAGATGCTAAAACTAAGCAGTACGAGCAACAGCAAAAACCGCCGCAAGGGCTTGCCAATAGACAGTAGATATACGAAGACAAAAACCAAAGTAGTTAGCATACTAAGCCGGGAACCCGTGGCCCACAGGTTTGCCAAACCATAACTTATTCCTATTAGCAAGGCACTACGCAAAAACGGCCTTTTTACAACGCTCAAAAGGCTCATTAATGCGATAATGTTTACGGTCGCAATAAATCCATGAGAATTTGGACCGGTTAACCCTTTATACCTTATAAAGGTAACATAGAATGGCGAAAAACCTATATAAGGATTAACAATGTTAGCAAGCAAGAGTACAGATAGCGTAGCACATGCGGCATACAACCAAATTACGACAATACTTTCAGGCTTATGGTAAAAGCACAAAAAGGATACATGATAATATACCACTTGCAATAGCAAGGAGAAAAGTCGGATTACAGAATCAGCATGAATGGAGCTGACACTCAGAAAGACCAGCATAACCCATAAAGAAAAAAAAGTTAGAAGATAGAATGTACCGATTCGAGGTATACGATGTCTTATTAAGAGGACAGGGAAAAGTAGTAAAAGCACGGGATAAATAACAACAATATTTGTAAGAGAATGATTAACGTGGAAAAGGCTCGATACTACAAGGGATAAAACGCTCGCAGGAAAGAAAGCGCCAATGACATGTACTAGCAAATTGGGGCGCCGTCTAGCATTAGCGGTACACGCCATGAATGAGAAAACATTAATTTTATGCTTCCTATCAGTCATGGTATTCCCCGATGCCTGCTACCTATACCTAAGCATGCCGCCTAGATGCTCTACGAATGAAAACCCACCTTCTGATCGGCACAGGAAGTAGACAACTGAACAAAACTAAAGTGCTTTTGAGAACAGGACCGTTGTGCAACAAGGCTTTCCCAATACATACCAAGGCCTTTGTGGTTTGCCCTGCGAGGGCAAAATACATTCCTGCGTAGAACAAGTAACGACCAAGTTGTTTATGACAACAATTCCTCCATGTTTCCCCATGATCTTTGATAAGCCTCAGATACCCTTCAGCCATTTGGTTAGCGCGTTTGAGTGCGGAAGTGGCGCTTGTGAGCTTATTGCTCGCATCACTATAGTAGATTCGCCCAGGACGATTGATATAAAGCACTTGGTAGTATCTTGCCCGTGCAAAGTGGTGGAGACATTCAAGCCCTTGATAAGGAGACCATGGAGCTGCACTGAGATACTGCTTTTTACAAATCATAATAAATTCTCCTTTTGCTTTTTGTTCACAAACAATCTCTTCATACCTTAAGACCATCCGTTCCTGTTCCAAGAATGACATTAGAATTCCTTGTTCATTCACAACAGTGAATGCTACTGCTCCAATATCATTCGCCGTCGCTTCTATTTCGTCTAACATCATCTTTAAAGTATAACGATCATATAACATATCATCACTATCGAGAAACACAATATACGGTGCCTTACTTTGATCCACTCCCTTTGCACGAGCAAAGTTAACCCCTCTATTCTCAGGAAGACGAATATACCTAATTCGATTATCCTCTTTCTGTAACTGTTGAACTATTTGATGTGTATTATCTGTTGAGCCATCATCAACAATTATCCATTCAAAATCTTCTTCTGTTTGCACTTTCAGACTTTGCCACACTCGAGGCAAAAAGGTTGCTCTATTATATGTGGGTGTGATCACACTAATCTTTGGATATTGGTTTTTACTCTCTAGCCAGTTATCTATTCCGATCATTTTCACCCACCCTTTCCTTTCAATTATCTACTGCTACAGCAGCAAGAATTCACAGCGGCCGCCCGGTTCTGACTCGTTCGTAAAATTGCAGTAGCTTAGCAATTATGTTTGGCCAGGCGAATTGCTGAGCATAGAATCGTCCATTCTCGCCGAGTTGTCGCCGATAGTCCGGATCATTTACCAGCCTTGCAATTGCTTGAGCCAGATCCTCCACATTTCCCGGACTGACCAAAATTCCACCGCCACTTTCCCGAACTATTGTTTTAAGATACCCTACATCCGTTGCTACAATTGGAAGCCGATGTGCCATAGCTTCCAATGTGGCTATACTGAAGTTTTCGTATGATGAAGTTAAAGCAAAAATATCGGCTCCAGACAAGATTCGATGCACTTCGCTTTGTGGCATTTGCCCTAACCAACGAATATGATCTTGGAGTTTCCTTACCAGGATCAAGTGCTCAAGAAAGGAGCGTTCTGGTCCATCGCCGATAAAAAACCAAACAACAGGCATCCCCAGTTCATGAACCACTATCTCAAGCCCCCTGATAAGAAAAGGAATGTTCTTAATAGGCACAAGTCGAGCCACTGTGACCCCAACTACAGTTTCTGGAGGAACACCAAGTTCTACCCGGATCTTGCCTCTCTGGGATGCATATGCCTGAACAAGCTCAAAATCAATACCTGGCTCAATTACCTCAAAATCAGCACCTTGAACAAAACTAAGTTGATTCTCTAAAATCTTTACAGGATCACCATGACAGAACAAACCGACATATTGATAAGAAATGAGTATAGGTAAAATCCGCTGCATTAATCTTGACGGGGGACCTGGTAACCAAATTATTACTGGAACCTTTAGGTATGTAGCTATCCATCTTGGAAGCCAAATCATGCTACAGCATTGAATTATGTCATAATAACTACTGCGGCGGGAAAGCCATGAAAAGACACGCCGTTCAAAGATATATCTATCAAGATAACGCCAAACAGATCCCAATTTCTGACTATTTCGTCTACTCCTCGCCTCAAGGAAGTGCAAGTCTATGGTCGGCAGATAAATGATGTTCAAGTCAGAGTAAGAAAGTTTAGGACCAGAAAAAAGCGGTCTTGCCGTAACAACCGTGACATTATGACCTATTTTTGTTAAATTGCGGGCTACACCAAGATCAAAAGTTTCACCACCTCCTAAAAGAGTTCCTATCATCCTATTTACAATAAGAACACGCATTAATTTCATCTCCTACGTATGAGGTTCATACATTGAGAAACTGTTCCAAATGAGTAGCCTATTGTCTTAGCTTCTTCAATGAGTTGGTAAAAGGCACTATATAGATCAGGATACTTAATGAGTTCCCAATGATGAGTAGCCAAAACAAATGGTGCCCCCATCTTGTAGCATACCCTCATCGTTTCACGAAGCCAGGATAGCGATGCTGAAGGGGTTAAAGAATAAGCCACTAACTCCACATGATTCCCTATGATAAGCGGGAATGGATAAGGATTTCCTCGGAGGAAACGATATATCCAACGACGCAGATAAGCTTTAAGATAACTAAAAGAGATAGGTCTATCTATCTTTCTTCCTATGATACCACTTAAATTTAAACCAACAGATTCAATGGCGATAATTCCTTCTTTTCCAATCATATTAGAGGGCGGAACAAAAACCTTAATTGGACATTGAAATATTTCTTCTAGATATTGTTTAGCTTTAAGAGTTTCTTTTATAAGTTGATCTTTAGGCTTCCAAAGATATTCACCAATACGATGACCTTTAATTATACGATATTCATGAGAGAAGCCATGTAGCATTATTTCTATTTCTTTATTTTGTATCTTTATCTTTAGATATTCAAGTAGATCGATATTTTCATGTAACGCTTTGAATGATGAATTTTGGAATTTTTTTGTCATATTTACTTCACCACGCCAATAAGGAACAGCAAAAGGGATAACGGCAAATGAGATAGGTACTTTTCCCCATAAATCAGAATAAAGATACTCTAAATCTTGCCAATTAGTGAAGTAAGAGACATCATCGTCTCTAATCGCAAAAATCATTTATAATCACCTCCTTATTTTTTCTATAAGTTTTCGGTTACCCCTAACACTTGAAGATAGGCAATTACCGTGTTATCTTTGGAGAACCGTTTCCATGCTACCTTGGGGGGAGAAATATATACATCATCTTGAAGTATCTTAAGGATAGCTCGAGCCAAATGGAGTGGTTCACCCACCGGCACTAGGTGGCCCCATTTGCCATTCTCGAGAATCTCCGCTGGACCACTCGGACAATCAGTTGCTACCACCGGTGTTCCTAAAGCCATGGCTTCTACAAGCACTATTCCGAAGCCTTCCCACCTTGACGAGAGCACAAAGACCGCAGCCCGCTTCATGTACTTGTACGGGTTATCCACAAAACCCGGTAACGCAACGTCCTCTTCCAGCCTTAGTTCCCGCACCAGGGCTTCAAGCTTCGGCCGTTCCTCGCCTTCTCCAAGAATCATGAGCCGGGCCGGGCGCTCTTTCCGCACTAGAGCGAAAGCCCGAATAAGAGTCGGAAAGTCCTTTTGCTGAGTTAGTCTCCCTACCCCCAGAACCACAGGAGGTTCGCCGGGACGAAACCAGGGGTGGTCCAGTGGTTCTTCAGCTTTGGCAAAAAGTTCAGGCGTGATCACGGGATTATAGATAACCTTGACCTTCTCCATAGGTAGCCCTGTCATGGTTATCAAATCTTCAGCCACTCCGTGAGATACAGCCACCACTGCATCGGCATAAGGATAAAAAATCTTGATCAAAAGAGGTAGAAGTTTTACTCGAACCGAAGAAGCATTTTGTGTAGAACAGCTTAAGGTATTGTGTTCCGAAACCACAAGGTGCGTTTGAACTCTGGCTAAAAGTTTTGCCCAAATGGCCACAATATTAGCATAGTTTAGGGCGGAAAGCATCGCCTGCGGTCGTTCCCGGCGAAGGTAGCGCACAAGTCCTGGAAGGCTGTAAAGAACGCGCCTCGCCCCCAGGTCCACCACCCGCACTTCTTCGGGCACCCGGGAGAGATACGGTCCTTCGGCTTTGGCAAGCACAAGGTCAACCTTGAGACCTTGCTCAACAAACCCCAGTGCTAAGTTCACCATTACCTTCTCTGCCCCGCCCCCGCGCAGAGACGGGAGGAATAATGCAATATGTTTCTTCTTCTCCCTACCCATTCCAATCATTCACCCGGACTTGGTTACCAAGGAGAAACCGCAAAACAGCCTGCATTTGCGAAGGGGCTTTAGTAAGCATCATGCAAGTTGCCTCAGTAGCAGTGGAACCGAAAAAGAAAGTGGGACTAAGCCGCCAAAACAAAGACCAACTCAGGAAACAGCTTAATCCTACAATTAAGAGAACTGCAATACTATGAAAGTTTAAAAACCTTAAGGTAAATGATATAATCCAGCCACATAAGCCTAAAATACAGCTCGAAACTACAATAGGTATCAAATCATTAAATATAACATACCATTTTATCTCTATTAGTTTTAACACTATCACAACAACTAATATAGTATCCACCACCATGGCCAACATAACACCTATAGCGACACCGTTAACTCCCCAACGGAGGCCAATCCATGTCCCTAAGACGACAAGACCAGCATAGAAGATCTGTATTCTTCCAAGTGAATATGTGTTTCCTTTTGCCATTATCAAACGATGTGATATTTCGTATAACATAATAGACCAAATTCCTGGAGTAAGTAGTCGCAATGGAGTTATAATTTCATTCCATTGCTTGCCTAATAATACATCAACCAATTCTGGAGTAATAATCATAGAAATTATGACTATCGGACAACAGATCAAGCTTATTAATGAAATTGTTCTTAAATAAATTAAGGCTAATTGCTTTTGATTATGTTGAAGTCGTGCCATAGCAGCGAATAATACCGCTCCTATCGTTTTGTCAACGATTGAGGACACGAGTCCAATCAGATAATAGGCGCGACTGTATATACCGAGTTCGTAGGCTCCTAACCGCTGCCCAACGATAATCTTGTCAGCTTGAGTGCTCATATAATTAGCGAATCGCATAAGAATATACCCTTCAGCGAATTTTAACATGTGTCTTATTGGTTTCCTGTCTATCGCTGGACGAAAGTCATGTGGTCGCAATATTAGAGCACTGATACTGCTCACGAATGTCTCTGTCAAGTATGCCCCCACTAACGCCCATACTCTAAAACCACAGACAGCGAGAGGGATACCCACACCAATGTAGCCAGTTATATAACTTAACATTTCTATCTTAGCGAGAGATTTAAAGCACATTTCACGCTGTAATAAAGCTTTAGATACAGTTGATAATCCCTGCAATAAAAACACAGGAGATAATATCCTTATGACGACAGTTATATTCTCCATATGAAAATAATAAGCTATTATTGGTGCAATAACCCAAGAAAGCAAAGATAAAGTTCCTCCAATAAGCATTGTAAGGGTAAAACTTACTCTTATGTAAATTGAATCTATTTTAGGATATTGTACAAGAAAAGGCTCAATTCCTAAGTGGTGAACTATAGAAAGAAAAGTTATCATGGTCATAGATGCAGTTATAATACCAAAATCTTCAGGTTTCAAAAATCTGGCAAATATCATTAAAGCAATAATTCGTGCACCATATATGATAAGTGTTCTAAAACTTACCCATAATATGTTTTTGAAAATTTGATCGCTTAAATGAGGAATAGGCGTTTTAAGTTGTATTTTATTATTCTTCTCCATTTTCACAAAACAGATAAAAGATCAAGTAGGAGTATTGATCATAATCAACATTCTCATATTCATGTCAACTGCGTCACAAATTTAAAAACAATGCGCTGCACTTTGGTCTGGGGAGAAATTTTTGTCAACCTCGATGAACCCAGACCAACCTCTCAGCAAGTTCGCTTGTCCCGACTTAATTGACCCCATTCGTGCCTGACCACTCAGGGTAGTGAGTGGGAGTGTATTTTTATTTTACCACAATCATGTCGCTGAGTAAACCGATTTATGGCTTCATGCCGTAGACCTTTTGTCGTCGACAGTGCAAAGTAATTCATCCACGCTACGGACTTCAGTTCGTAGTGTTGATAGCGCAACTATGAACAATCCATGCTACGAGTTTTAACCTGTAGTTGATGACGCAGAACCTAAGCGCCGACTTTCAACGGGACGAGGAGCGTGGGACGAGGGACGGGTGACGGAATGAATTGAGAGGGCAAGGCTCCTGCCGACCCAAAACGACAGTGAGT